>OIGV01000001.1_pt1 | contig 156230 bp, 138 predicted proteins | sample 1582351 | NCBI WGS metagenome assembly OIGV01 (sample SAMN02675049, study PRJEB24791) | human gut metagenome, SKBSTL061 | isolation source: stool | host: Homo sapiens | place: USA
GTTCGACACGATGGTGTAGCAATCCCCGTTGATGTTCTTTTCGTCTATGCAGATGCTGGATCCCATTTTCTTCTCATTGAGAATCGGGATCTTCAGATCAGAACTTACAGGGCTTTTAGCAGAAGGCTTGCCTGGAGATTGCGAGGCTCCAGGCTTCTGCAAATGGCGTTGGTGCGCTGGGCTTTTGTATCCGCTCAGGACATTTTTGTACCAGCGAAAGAGTTTCTTCGAGCTCATCCCCATACAGTAGGCGACTTGCCCGATACTGGTGGGTTTAGACCCAATCAATTTCTTTTAAAAAATCGCCGAAAGCCTTGGTCGCTTTCATGCCTTTTTCACTGTATGAGTAGCTGTTGGTGTAGCTCTTTTGCTCTTGTCGTTGCTCCTGTTTTATCTTCCAGCGACGACGCTTGAGGTAGAGGAAGACCTCCTTGCCCATAGCTGGGAAGGTCTGCAACTCGATGTAGTTCGTATAGCCGTCTAGAACTATGTTTGAGAGGTCTCCGTTGATCTCTTTTTTCAACTCTGCGGGGATGTGGTCAGCGTCTTCTTTCTCTACCATATAGATGCGGTAAACACCGCTTTCTTCAACCAACTTCTCGAAGTCAAAGTCTTGGAGGATTTCTTGGGGAGCGAACAGCTCAATCCAATCTAGGTCTTTAGTCATATTTTGAGGTGGTAAGGGGGGGGAGGGCGAAAAGCTCTCCCCATTCATTTGGGGCGCAAGTTAATCAATTCACTTCAGTTAGTTTTTTGTGGGTGGCTTCTCCTCCAGCACCTCAAAATAGGAATTAGCCATCATACTACTCGATTTGCGGGCTTGAGGATCTCTGGAAAATTTGTACCTTTGCGGACGGTTTTCCTATGAATCCAATTGTACACCCCGCTCTTGTGTGACGGGGCCTTTGGTCTCTAGCTGAGCTGATGTGCTGTCTGACACACCGTTTGACACGCTACGCAAAGGCTCTGGCAGAGTGCCACAGTGTAATGGGAGATTAGCAAGACTAATTTTGAGTAACACTAACTATTTGTACTAATGAAGCATTTTAAGCTCAGCGCCACTGCGCGCAAAGCCGACCAGCTCGGCAAGAAAGCTACCAAGGCTCTCCGTCGTGAGGGGCTTGTACCTGTAGTCCTCTATGGGGGTAGCGAGACACAGCATCTCGTCGTCAAGGCTGACGACATCAATAAACTGATCTACACGCCTGACATCTATCTCATCGAGCTAGACGTAGAGGGTAAGCAGTATAAGGCTGTACTGAAGGAGGTTCAGTTCCACCCAGTAAGTGACAAGACGCTCCACGCAGACCTCTACGAGGTAAGCGATGAGAAGCCTATCGTCATGAACGTACCTGTCGTACTCGATGGTCACGCCGCTGGTGTTAAAGCTGGTGGTAAGCTGGTTCGTGAGAAGCGTACACTGCGTGTACGTGCGATCTACGACAAAATCCCCGAGAATCTAGTCATCGACGTGACTACCCTAAAACTGGGTAAGACTATCCAGGTTCACGAGCTCTCCTTCGATGGTCTCGAGCTGGTAGACGCTCCACAAGCTGTCGTTTGTGGTGTCAAGCTGACACGTGTAGCACGTGGTAAGGATGCTGCAGCTGCTGACTCTGAGGAGGCAGAAGGCGAAGAGCACGAGGAGCACAGCGACTCTGAAGAGCACAACGAGTAATCTCCCCCTATCAGAGAGATATCTAGCTATACACATATAGCGTGATATCTAGAGTCAATACGAGGAGAGCCTACAGTCCCTCATACGGGGTGTAGGCTCTCCTTTACGTTACTATGTAGTGATGCACTTGACGCTGTCATCCGTAGCCTCGTAAGAAGTTCCCATATATGGCTCCCTTTGGGGCTTCTTCTCGCACATTTACAGGTGTCTAGCACCAGATTGCCATATCTATACTATCTGGCGGGTGACACCTATGTGATACTTTTTCACTACCTTAGTAGACCATATATGACTACTCACTCCAAATAAACAGTAGATTATCTCATGAATCGCGAGCAAATCATAGAACAAATACGAGCCAAGCGGAGCTATCTCTGCGTGGGCCTCGATCCAGATATACAGAAGTTGCCTCCGCACCTACTGAAGGGGGATAATCCTATCCTGGACTTTAACAAAGCTATCATCGATGCCACAGCACAGTATGCCATAGCCTTCAAGCTCAACTTAGCTTTTTATGAAACGCTTGGAGCCTTCGGCATGCAGGTCTTTGGTGATACGGTGGACTATATACGTCAGAACTATCCCGAGCAGCTGATCATCGCAGATGCTAAGCGTGGCGACATAGGCAATACGAGCAAGATGTATGCGCGTGCCTTCTACGAGAATTTTAAGGTCGACGCGCTCACCGTGGCGCCCTACATGGGGAGCGACAGTGTGCTACCTTTTCTAGAGTATAGCGACAAGTGGGTGATCCTACTCGCCTTGACGAGCAATCAGGGTGCGCAGGACTTTCAGATGCTCCATACGGGCGAGGAGACTTGTCTCTTCGAGCAGGTACTCAAGACGGCTCTGAGCTGGGAGGGTGCGGACCATATCATGTTTGTCGTGGGTGCTACGCAGAGCAATCTGATGGAGCGTGTACGGGCAGTAGCGCCTAATGCGTTCCTCCTTGTGCCTGGTGTAGGTGCTCAGGGCGGTAGCCTAGAGGAAGTCGCAGAGCATGCGATGACGAACGACTGCGGTCTGATCGTCAATAGTTCGCGAGGAATCATCTATGCAGGCAATGATGAGCGCTTTGCCTCAGCCTCAGCGCAAGCAGCCTCCGACCTAGCACGACAGATGGAGCAGACACTCATAGACAAGGGTATCATAGACTAATATATAAGGTAGATGTACACAGTTGCAGACATTGCTAAGCTCATCGGGGGTGCCCTAGAGGGCGATGGCACAGCTCAGCTACAGGGCTTTGCAGGCATTGAGCAGGCGAAGGCGGGGGACTTGAGCTTCCTAGCCAATATGAAGTATGAGCCTTACCTCTACACGACGCACGCCTCGGCGGTACTTGTAGACGAGCGATTTGTCCCCACGCAGCCCTGCTCTACGACTTTGATCCGTGTGGCCAACCCTTACGAGACGCTCTCACAGCTGATGCGACTCTACGTTTCTCAGCAGGAACCTCACTGGACGGGCGTCCACCCGACGGCTATCGTGGATCCTTCGGTAGAGATCCCCAAAGAGTGCATCATCGGTCCGTACGTTTGCATCGAAGCAGATGTCAAGCTGGGCGAGCAGGTTATCATCTCGGCACATTGCGTCATCGGTGCCAACTGCACGATCGGAGACCACACGACACTACACCCACGGGTCACGCTCTACTCGGATAGCATCATCGGGCATCACTGCCGCATTCATGCAGGCACGGTGATTGGTGCCGACGGCTTTGGCTTTGCCCCTACGGAGCATGGCTATGACAAAATTCCTCAGATAGGACATGTGGAGATAGGCGACCATGTGGAGATCGGGGCTAACAGTTGCGTCGATCGCGCTACGATGGGTGTGACGCGCATAGCTTCGGGTGTCAAGATCGACAACCTCGTACAGATAGCGCACAACTGCACCGTCGATGAACACACGGTCATCGCAGCTCAAGCTGGACTAGCTGGCTCAGCACACATCAAGGAATGGTGCCAGCTGGGCGGTCAAGTGGGCATCGCTGGTCACCTCACCGTAGGCGACCACTCACAGCTCGGCGGTCAGACAGGCGTCCTGGGCAATCTCCAGCCACACAGTGTCGTGATGGGTACTCCCGCCATGCCTGTGGGCAAGGCGCTCCGTGCCTTCGCAACGCTTCCTAAGCTTCCTGAGCTGATGCGCCGTGTAGACAAGCTCGAAGAGCAGACCTCATCGGCAACCAAATAGACACATTTGTAAAAGCAGACACACTCACGTTATGAATCAGTACACACTCGCTACGACACTCACTTTCCAAGGGGTAGGACTTCACACGGGAGCCAACCGCACCTTGACCCTCTCTCCTGCCGAGCCCCATAGTGGTTACCAGATCTGTCGCTCCGACCTTGAGGGCAGCCCCGTGATCCCCGCTTATGCGGATTATGTCACGACGACGCAGCGTGCTACTCGTATAGAGCGTGGCGCTGTCCAGGTCTCTACGCTCGAGCACTGTCTCAGTGCGCTCTACGCACTCGGAGTGGACAACTGTCTTATCACGGTCGATGGCGACGAAGCGCCTATACTAGATGGCTCTGCACAGCCTTATGTGCAGGCGATCCAAGAGGCTGGGCTTAAGGAGCAGTCTGCTGCTCGTGAGGTCTTTGTCGTGCGTAAGCCTATTGAGGTGAAAGATGAGGAGACGGGAGCTTCCATTCTCCTTCTTCCATCTGATCAGCTCGGTGTAGAGGCGCACCTAAGCTTTGCCTCCCCGCTGCTGAGCAACCAATACGCTTCGCTACGCGACCTGAGTCGTTACGGCGAGGAGATAGCAGAGGCTCGTTCTTTCGTCTTCGTACGAGAGATACTTCCGCTCCTCAGCCAGGGACTGATCAAGGGCGGAGACCTAGCCAACGCGATGGTGATCAACGATGAGCCGCTCTCTGAGAGCGACGCCAAGGCGCTGGCAGAGGCTCTGCATCGTCCTGTCGCTGAAGTGAGTCAGCTCGGCGTGATCAACCCGAAGGAGGGAATATCGAACGAGCCCGCACGCCACAAGATTCTAGACATTCTAGGCGATCTAGCCCTAGCAGGTATCTTCGTGCAGGGACATATCATAGCGACCAAGCCTGGGCATAAGATCAATAACAAGCTGGCACGAGCCATTCGCAAGGAGATCAAGGGAATGGAGACACAGCCCCCCGTTTATGATCCCAATGCAACACCCGTACTCGACCTTAACCAGATCAAAGGGCTCCTACCGCACCGCTATCCCTTCCTTCTGGTGGACAAGGTGATCCACCTAGACAAGGATCATATCGTGGGGGTTAAGAACGTGAGCTTCAACGAGACTTTCTTCCTCGGTCACTTCCCCACAGAGCCGGTCATGCCGGGCGTGCTCATCGTCGAGGCGATGGCGCAGACGGCTGGTCTACTCGTGCTCAGTGGCATCGAGGATCCTGAGCGCTACTCGACCTACTTCCTGACGATCAACAATGTGAAGTTCAGAAACAAGGTGGTGCCAGGCGATACGCTTCTTTTTAAGGTGATGCTCACCAGTGAGGTGCGTCGAGGCTTGGCAAGTGTCAGGGGACTTACCTTCGTGGGCGACCAACTCGTTTGCGAAGCAGACTTCATGGCGCAGATAGTAAAGAATAAGGAGTAAACAATCATATCCACTATATGGCTCAAACGCATATATCTCCTCTCGCTCAGGTGCATCCTGAAGCACAGATAGGAGCTGAGGTGACGATCGGACCCTTTGTCACCATCGAGGCCAACACGGTCATCGGAGATCGTTGTGTCTTAGACCAAGGCTGCATGATACGCAGCGGAGCACGCATCGGTAGCGACTGTCACATACATCCCTACGCCGTCATCGCAGGGATCCCGCAAGACCTTAAGTTCAAAGGTGAGGAGACCACAGCCGTCATCGGTGACCACACAACCATCCGAGAGTACGCCACTGTCAATCGTGGTACCGCTTCGCGTGGCACTACAGTCATCGGCAGTAACTGTCTCATCATGGCTTACTCACACGTAGCGCATGACTGCATCCTCAAGGATCACATCATCCTAGGTAATGCGACCCAGCTCGCTGGGGAGGTCGAGATAGACGACTACGCCATCCTCAGTGGCGCTGTGCTGGTACATCAGTTCGTACGTATCTCACAGCACGTGATGATACAGGGAGGCTCTAAGGTGACCAAAGACATACCACCCTACTGTCTCGTGGGGCGCGATCCGATCGTTTACTGCGGCATCAACATCGTGGGACTACGTCGCAGAGGCTTCACCAATGAGCAGATCTTCCTCATAAACGATGTCTACCGCACACTTTACCAAGGGGGGCTCAACAACAGCGAGGCACTCGTAGAGATACAGAGTCGCTATCCGCAATGCTACGAGCGAGACCTCATCTACAACTTCATTAGCGACAGCAAGCGCGGCATCGTACGGGGATCTATGGATTAACTCTAGACAAAAGCCCCGAGACCGTAGCTAAGTCGCAACCAACCAACTAAACATACCAGCTGAAACAATGAAAAAGATACTCATCGGACGCCAATGGGGCACCACGGATAGTTATATCCTCGAGCGTGATCACATCTCCATCCACGACCTTGTGGAGCGTGTCGCTCAGCGCTTTGTAGCAGAGCTCAGGAGTATCTCAGACCTGCCACAGGGCATCGTCTACGTCTTCGCAGGTCCTGGCAATAACGGAGCAGATGGACTAGCCATCGCACGGCGCTTACTGCAGGACGGACACCGAGTGCACTGCTACCTCTTTTGCAAGCAAGAGGAAGAGCTCTCGGAGGCTTGCGCCTGGCAGCAGACGAAGCTCCAGGAGTTTCACGCAGACGCTTTGACCATTGTTGCAGACGAGTTTCAGCCCCCGCTTCTGACCGCTCAGACTCTCGTCATCGATGCGCTCTTTGGCACGGGACTATCGCGTCCTCTAGAGGGAGGCTTTGCCGTGCTGGTAGATCAATTGATCAACGCTTCGCCAGCCACCGTCATCGCTGTGGACATTCCCTCGGGACTCTATGACAAGGACAATAGCGAGAACAACCTGCAGGCGATCATCAAGGCGGACTACACCCTCACCTGCGAGAGCCCCAAGATAGCCCTCCTCCTATCAGACAATGAGTGCTACACGGGCACGTTACGCATCCTCTCGCTCAGTCTTAATATGGATGACGACCCCGCCATCCAAGCCGACTACTATCTCTACACCCCTCTGGATGCCCACAAAGCCTTGAAGCCCCTCTCACACTTTGCGCACAAAGGGACGCAAGGGCATGCGCTCCTCATCGCAGGCTCTGAAGCGATGGCAGGTGCGGCTATGCTTGCTGGAATGGGCGCTATGCGCTCGGGACTAGGCAAGCTCACGATGCATATACCCAGTTCACTGACTCCGTTAGCGAATACACTCCTCCCAGAGGCACTCGTCGAGAAGGACAAAGAGGAGACCATCGTCGGTAGCCTTCCTAAGGAGCTGCACAACTACCAGGCTATTGCTATGGGACCTGGCATTGGCTCAGCACCGCTCACGCTACATCTCTTGGAGCATTTGCTGCAAAACATCCAGCCTACCACCCCGCTACTACTCGATGCCGATGCGTTGAACCTCTTGGCACTCCACCCCGAGCTGCTGAGCGTTCTGCCCAAGGACACCATCCTCACACCGCATCCAGGCGAGCTAGACCGTATCATAGGCAATGCGCTTGATGACCACCACCGCCTGACCAAAGCACAGGAACTAGCTATGGATCAGGAGCTCATCGTCGTACTCAAGGGGGCTAACACTGCCACTTGCCTACCCACTGGCGAGGTTATCTTCAACAGCTCAGGCACACCAGCCCTTGCCACCGCAGGCAGCGGAGATGTGCTCACAGGCATCATCCTCTCGCTCTTGGCACAAGGCTACACACCCGCTGAGGCGGCTCCTCTGGGCGTTTACACTCATGGACTGACAGCCAATCATTATGGTGAGCGACACTCGCCACGCGGTATGATAGCCCGCGATATAGCAGAGATGCTGCCCACTGTCCTCAAGATGGTCGAGCAGTAACCCCGTATAGATATCTAGTACTGCACAGTTATGAAGCATCTTCGGCACCAATGCCTCTTACTGCTCACAGCACTCCTCTGCTTGCTCGTGAGCCTGCCTAGTTGCTCCAAGCGCAAGACTGCAGAAGAGCTGCTACAAGAGGCGATCGTACAACAGTATCAGAGCGTTGGCAAGCTACTCCTTACGGAGACCACGCTCCAGAAGGCGGTCACCCTGCAGGATCCCAAGATTACTTTTTACGATATCGATAGCTTCAAGGACTTCGCCACATGGCTGGGTAACCAAACGAAGATAGGCAATCGTGTCGGCATTTACTCCTTTGATGCGACACTGGTAAGCTATACCGACTTAACCAGCTTCTCCGCAGATGATGTAACCTACGACACCGACCAGCAGCAGCTCACCGTCTACATATCTCCCATACAGGTAGAGCTGCGAGGGCGAGACTTCACGCTAAGTACTGAGTACGAGTATGTAGCGCCTCTCCGAGAGGCTATCACCCCGCAAGATCGTGCCCGTGTCAAGGAGAGAGCCTACCAAGTACTCCAGCAGGAGATTGCCTCCAATGATCAGCTCATCGCTCAGATACGACAGCGCTCTATCGAGAAGCTACGCCGATGGCTCACGCAACTCCTCCTCTCCTACGAGTTGCCACCTACGGTCGTCATTGTAGAGCGCGGCTCAGCACTGGCACAGCCCAGCACTCATTCCACCTCACCTCAGTAGCACTACAATCCTATGAGCAAATGGCTTAAGCGCATCCTCTACATACTCTTAGCGATACTGCTTTTAGTCGGTATCGTCCTCCTATGGCGTAGCTGCTCCAAGAGCCAGAGCGAGGACTACAGCGACGTCGTCACGCACGCTATGACCGTCCGCTCGATCGAGGAGATACTCAAGCTCTCTACAGGCGAATGCTATCAAGAGATCCCCATGGTCGATACCATCGATGGCATGGTGCTAGCGTACGTCATACAGGCTCGCACCTACATAGACTTCGACATAGACCAGCTCCCCACCCAGTTGCAGGGTGACACGCTCTATGTACAGCTTCCCCCCGAAGAAGTCACTCCACACGAGATTGGATACAATGTGATCGATGTACATCCGCTACGTCAAGGCTTCACGACTAGGACACTCACCTCAGAGCAAGAGAATAGAGCCAAGCGACGCATCCCGCAGAGACTGATCGATGAAGTCTACCGCTCAGGCTACATCCGTAATGCACGACAACAGGCCCGCGAAGAGTTGGCACGCTTTCTCTCCATCGCTCACCCTACGGTCATCGTCGTAGACCGTTATCCCGATGGGGTACGAGGCGCCTTCTTTGCCGATACCGTCTACATAGACCACCGCACACTGTAAAACAGGCTCTCTATGTAGCTCTTACACTACAAGCTGCAGGTCCTTCAAAATCTCCACCGAAGAAATCGCCAATTCTTCGGTGGAGATTTTTTATTTCCCACGGAGGAAAGAAAAAACTCTTCGGATATATCGTTTGATTCTTCCGAAGTTTCATTTGATTCTTCCGAAGAATTGTTTGATTCTTCCGAAGAAATAGAGCTTTTCCTCGGAGCTATTCGGAGGTTTCTTCCGAAGAAATCGAGAATTAGAGGTCACTCGTTTCAGCAAGCCACTCAACTTGCGAGAGCAAGGTTTCACCTTTATTGAACTGCTGTAAGGAAATAATAAGTATATTTGCCTAGCGGCAGTCACAGAAGAGGATTGTAGCGAATCTTCTCCCCAATAGGCTTCTTCGTAGATCCCATATAGGAGGAGCCAAGTTGCAATGTTCTCTTCTAGCTTCGCAAATCAACACTAACCTATTTACTTATTGCATAATAACCTATGAAGTATAGTTCGACTTTTGGCTTAGTCCTAATGCTTGCGGTGGCACTTGTCACACTGAGCGCTTGCGACGAGGAGCTGCGAGACCCCAAGGAGGGTCCTATCACTTTCTTAGTTGGCGGCAAGGCTCCCACAGCCGGTACGCCTATGCCTAAGACCCCCAACGTGTCTCATGCCTCCCTGCCCGCAGAGAGCATGCCTCTGGTAGAGGCTGGCAATGCCTTTAGCCTTAAGCTCTTTGGGGCTCTTCTGGAGAATCGGGCTTCCAGTGCTAACCTTGTGCTCTCACCGATCTCTATCGAGACAGCCCTTGGGATGAATGCAACAGGTCTGTCGGACGAAGCTTTTGATGAATACAGATCGGCTCTGAAGCTACCCGCTACACAGAGCATTGCCTCTGTAGCAAAGTATGTCCAGCAGCTCAACGCGGTGATGTGTAGTGCGGGTGAATACGCCTGCTACTTCCCATCTAATAGCTTTTGGGTCTCCTCAAAGTATCAAAGTCACTTGATCAAGTCCTATCCACGGCAACTCTTTGACTTCTTTGGTGCTCCGACAGCGACGCTCGACCTCAGCGATCCAGCCTCTTACGAGGCGATCAATGCTTGGATCAGTCGCAAGACCTACGGCAAGATACCGCATATGCTAGATCCTAGTCATGCTGGGGAGCAAGATCCGCTTGCCTTTCTAGTTAATACCGCATTCTTTGCAGCTGCGTGGCAATGGAAGACGAACGAAGAGCGAACCCAGACGGGTAAGTTTACCAATGCCACTGGCGAGGAGGAGCCTGCTATGATGATGTCTATCCACAATGACACCTCCATCGACTACTTCGCCGATGATCGCTTTGAGGCGCTTTCGGTTGGTCTACAAGCTAGAGAAGAGTTGCAAGAGTATGGTGAGACACCGTTTCGTATGCTACTCATCTTACCGAAAGATCGTACGCTACCGCTCTCACAGAGTCTACCGACAACTGAAGAGCTACGCAAATTCACCACAGCTGGCAAGCGCTACGCACTAGATATACGACTGCCTCGCCTGAACGCTGGGATCCCCACGCTAGACTTGACGCCTGAGCTGATGGAGCTAGGACTATGCAAGACGCTGGGTGTACCTCTCACGGAGCTCAGCCGTATGTTTGACCCGAAGTTTCTAGCGCAGCAGATGAGCGAGCAGTCGGGTCGACAGAACCGCCTATACCACCAAGCGACACTCCAGTGGAATGAGAAGGGTGTCGAAGGAGCCGCTGCAACGGTTATAGGCCCCGTGATGCCTAGTGCTGGAGATCCGCTTGAGTCTCGTAGCATTGCTTTCGACAGACCATTCTTTGCAGCTATTGTACACCCCGAGACGGGCAAGATACTTTTCATCGCTGCCATCAACACATTACGCTGATAACGCGTGCTAAGCGAACATACACACTAAACAGTTTAACTATAAGTTTCCCCCCTATGAAAAGACTCACATCAATCCTCCTGCTTCTCATAGCAGGACTCTTCACCTTCACGAGCTGTGATGAAGACAACCCCATCACGGGTGGTGACACGCCAAAATGGCCTGAGAAGATCTCACAGTGGATGCTCCCCATCGAGCGCTACGGCATCTCCATCGACGAGGTGGCTCAGATCGAAGAGGGGCGTGGTAACAAGGTCGAGCGCTCAGAAGAGCTGATGACCCTGACCGCTACACCTCAAGACACCAAGGCGGTACGAGAGATCGTCTACTACTTTGACCGGGCTGGGCTCTATCAGGTTGCTCGCGTACAGTTTGCTTCGCAAGAGACCGCCAAGCAGTTCATCGACGAGTATCTGCTCAACAACGGCTTCGTCAAGAGCAACCTCCGCACCGCCAAGGCTACGGAAGAGATCTACGTTAGCGCGCCACGTGGTAGCCGTGTCTCCTCAGTCGTCCTCGTAGACGGTGACAAGACCGAGCCTATCTTCTGGTGGGGTAGCAACGACAACAAAAAGACCAATTGGCTACGTGTCGATCCTCTTCAGGACCAGACTACCGGTATCTGGATGCCCCTCCTACCTTACGGAGCTACCCTTGAGATGGTTCAGCTCTTTGAGGCTCGCATGGGACACACTTTCGATGCTGAGGCGAGCAAGCCTGACAAGGGTGTCTTAAAGTTCAAGACTGGTCATGAGGTTTACACAGAAGTAACCTATTGGCTAGACCTCAAGACCAACCACTTCCTTGAGGAGAGCAAGGTCTCTTGCGACACGCTCCATCGTCCTACCCCTGAACAGGTCGATGCTTACCTTACGGCACAAGGCTTTAAACCTTCAGGTCTACAAGACAAGAATGGCAACTCTCTTTACTACGACAAATCTCTCAAGCTAGTCGCTCACATCGATATGAACATCCCTAATGAGGCTGAAAAAAAAGCGACCTTCCGTCCTGGGATTCAGTACTATGTTGAGGATCTTGACGACAAAATACCTTATGAAGAGGTAGACTTCCCGATGCCACTTTTTGGCTTTAATAGGGACACGTTAGAGACTGTCATGAAGGAGTACGCCAACCTAGACTATACGGCTGCTGTCGTTGACATGCTAGCTGAAGAGATGCCTTTCCCAGCAGTACAGACACGTTGCAAGTACTTCCCGACGATAATCTTGCTTCCTTCTGATACCGAGCCACTTTATGGAGCTGCTCTCATTATCTGTACAGACCTCAAAGCACTACACTCGCCGATGATTATTGATCGCCTAGAGCGCAGAGGCTTCGTGTATGATCCTAAGAGGACCATACTCCTACCTACTTATGTCAACGAGCAGGAAGGTGTGATGGTTCAGATAGATGATGGCTCCGTAACTGGTATTACAAATATCAGCTTCAGCCCTATCGAGGACTTCACCAGCTCAGCGACTCCAATAGCACAACGTTTGAAGCGTTTGCGCTAGACCGAGCGATATAAACTTCGACAATAATAATGCGGGCGGGCTCACCTAGATGAGTCCGCCCGTTGTCGTCTATAACGAAAGGCGATCGGCCACTGTCTCAATAGTCAGCAGGTTCCAATCTTGCTTGGCAAGTGAGCCTTACTACTCAAAGCAGAAGGTGAGCATGATCATCCGTCCCGTGCCACGGCGCAGCGCATTGGTGTAGCGCATGCTAGCCCCGTCATCCAGGTCGGGTCGGTTGTGACGAATCAGGTCGGTAAAGCCAAAGTCAAAGCGTAGCTCAGGCGAAAGCTTGAAGTAACGCAGGTAAATGTCGCAACCTACACCAAAGGTCCAGCCTGCCGAGAGCGGGGCAAACTGCAGCGGGGCTCCCTTTTTCTGTCCCATGTGTAGCAAACCGTAGACGCCCCCCACGAGATAGGGGCGGGTATCGTTGAAGCGCACAGAACTGTACTTAACCAGCAGTGGCAGCTCAATCTGACTGGTGCGCATCGGCATAGACTCAAAGGCCTCTTCGCCCGTTTCCTCCCAAGTCCTAAAGAGTAGTCGCTGCTCCCCAAAGTGTAGTGTCGGGAGCAGTCGTATACTCCAGTCTATATGCGGATTGTAGTTGGCGATGACCCCCACGCTAAAGCCTGGGCTATAGCTCGGTACTGCCGCATAGAGCGTCTGTGCCTCCCCTTCCGTCGGGCCAAAGTTGTCGATGATCAGATCCTCCACATGCGCTCCCACGTGAAATCCCCAGTTAAATCGTCTATGATCCGCATAGGGCCGCGTCATCGGTCTCGCCGTCTGTGCAGAGAGCGTGGTAGCCATCGGCACCACCAGCAACAGGAGCAACAGGAGCAGCAGCCCCACCAGCCAGTAGCGACGACCTAGTGAATAGGTGTGATGTGTACTTACGTCTTGCTTCACAAAAGAGTAATTGACTACGTGATTCAAACGTCTATCCGACAAAGATATTGTATATTTGCTTGATTTAAGCACCCAAACATAGTAAAGCTCATGCAGGTATACAATCTATCCGAGAGACCTTCACTCCTAACCCACTTCATCTCTGAGATACGAGACCGAGAGATCCAGAGAGATCCCTTACGCTTTAGAGCAAACATCGAGCGCATCGGCCATATCATGGCTTACGAACTGAGCAAGCAGCTCCACTACCAGACACGTCCCGTGGAGACGCCTCTCGGCACCGCACCCACGGCTGTACTAGACGAGCAGCTCGTCGTGGCAACGATCCTACGTGCCGGACTGCCCCTTCATCACGGCTTCCTAGACTTCTTCGATCGTGCCGAAAATGCTTTCATCTCCGCCTATCGCAAGGTCAAGGATGACGAAGACTTTGACATACATGTTGAGTATGTGGCTGCGCCAGACTTGACAGGCAAGGAGCTACTCCTCGTCGACCCGATGCTCGCCACGGGAGGCTCTATGCATCTCTCCTGGCAGGCACTCCTCAAGAGCTGTGGCACACCTCGCCACACCCACATGGTCGCTATCGTAGCCAGCCAGCAAGCTATTGACTTCCTCCACTCCCAGTTTGACGACAAGGCGCCTGTCACGCTATGGGTGGGTGTCATCGACCCAGCGCTTAATGAGCACGCTTACATCGTCCCAGGACTGGGCGATGCGGGCGATCTAGCCTTCGGTAGTAAGCTTTAAAAGGAAAGCTTCATTGACCACACTACGTGACATAGAGCTATTGGCTCCCGCCTCCTCGCTAGAGGGCGGTCTGGTGTCGCTCTCGGCGGGTGCCGATGCGGTCTATGTGGGTGCTCCTCAGTATGGTGCCAGGAGTGCTGTCGGGGTCTCGCTCGAGGATATACGGCAGCTCTGCGAAGCGGCTCACGCCTATGCCGCACGGGTCTATGTTGCCCTCAACACGATCCTCACAGATAGCCAATTAGCTCACGCTGTGGAGCTGGCGCATCAACTCTACGAGGCGGGTGCCGACGCGCTCATCATACAGGATCTCGGACTACTCACCCAGGAGCTACCGCCTATCCCGCTACACGCTAGCACGCAGTGCCATAACCATTCGCTAGAGCAGCTGCAGATGCTCTCCGATCTAGGCTTCGAGCAGGCTGTCTTGCCGCGCGAGTGGAGCTGTCAGGACATTGCAGCGGTGCGCGACAAGACTCCGCTGCGACTGGAGGCGTTCGTTCATGGGGCGCTCTGCGTCTCTTACAGTGGTCGCTGCTTTATCTCCGAGGCACTCTCACAGCGCAGTGCCAATAGAGGACAATGCGCTCAGTACTGCCGGATGACTTATGATCTCGTTGATGCTCAGGGACAAAAGCTTCGCCAAGGCGAGCACCTCCTCTCTCTGAAAGATCTCAACCGCACCGAGATCATCGAAGAGATGATCGATGCGGGCGTCAGCTCCTTCAAGGTCGAGGGGCGACTCAAGGCGATCCCTTACGTGCGCAACGTCATCGCCCACTATCGCCAGGTGCTAGACGATATCTTGACCCGCCGTAGTGGTGAGTTGCGACGTCCCTCATGGGGAGCTGTGGAGTACACCTTCACGCCGCAGCCTGAGGCGACCTTTGCCCGCCCCTTTACTACCTATAATACGCCTCTAGGTTCGCCCATCCCTACCGACAGCATCACACCTTATAGCAGCAAAAGCCTCGGTCAGCCGATCGGCACGGTAACCCAGAGTCGAGGCAAAGAGCTAGAGATAGCGCTCCTGAGCGACGACATCACGCTCGCTAATGGCGACGGGGTGGTCGCTTACGCTATCGACAAGAAGCTCATCGGAGCACAGATCAACCAAGTGACGCCCGCTAGGCGAGCTGGACACTATCGTCTGCGTCTCTCCCAAGCGATCGAGCTACCGCAGGGGTCGACGCTCTGGCGCAACCTCAACCATCTCCTAGAGGCTCAGCTCCTACGCCCCGATGCCTCTACCCGCACCATACCGGTGTCGCTACATTTGGAGGCAATGCCCGACCGGCTCGCACTACAGATGCAACTCTCGGAGGCTCCCGATCTGTCGGTCACACGTAGCAGATCGGTCACGCTAGAGCCTGCACAGCGAGACAATACGGCTCACGTAGAGCGCACGCTCCGCAAGCTCGGCGACACGCCATACCGAGCTCAAGAGGTTACCATAAAGCTAGACGGACTCTTCGTCCCGCCTTCAATCGTTGCTGAGCTGCGACGAGAGCTCTCGGAGGAGCTGCAGCGTCAATGTCTTGCTCTAGCACTACAATGCAGAGATACCATCGGCAAGCCCCTACAGCAGAAGCGCATCGATCGGCTCCGCACACCAGACCCTACGGCACGTCAGCGGTATGGTCTGCCCGACACGCTAGACTTCACCTACAATGTAGCCAATGAGTCGGCACGTCAACTCTATCACCAGCTAGGAGTCTCTGGGAGGATCGAACCCGCCTTGGAGGTAGAGAGTCCCGAACGCGTGATCCCCGTGATGTTTACCCGTCACTGTCTGCTACATCAGCTCGGCTACTGCACACGGACAGGGCGCAAGCCACCCTTTGCGCTGCCACTCTATCTAGTCCGTGGACGAGACCGTCTGCGTGTCGAGAACGACTGTCGCCACTGCATGATGACCCTATGGCTAGATCCCTCCCCTCTAACTAACTTCTGATTTCTAATCTCTAACCTCTACACCGATATCTCCGTGGAAATTTCGAAATCTCCACGGAGATATTTTCGTTTTTCTCTGGAGGAAAGAAAAATTTCTTCGGACATATCATTTGATTCTTCCGAAGTTTCATTTGATACTTCCGAAGAATTTTTTCTTTCCTCCCGAAGGAATTCCGATTTTCTCGGGAGCTATTTGGGGAATTCCTCGGGAGGAACCCGAATCATCGGAGAGGTAGGCGTAATCAGTGAGGATTTGTAGCCACCGTGTAGCGATACTCGTACCGTGTATCATGTGTAGCTCCTAGCAAACTGATTATAATGCGTCAGCCTTGTATATGTCCTGTACCTCTTTGCGAGTTTGAGGGGAAATAACTACCTTAGCGAGTAGATAACAACATATTTTACATAATAACAATCCATATGAAACCAAAAACATTTCTCATCACCCTTCCCATGGTGCTTCTTTTGAGTGCCTGTTGCGATCCTGCACCCAACCCAGAGCCTCCTAAGCAGACTACCATCACCGTCTCGCCAGAGAGTCTCTCCTTGACTGTTGGTAAGAGCGAGCAACTCTCAGTTGTGGTCTCTCCTAAGGAGGTCGCCGTCACTTACCAAAGTAAGAACCCAACTATCGCTACCGTTGATGCCCAGGGTGTTGTGACCGGTGTAGCTGTCGGAGAAACCGTTGTCATCATACAGGCTGGTGAGGCTACAAAGAGCGTCCCCGTGACCGTCAAAGAAGCTCCTATACAAGTGCCTCAAGAACTCCCGATGCTCAAGTTCGGGATCCCTCGCAATGATTATGAAAAGATAGAGGACGCCGAGGTGATCACATACGAGCAAAAGCTAGGACGTACCCAGCAAGAGGTGGACTTTCGTCCATCGGGCTTCTACGGAGAGGGGCTGACCACCATTCCTGCCGTCGTCTATGCTATACCCATCGCCGATGATGCCGACCTAATCCTGGCTTATAGCAAGGAGTCAGTGGCTGACTGCAAGCGCACCCAAGCGATGCTCTACCAGCTTGGCTTTGGTGAAGTACAGGAGGCTGAGGTGAGCAACTACCTCGGAGATGTCAAGAAGGGTTTGCGTGCTACGCTCAAAAGTGACCCCAGCGTGACTGTTTCGATGATGGATCTGCCTAATGAAAAGCTCGGGACGGTCATGTTTATGGAGTTTGCTAAGCGAATTAGCTCCAATCCTCTAGTGCAAGCAAAGCATGGGATACTCTCTGACGTCAAAGACTTCCCCTCACTAGACGCCTTGAGAACCAAAGATATCGAGCAGTTTAAGGCCTTTGAGGAGAAGCTCGCACTACGCACCTACCGACGAAACGAATCGCCCAAGGACACGCACCTTTTCTTCCGCACTGAAGAAGCAAAGGTCGAGAAGACAAACCTAGAGTATGCCTTCTATGTAGCACCTGACAAGGAGGTCGACGGCTTTGGACTGATTATCACGGAGCTCCTTTGTCTCTCTAGTGAGAGAGACCTGCGCTCGCTAGAATTCAAGCAGTACCTAGCTAACAATGGCTTCGATCAAAACTATACCATCTCCGAAGATAATGTCTTGGACGTTTACAACGCTCACGGAGACCGTTGCCGCGTAACTCTCGTTAGACTAGGACAGGATGACTACGTCTATCAGATGTACCTCTTTCCCAAAGAGTCCTAACCACCTCACCAGCGTAGTTTCAATATGCAAACAAGTAGATTACTACACCAGCGGATTATCTGCTCAGTGCTCTGCGGGTTCCTCCTCGCGACCTTTGCGCTCAGGCTCTCTGGTCAGACTGCCTATAAGGGTGTCAAGACGCCCCCACAGGATATGATCGTCGATGGTTCGATAGAGACCAAGGCGTATGTCAGAGGAGTCTCCCCCAGTGGTCGCTATATATGGGCTGCTTACTACTACAATCAGGCAGCCTATGTATATGACACTGAGCTGAAGAAGTGCATCTGGCAAAAGAGTGATGCGGGCAGTGAGATCGACCTCAAGTATGTCTCCGACGAGGGGGACATCGTATACCAAAAGGATCGAACGACGACGCTCTACATTTCTCACTCGGGGCAGGAGATCGCCATTACCTCTCCTGATAGCAACTATCCTGTGATAGAGATCACTGGTGTCTCACAGCGAGCTGATCGCCTGGTGGGCAATATGAAGCCCCAAGATCCGCTCCAGAGAGATGTGCGTCCCTTTGTCGCCAATCGTACGGCGCAGGGAGACTTTGCTATCACGCCGCTACCCATACCTGCCGAAGATGCGCTCGGAGGAAAGCCCGAAGGCACCTCTGTACTAGCTCTTTCGCCCGATGGGATGACTCTGATAGGGCGACAGGTCAACTCAGATAGCTATTACCCACGACTGATACAGTGGACTATTCCAGAGGGAGAGCTGGTAGCGACGGGCTACACCTTTCCTGGCGAATCTCTATTCTTCAATCTAGACAAGAAGAAGCCTGGGGCTCAGCCTAAGAGTGAGGACTACAGTGATGAGCAAGAGTGGGAGAGAGCTTACGATGCTTGGGAAAAGGCTGTGCTGACCTACTGTAAGAAGCCTATGCTTGACCCGACGAGGTGCTACTACTCGCCCTCGACGCAGCGTATCCTCTTTGCTACTCGGCAACTGGTACTAGACCAAGAGAGTGGTGCCATAGATCAGGTCTTGATGCCTGGCTACTGGGATCTACGAGAGCAGAGTGGTGAGGTGCTGACTAAGTATGAGGGCTACACTGCGACGGAAGCTCTTGACGATGGCTCGCTCCTCTGTATCGAGGAGGAGAAGTCCTTCTACCACTGCTATCGCATAGATCCCAAGCGTGACACAAAGGAAAACTTCGCCCTCTGGATCAAGCAACACACGGGTATCCCTATGGAGGACTTTTACTCCTCTGATGATCATGGAGAGTTGATACTCGGATGGCCCTCCATCAGCCAAGATGGGAAGACGCTAGCACTCTTTGGTCCCGACCTCAGCAACCCCTATCTCTTCCGTGGTACCTATATACAGTTTACCGATCCGCTAGGATCGCATACAGCTGTTCAAGCACCACTCCCCGCACAGCCACACCAGCTACGGGTGAGCAGCGAGGGACTCCTAGAGATGCCTGAGATGGCTCATCATCAGATCACCGTCTACTCAGCTCAAGGTGAGCTCATAGCTGTCGGTGTGATCTCTCCATCAGGGCACTACCAGATCCCGCAGTCATCGCTAGGATCCATCCTGCTGATACATATAGTCTCCCCTCTTACGGGTGCATCTTACGGCTATCGGCTATTGCCTAGAGCTAACTGACTACACGACTAACGATACATATAACACTATAACCTATGAAACGACTGAATACCCTATTTCTAATCCTATCAGCAGCTCTGGTGACGCTTACCGCTGCTCCTGAGCTTCGCGCTCAGACTACGGATGCCCCTACGACTGGCGAAAGCATCACGATAAAACTCTCAGAGACTAAAGACAAAGTGCTCAGCGTCGGGGCCTTTACTCCAGATCGCAATGCTTGGATCGACATCAATGGCGATGGCATCTGCCAAGACAACGAGCGACTAGGACGAGACTCCGAGCGCCCAGAGGACTACACAGACATTTTCTATATGGGGCCTGAGGTACAATACTTCAATCTAGATGAAAATACCCAAACGATACATATCTATGGCGAGCTCGAAGCTCTTCGATTAGAAAACTCGGAGACACATACGACTCCTCTCACGATAGACTTGTCTAAGACGACAAAGATGAAGTTCTTCAAAGCCTATGAATGCGAAGAGCTACAAGATGTGACCTTCCCAGACAAAGAGCACAACTGCTGCGAAGTACTCATCATACAGTACTCAGCACTGGAGGAGCTTGACCTGTCGAGCTTTGAGAGCTTGAAGGTGCTTGTAGCTTCTTTCAACAAGCAACTGAGGAGCGTCACGCAAGCGCACTGTAAAGATATGGAGGAGCTGGACTTTTCCTTTACAATGATCCCCTCTGTAGACCTGAGTCTCACTCCAGGACTTGAAGACCTCTACCTATGTAAGGCGCAGCTCTCCGAGATCGACCTCTCTCCCACGCCAGGCCTAGAGAAGCTATCGATCGGAGCTAACTATCTCACCAAGATAGACCTGAGCAAGACGCCAAATCTCTACTACCTAAGTATCTCCGAAAACGAACTCGAGGAGATAGACGTGACCCCACTAGAGGGTCTAGAGATCCTAGAGGTCGAGCAGAACAAGCTGACCAAGCTAGACCTGAGCAAAAATGTCAACCTGGAGGAGCTCACGCTGCACCTCAACAAGATCAACGCTCTAGATCTCTCCATGCTCAAGGAGCTACACCTGCTCTCGATCTACGAGAATAACATCTCGGAGCAGGAAATGGAGCAAGTCATTGCTAAGATGCCTCAGTGCAAAAAGCCTTCGGAAGATGATGAGTATGAGGAGCTATGGGGACACCTTTACATAGTAAATACGCTATCACCTCAGGGCAATGTGTGCAACATCCTACAGGTCGCTAAGCTCAAAGAGAAGGGCTGGACACCATTCGATGTCAAAGGTGCTGACCCACAGGAATTCATGAACGATGCTGTCGAGTACGCTGGATCGACACCTACAGGACTTTGCAATCCAATACAGCAAGACAAGGTACAGATCACGTATACTCCGACGGCTATACGAGTAGAAGGACTGGCACCACGCACGGCAGTAACGCTCTTTGACGCTCAAGGACAGCTCCTGACGAGGGTCAACTCTCTGCGTTCTCCGATGGTGCAGATCTCTCGTGAGGCACTCCCCGCTGGAGCCTATATCCTCTCCATCGCAGGCAAGAGCTATAAGGTAGTGCTTGACTGAGACCCTTCCTAAGGTGTATTCGTACGCTAACATAAAGTGCCCGAGACGTGCTAAAGTTCTAGCCATCTCGGGCGCTGGTATATAAATTATGGAGCTGGTCACAATGGCTAAATTTGTACCTTTGTGAAGTCTAGGTGATGGCTCGGCTATCGCTCAGACGAATGAGTCACAGGTTGAGACTGCTGACCTACTCATCAGGCTCTCCTTATTACGAAACAATTATACCTAATATGAAGATTACAAAAGATAGCTACGTAACCTGCGAATACGAACTCTACACAGGTGAAGGAAAGGAAGACATCGTCGAGAAGGCCACTCCTGAGGCTCCCCTAGCGCTGATCGTAGGAGCTGGATTTCTACTAGAAGCTTTCGAGAAGCAACTGATGGGACTAGAGGCTGGCGACAAGTTTGACTTTACCCTCAAGCCCGAGGAGGCGTATGGAGAGATCTCTGACGCTTACATACTGGAACTGGAGAAGGATCTCTTCAAAAACGAAAAGGGCGAATTCCACTCAGATGTCGTTTTCGAGGGCAACGCTGTCCCTATGCTCGATAACCAAGGCAATCAGCTGGTTGGTATCGTCGAGAAGATCACGGACGATACGGTGACGATGGACTTTAACCACCCGCTGGCTGGTCAGACGCTACACTTCATCGGATCTGTCCTGGAGGCACGTCCAGCTACCGAGGAGGATCGTCAGAGACTGACGGCTCAGTTCTCGGGACATGCGGGCGGTTGCTGCGACGGCGACGACCATGAGGGTGGCTGCTCTTGCTGCAGCGGTTGCCACTAAGCAATCACGATGAATAGCTTCGGACGGCATCTGCGACTGACCACCTTTGGGGAGTCGCATGGAGCTGCCATGGGGGGAATCCTCGATGGTATGCCTGCGGGCTTCTTGATAGATCGGGAGGCCGTGCAGCACTTTGTCAACCTACGTCGTCCGGGCTACTCACGATCTACTACAAAACGCCGAGAGCCAGACGAAGTGGTCTGGCTCTCAGGCTTGACGGACGAGGGACGGACGCTGGGGAGTCCGATAGCCTTCGTAATACAAAACAAGGACGCTCGCTCTCAAGACTACGCCACCGCTACGAGCTTGGGCGGAAAGCCCTTTAGAGCAAATCATGCCGACCTGACTTACTGGCTTAAGTATGGCCTCGAGCCGCAGCCTGGTGGAGGTCGGTCGAGTGGTCGTGAGACGGTCGCTCGCGTGGTGGCGGGAGCCATCGCTCAGCAGTGGTTAGAGCAGCTGCGAGGCGTCACGGTGCAGGCTTTCATACAGCAGGTGGGCACTCTGTCGCTAGCTGGCGACTACACGACCTACCCTATAGAGCATACTTACGATCGCCTCTGCTACTGTCCCGATGCTGCACTAGATGAGGAGATAGCAGCCTACCTGACTAAGGTACAAGCTGATCGAGACAGCGTGGGCGGTGTCGTGGGCTGTGTGGTGCGTGGTGTGCCTGCGGGCCTTGGAGACCCCGTCTTCGACCGCATACCAGCACTGCTGAGCTATGCCGTGATGAGCATTCCGGGGAGTCGTGCTTTTGCCTTTGGCGATGGCTTTGACCTAGCGGGGCAGCGGGGCAGTGCCGTACTTGACGAATTGCTCGCGATGAGCGATGAGAGCAAGGTGACCTTCGGCAGCAATCACAATGGCGGTGCACTCGGCGGGATCACGACGGGACAGGATCTGGTGATGAAGGTGGCATTTAAGCCGACCCCGACCATTGCCCGTCCGCAGCATACGCTCACGACCGAAGGGGCGAGCGTGACACACACATTCACGGGGCGTCACGACCCGTGCATAGCGCTACGGGCGGTGCCTGTCGTGCAGTCGATGGTGGCTCTTACCCTCGCCGACCTACTGATCACTGTCTGCGATTAGTTGCTGGGCAACCTGTGTGCCTTGCGTGATGCGGTGCGCCATGCCGATACCGTCCCGACAATTGCCCGCAATGATGAGTCCAGGGTAGCGACGCTCTACTTCCGCAATGGCTGCACAGCGTCTCTCGCTGTCGGCACCGTACTGCGGGATCGCATGGCGATGGCGCGAGATATGCACCATACTGGGCACTATGCGTGGGTCGATGTCGAGCACTTTGTAGAGATCCTTGAGTGCCAAAGCTTGCAGCTCTTTCTCTTCCATATCGATTAAGTCGGGGCGTCGCGTGCCTCCCATGAAGATGCTGTAGAGCACCCCTTCAGCAGTCGGTGTACGGTCGACAAAGCAGTCCGACGGGAAGAGAACCCCGAGGATGTCTACCGGCTCTGACGAAGGCATGAGCGCACCGAAGCCGCGATAGTTGCTGACCTTACGGTCAAAGCCAACAGCCACCTCCACGATCGGTGCGTAGTAGAGACTTGTAATGGGAGATAAGAGTTCGTCTGGGAGGGTCTCACCGAGGAAGCTCGCCAAGGCATGGGCACCTACGGTCGAGACCACGCGCTCGGCTGAGGCTTCGTGTAGCTCTCCGTCTTGCTCGTAGGTGACGAGCCAATCGCCCGCTGTGTCCTGTTTGACCGAAGTGACGGTAGCTTCCGTGCGGATGAGGTCCGTGCCAATTTGATCGGCCATCTCGTGGATCATTGTCTCCAGTCCGTGACGTGCTGAGTAGACCTCTTTGGTGGCTAGGCGATCACGATCACTCTTGGGCTCTTTGGCTTTTGCCATAGCTCCACGGATGAAGCTCCCATACTCCTGCTCTAGATTGTAGAGCTTGGGAAGTGCGTGGCGGGTCTCCAGCTTCATCGGATCGCCAGCGTAGATGCCCCCGACGAAGGGGTCGACGGCATACTGCAGGAAGCTCTCCCCTAGACGTCGCTTCGCAAGTGCGCCAACAGATTCGTAGGGATCGGTGCCTTTCTTGCGCCACGGCTCACCGAGCAGACGAAACTTGTCACTCAGCGTGAAGAGTGGTGTCGTGAGTCCGCTCCAAGGGCCTGAAGGGAGCTGGTGTAGCCTTCCTTTCTTATAGATGTATCGGCAGTTGCCCGCTGGGGTGGCAGCTTCGTAGCCTGAGGGCAAGAGGGCAAAGAGCTCGGCGACTTCGGGGAAAGAGACCGACCCTGTGTTAGGTCCCGTCTCGAAGGTGTAGCCCTCTTCCTGCAAAGTGCGTATTTGTCCACCAGCGCGCTCCGCCCCCTCGAGAACGAGCACGGGTATTCCCGCTCTCCGTAGGTAGAGTGCCGTGGTGAGTCCTGTGATCCCTGCGCCAATGACTATCGTTTGTTTCATACTGCGTGACTTTTATCGTGATTGTCTAGTGACCATCTCCTGGACGACCGTGAGCAAGCCTGCGGTGAGCTGGGAGAGTTCGTCGGGTTGGATGATGTATGGGGGCATAATGTAGCAGAGCCGGCCGAAAGGTCGTACCCAGATGCCTAGCTCTACAAAGCGTCGCTGCATAAAGGCCATATCGACTGGCTCATCTAGCTCGATCACGCCGATAGTGCCGAGGACGCGCACCTCGGTGACCCCGGCGAAGGTGCTGGCAGGCGCTAACTCACGCTTCAGTTGCGCCTCGATCTTGGCGACACGCTCTAGCGTTGGTTCACGCTGCAGGAGTTGCAGGCTGGCGAGGGCTACGGAGCAAGCCAAAGGGTTGGCCATAAAGGTCGGCCCGTGCATAAAGCAACCCGCCTCGCCACGACAAACGGTCTCAGCGACGCGCTGCGTCGTGACAATGGCGGAGAGGGTCATATAACCTCCCGTGAGAGCCTTGCCGAGGGTGACGATGTCGGGCAAGACGCCCGCATGCTCCATCGCAAACATACGGCCCGTACGTCCGAAGCCGGTGGCTATCTCGTCGAAGATCAGCAGCACGCCGTACTGGTCGCACAGCTTACGCGCCTCCACGAGGCAGTTGGGATGGTAAAAGTACATACCGCCAGCTCCCTGCACGATAGGCTCTAAGATGAGTGCTGCGATCTGCTCGCCATGCTGAGCAAGCACTTGACGGAGAGGCTCCATAGCATCGTCACGCCATGGCTCGCCCCACTTGACCGAAGGCGGCGCGAGGAAGTGTTGCTGCGGGAGTGCCGTGCCAAAGATACTATGCATCCCCGTGACGGGATCGCAGACACTCATAGCGTGCCAGGTGTCGCCGTGGTAGCCTCGACGAATGGTGACGAAGTGATCTCGCTGCGTCTCACCGAGGGACTGCTGGTACTGGATCGCCATCTTGAGCGCCACCTCGACAGCCACCGAACCGCTGTCGGCGTAGAAGATCCAGTCGAAGCCATCGGGAAGCATCTTCAGGAGTTCCTCCCCGAGCGCTATGGCAGGCTGATGCGTTAGCCCGCCAAACATGACGTGACTCATCTTCCCTATCTGCGTCTCCACGGCAGCATTGAGCACAGGGTGGTTGTACCCGTGCACAGCGCACCACCAGGAGCTCATACCGTCGATCAACTCTGTGCCGTCGGCTAGGTAGATGCGTACCCCCTCAGCGTGCGATACAGGGTAGACTGGTAGCGGATCTTCGGTGGAGGTGTAGGGATGCCACAGGTGCTTGTGATCCCACTCTAAGGCTTGCTGGACTGTTGGGTCGTATTGCTTCATAGTTTAAGCGGTTTCTTCGGTACGCCAATCCTTTTCGTTGGTGTTGCGATAGCCCATCTCGGCGATGAGCTGCATGTCTTCGCGAGCCTGCATGCCGCTGGTCGTCAGCATGTCGCCCGTGATGGCACTATTGATACCGATGTACATAGCTTGGCGCATCACCTCTGGCGAAAGCCTCAGCCGACCTCCACTAAAGCGCAGGAAAGCCGTCGGATTGATCAGACGAAAGAGTGCTACCGTACGCAGGTACTCCTCGTCCGTCAGGCGAGGCTCCTCGGCTAGTGGCGTCCCAGCGATCGGTTGGAGTATATTAATAGGTATGGAGCGTATGGCGAGCGAACGGAGATAGCAGGCGAACTCGATGCGCTGTGCCATCGTCTCGCCCATGCCGAAGATCCCTCCCGAGCAAACCTGCAGCCCTACCTCACGAGCCCAACGAATGGTCTGCTCTTTCTCCGCCTGCGTGTGAGTCGTGCAGAGCTTGGGAAAGTGTGACGGAGCGCTCTCCAGATTGCAGTGATAGGTGGTGACACCTGCCTCGTGAAGGCGTCGTAACTGCTCTTTCGTCAGTAGTCCCATAGAGGAGCAAAGCTTGATGTCGCTCGCCTGATGCATCGCCTCATAGTGCTGAGCGATACGCTCTATCTCCCGATCACTCTGCCCTCGGCCACTAGCAACGAGTGCAATGCGCCCGATGCCTGCCTGGCGATTGGCCCGTGACTCAGCCACGCACGGCTCGACATCCAGCAGCGGATAGGCATCTGCCTGCGTATGGTAGTGAGCACTCTGCGCGCACCAGTGACAATCCTCGGAGCAGTGTCCGCTCTTGACGTTGATGATCGAGCAAGTGTCGAAGGCGTCTCCCATACAGTGCCGCGTCACGCGGTGCGCTGCCTCGTAGAGAGCCTCGCTAGTCGCTTCTTTGGCGAGTTGGAGTGCTTCTTCTTGTGTTACCTCCACGGGATCGGAAGAGCAGAGAGAGGTGACGATGTCTGATAAAGGTCTCATGAGCATTCTATTGTATATCTATAATCGAATGGACGCATCGCCCACCCCTTGCTTAGTAAAGGAGTCTGCGATACGTCCATCGTTATTGGTGGAGAATTGATACAGTCTTTTGTTGGAGACTGTTATCTCATAGTACAGCCTCTTTAGTCAGCCGTAGCGCGCTCGAGTCGCTTCATAACAGCAAATATGAAAGCGGCAGAGAGGAGACAGCAGATGATTAGCACGCCCCAGTACCAGCCCATAGGCATCTTGTCCCAGAGAGAGCCCATCACGCCGACGAGCAGGTTACCGATAGCGGTTGCTGCGAGCCATCCACCCTGCATAAGACCAGCGTACTGTGGAGGAGCTACCTTAGAGACGAAGGAAAGACCCATCGGACTGAGGAAGAGCTCAGCAAGTGTCAGTACGAAGTAAGTACCGATCAGCCAATTGGGCGATACGAGCGTATCACTGGTACCATGGATATGAGCAGGAGCAGGCAGTGCGTATATGATCGTTGGGATCAGTAGCACGCAGAATCCGATAGCTGCTAGGAGCATACCGATACCGATCTTGCGAGGAGCTGAGGGCTCCTTACCACGATTGGCTAGGTAACCAAAGAGACCTACCGTGACAGGCGTTAGCAGGATGATGAAGAACGGGTTGAACTGCTGGAAGATCTGAGGTGTAATGTTTTTCAGAGCATCACCGATAGGCTTGATGTCTACGAAGTATCCACCAGCGAGACCAGCGATACCTAGCACGACGAGGACTAAGCCTGTCTTGACATTTTTCTTACCGCCTAGTAGTCCGAAGGTAGAAAGGTAGATACCATACATAAAGCAGATGAAAGGTATCAGCATCAGTAGACTAAACGGCATATAGCCCGCAGCGTCTACACGTGATACGGTATAGTCTCGTGCGAAGAAGGTCATCGTCAAGCCGTTCTGGTGGAAAGCCATCCAGAAGAAGATCACAACGAAGAAGACCAGTCCTAGTGCGATGAGACGCTCCTTAACCTCAGCCTTAGACATCTCGACGACATGCGCTGAGCTGTCGCCCTGTGCTGCCATAGCCTTAGCTTGCTTGACGGTTACGTCTGCTGCCTTCCAGGTCTTACGACAGAGTACGAAGATCAAGATAGATATGATCAAGCTGATACAAGCCACAAAGAACGAGAGACTATAAGACTGTGACAAGGTCGTCGACACATAGTGCTCACCGAAGGCACGCTCGAAGCTCAACTCCTGAGCTGCTTCACCCTTGTCTATGCGCTCCGCATTGAGCTTACTGTTTAGATCAGCCGTCCACTCAGCTGGGATCTGAAGCATAGCCACACGCTCATTGATGGCGAACTTGGCAGGCTCGTCCTTTGCATCGCGACTGATGAGGATCTCATGGTCAGCATCCGTGATCTGCAGTTGCGGATCAGTCACTAGCCCAGCTTTAGTATACTGGCGGAGAGCTGCTATACGTAGGTCGTGAAGAACCTGAGCCTCGTCCTCGGGGAACATGACGCCAGCCTTCTTCTTAGCAGCTGTAACCTTTTGACTCTGCTCTTCAGCCGTCAGCTGAGCATACTCAGGGTGCTTAGCTTGTAGCTCTGCGATAAAGGCATCGGCATCGACTGTCTCATCGTTGAGCTTATTGTAGTTTGCGGGAATGGTTGCATCGTAGAAGTAGTTCTCCTTAGCTAGTACATTGTTCGTAATCCAGTTACCCATGCTAGGAGCAAAGAAGGCACCGATGTTGATGAACATGTAGAAGATAGAGAACGCCATATCACGTCCCTTAGAGTAGCGTGGGTCGTCATATATCTTACCCACGAGTGCTTGTAGGTTACCCTTGAAGAGTCCCGTACCAGCAGCGATGAGGAAGAGGGACAAGAGCATGATCGTGACGCCAGCAGCTCCAGAACCAAAAGGTAACCCTAGGAGGAGGTAACCAGCGAACATGATCGTGACACCTGTAAAGATGGTCTTACCATATCCGAGCCATTTATCAGCTATGATACCACCGAAGATTGGGAGGAAGTAGACTAGCGCTAGGAAGGTACCATATAGCATACTAGTCGTTGCCGAGGAGAAGCCGAACTTCGCCTGTAGGTAGAGCGTCAATATGGCTAGCATCGTGTAGTAGCCAAAGCGCTCTCCCATGTTCGTTAGGGCTAATACGATAAGCCCCTTGGGGTGTTTATTTTCCATATGAATGGTTCGTTTATAGATTAGTATTTTTCAAGTTATTCATTGCTGCGGCAGTTCGATCAGCTCAATAGAGCCACTCGTGAGGTCGAAGTAGATTGTGTAGGGGAGCTGCCCCAGCTTGTCCGCACCTAGCTTGTGCTCTAGGAGTGCTGCGCGTCCCCACTGCGCCACAGAGAGCTCTAGCGTGATCGCCTGGCTGCGCTCGGGGAGCTGTAGCGATACACGAGCGCGTCCTGGCTCGATGTAGCGGAGTGACTTGCTCCTGGTCAGTTTATGCAGCTCGGCATCGCTCTGCGTCGCAGGGCGCTTCACTGCTTCTACATTTACATATATAGGAGCACCCGATAGGTCCTTCTTGTCAACCAAGCCGTACTGCGGAGCGAAGCGAGCTACCACCTGTTGCGAGATCGGCTCGTCAATGGGTATATCCACCACCTCCTCGTAGTATCGCTTCGTAGTACGACCTGCGAAGAGTGCTTGCAGCGCTGCTATCTCTTTGTCCAGCCCGTCTAGAACCATCTTGAGCGCTGGTCCATCGCACGGCATCGTCTCGACTTGACCCGAGAGCAGCTCCACACGGCGCTCTCGTAGCTCGAAGAGTCGACTAGCTGCTACCTCTGCCTGCTTGGCACGCGAGGTCGCTAAGGCATACTCTTGAGGCAGTGCTTGACTAGCCTCCTGCTGGGTTACCCCCTTAGGGTAGTCTGCGAGGTAGTCTGTCGTGGCGGGTTGGTACGCTTTGCCATGGAGTGAGTAGAGCAGTCCCTCAGGCGTTAGTGCCGCCAGCTGCTCGACAGAAGGCGTCGCCACCGACTGGATCAGATAGCCCTGTGTTGTGTCGGGTACTCCATGAGCATGCATCGCCACACGTTCTATCTGGTAGCGTGTCGTAGGCTGCGTGGCATAGCTCTCACCTAGATACCTAGAGGCATAAGCGACCAGTGCACCAGGCTCAAACTGCGCCTCCGAGAGGACAAAGTGTATGCGTAGTTGTGTCTTCGGTAGATAGTAAACGACCCCGTTCGCAGGCTGTTCGCCAGCCACGTACGGAGTCACAGTCGCCTGACGAGTAGCGCAGCTTGTGAGCCACACCATCGCCATCGCAAGAACCCATCTAGTTAGTCGGACCAAGGTCTGAGATCTGTACATAATCTACCAATGAAAAATAGACTTGGCACAAAGATACGAAAAAGAGATTAGAGACTAGAAATTAGAGATTAGAAGACTTTCTCTAGGAGCAGTAGTATTTCCTAGGAGCGCTAGAGGTACTAGAAACACTAGCACCACTAGAAGACCTAGTATTCCCATCCAACAGCTCTCCACCGAGGAAATCCGAATTTCTTCGGTGGAGTTTTTTCCTTCCCCAGTGAAGAACGAAAAAATTCTTCGGACTTATCATTTCATTCTTCCGAAGTTTCATTTGATTCCTCCGAAGAATTTTTCATTTCTTCCGTGGAGAATTTTCATTTTCCAGCGAACTATTTGGTGTTTTCTTCGGACGCACTGACGAGTAAGTCCACCGATATTGTTTCGAGCAGTTGACTTTACAGCAGCTTTGTACGAGGCATTAATCTGCACATCAATGTTTTTTGTACTTTTGTACGAATCAATCATGCAAAGCAAAAGTCCTATGACACAACGACTACACAGTTTACTACTTCTACTTACAGCGCTGCTACTAGGGCAGGCGATCTGTACCGCACAAGCCCCCGCTGAGACCGCTCAGATCGAGCTGATCGTACCTAAGGGTACGCAGTATGTCAACTTTGAGGTAACCTACCTTGAAGGTGCCGAGGCGAGCAGCATTGACTTTGGTGATGGCATCGTAGAGCCGTACAAGGGACGCGCTCAGCTTGTCACCCATAACTACGGCTCCGCGATAACGGAGGAGATGATCATCAAAATTGACGCCGCCAAGCTCACTCGTCTGCGTAATGCCTCGCAAGGGTCTCGCAATCTAGCTCCAGGCTTCTCAGGCTTTGGCAAAATTGCAGCTCCAGAGTTGGAGATGCTTCGTCTAGGTATCAACAACTACACGCTCCGAGATAGTCGTGAGCAAATGGTAGACCTATCTGAGTGTCCTAAGCTCGAAGAGGTTTACCTACACAATGTGCCAGGAGTCAAGCTGCCTACAGAGCTCACGGCTCTGAAAAAAGTCGCTTTCTACAGTTCCGCTTCTAGCACAGATCGAAACTATGCGACTCTCTCTAACAAGCATCTAGACCTATCAGGCTACACAGCTTTAAAGGAGATCGATATACAGCGTCAGCCCAACCTAGAGACGGTCGACCTGACAGGTCTGACCGTCCTCACCAAGCTCACCATCAAGCAGTGCAATCTCTACAAGATCGACGGTATCAAGGATCTAGCAACGCTCACGGAGGTAGACCTCTCGCGCAATTACCTCCCCTACTCTTCGTTACCGCTCAAGCGTCCGGCGCTCACCAAGTTTGAATATGGGCAGGCTGGCATACGCCTAGCTCCTGAGTGCGTGGACAAGAACACGATCCACCTAGCCGATATGCTCGAGGTGAAAGATGCCGACGGTGTAGCACAGCCTACCACAATCAAGCAGGTTCGACAGCTCAACACGCCACGTACGCTCAAAGAGGGACAGGACTACATCCTCAAGGGGAGCGATCTCATCATCCTCGAGCGTGGCTTCGGTGGCTTTGGCGGCGACAACCCGCTAGACGCTATCCAGCTAAGCATCAAGACCACCAATGTCTACTACCCCGACTACGGTAAGAGCAGGTATGAAGATCCTGAGCTCAAGCTATACATCGCTCGCGAGGGCGCCGTCTATCCTGGGGAGAAGCAGCTGCTCACCTTCTCTGCTGGTGAGGGTGGGTTTATCAAGGCTATGGCAGGCGACACTGAGCTCGCCACTGGAGCCGAGGTAGAGCCTGGCACACCGCTCACCTTCACCGCAACTCCTGCTGATGGCTATATGATCACCGAGTGGCGCGTCAATGACAAGGTCCAGATGACCCCAGGACTTGACAAGAAGCCGATTACGGATGCTACCTTTAAGGTCAATATGTACAGTGAGCCGATGACGGTGACCGTCTCCTTTGCCAAGGCTGAGGACAATTATGCTGTCACCTTCTCCAAGGAGGGCGAGGGCAAGCTGACGGCCACGGTCGATGGCAAGCCATTTACCTCAGGAACCTTCGTTGCCAAAGGTACGAAGGTGCTCTTCGAGGCAGAAGCCTTCATGGGCTACACTGTTGAGAAGTGGCTGGTCAATGATGAGGTCATCCCCGTTCATGAGCTGCAAGCAAGCTACACGCTGACTGTCGACAAGACATCGGATGTCAAGGTGTTCTTTGTAGTTTGTGACGCGATCGATGCAGTCAGTGCCACACGCTATCAGATCGCTCAGACCGATCAGACGCTCACCGTACTGGGCACTGCGGCTAACGAGACAATCGGTCTCTACACGCTCACGGGCACTCCAGTCGCTGCGGCGACGGGAGACGCCACGCTCTCCATCGCACAGCTCCCCGCTGGCGTCTACCTCCTACAGATCGGCAACGACTGGGTCAAGGTAACGCTCTAACGTGTAACAACTTGACGTGTAACCCGCTGTAGGGACGCACGGTCTGTGCGTCCGTTGTATCAAAGGTTACAGCATCAAGATTGTTATCCGTTTTGGCTGGTTCGACAACGGACGCCATCCCACTAGACACGAGCCGAGAGTCCCTACAGCGGGTTACTCGTCTCATCAAGCCACACGGCTTCATCTAGAAAAGTATCGAGGGGCGAAGATTCAGATATTTATTGTACCTTTGCCCCTCGAAGCTTGTCTCCCCAAGTGTGAGCAGCTCACCGATTGCTACTTGATCGGGACAAGCCCTTGCGGTATCCACGTGGTGCTAGACGATAGGATAGACCTTCGGTAGCCCTTTTGCCACCTGATGAAAGGAGAGCCACGCCCCTGCAAGATTATTAACTACTTAAACGCATCAAAGCAATGAAAAAGGATCTACATCCTGAGAATTACCGTCCAGTGGCATTCAAAGATATGTCCAACGACGAAGTCTTCATCACGAAGAGTACCGCCAACGCTAAGGAGACCATCGAGATCGATGGCGAGACCTATCCGCTCATCAAGATAGAGATCTCCAACACGTCTCACCCCTTCTACACGGGCAAGGCTAAGCTCGTCGATACAGCAGGACGTGTTGATAAGTTCATGAGCCGTTACGGCAATCGTGGCAAGAAGGCTGACAAGTAAGCCACACATCGGAGTCTGAGAGCGCTGACCTGCGACTCTCGTCCCCTACTAAATGACAAAGCACGCTACACACCCTCATCGGTGCGTAGCGTGCTTTTCGTATATGGCAGCTTTGTGCAACAAGCTCATAAAGCAACTGCCGTGCTATCCTTCATCTCCGTCTCACTCTCCACAGTCACAGCGGACGGACAACAAAAAAGACGCACCCCAAAGAAAGGATACGTCTATCGTTAGTTGCGGAGACAGGACTCGAACCTGTGACCTTTGGGTTATGAGCCCAACGAGCTACCACTGCTCCACTCCGCGATCGTTTGCATCTGCAAAGGTACGAAGAATATCTGAGACCACCAAACACCCACAAATGCAACCACTCCATACGTTCGCATCTATTCTCTACAAAGAAGATATAGGCGCCAAAGCTGAACCTAGCGAAGGTACAAACTACTGATAGTAGTCTGCAGGGTTAAATCCTTTCTTGCTAATAGGAATACGCATCGCAACGAGAGTTCCTCGAACGCCTATATTGGTAGGAAGCCCCATAATGCGCTCTCCCTTAGGGTTGCTCACGAAAAGGGCACAGCCCGAGTAAATTAAAAACTCTCCACCGAGACCCTTTACTAGCATTTTTCTTGAAGTGCGAATACCAAAGCCTCGATTCTCTGCTTCCGGGAGGTTTTTTGTAGATATATGGTCGTTTATGACAGCTTCCATAGCCTCTACGTCGGTATTGGTCTCATTCATGCGCCCAGCCTCTCTAAAGCTACCTATCAACGAGATGCCATTGTCAAAGATAGACAAATCTACATAACCCAATCTAGAATAGGCTTGACAACTTATATATCCACTCTTAGAGTATGCGTGCTCGAAAATGTTGTCAATGACCTCTGACACCATATAAGTTAGAGCCATATGTGTCTCTGTAGGCAAACTTGCTCGCCTTTTCAGAAACTCTGCAACGTTGGAGCCTATATGAGCCCCTCTCTGCATGCCTAGACCTTCTGTTGTAAATCGGAGTATTGGAAGGTATGTCTTATTTTCAAAAGCTCTAAAGCAATCACTTGTAGCTTCGGGCGAATCCAACTGTAGACCATAGCTATCGAAATGAACAGTACTTAGATAATTGTTTGCCGTTAAGTTGACCTTCTTATTTACCGATAGAAGCTTGATCAGTACAGCACTCATGAAAAGAGGCGTCACAAAGATGGACTCTCCAAAGCAAAGGGTAATCTCATCGTCAGAGCTCTGCTCTATCTGCGCAATAATCTTGACGGCCTCCTCCAGCCCGTTTAAAAACACAGAGGAGACACTCTTGACATAACTGATCTGCATCAAAAGGTATAAGCTAGCTGATCAAGGACTTCTTCCACTGCCTGAACACTTCCGAGGGTAATCGTTTTGACTTTGCTTGACGCCCTTTTAGCGATCTTGCCCTGCGTTTGCTTTACAGCATTCCAAACCTCTAAAACTGCAGGCTCAAGATTGACGTATTGCACGCGATCGTTGCCTAAGGTCTCTGAGTTGTACAGCTCATCCATAAAGCTACGACTAGCAAACGTGACATCAGAAAAATCTATGACAACAGACTCGCCGTCTCTCCTAGCGACCTCCTCTTCCAAGAGGCTCACGCTCTTACGAGACACTAGGGTAGTCCCCAGATCTCTAGCTACTAATATGATAGTCTGAGATGTTTTCATAGAGTCTTGTGGTCTAACTTGTATAGTCTTCGTTTATCTTTACTAGAACAAAGGTAAACAAACAAACTATCAAATACAAGAACTAGACCTAGCTCAAGTTGCACGGAAGGGGTTGTATAATTGTTACTCCTAGTGAGCAGTCGGGTTGGGGGAATATACTTTGTGCCCTACAAATCAAAATCCGACACGTTCACCAATGGTCCTTTTACGACTCTTCGTAGAGCGCGAGGGTGAGGGTATCGCCGTCCCAGCGAGCGTAAGAGTTGTAATGGATCCAGTCGCCGAGGATGATGCAGCGACGATCGTCGGGGAGCGATAGATTGAGCAGCAGGTGGCGGTGACCATATATATAGTAGTCTATCTCGGGGTCCTGCGGGATCAGCTCTTTGGTGTACTGCACGAGCCACTCGTCTCGCTCTACATTCATCTGCGGATTGTGCCCAGGTCGTGACGGATCGTCGGCAGCTCGCATCTGTCGCAGGCGGTTGCGGTAAGCCCACCGCTGTGCGAAGCCGACGGTCCAGCGAGGGTGAATCGCAGCATAGAGACACCGTGCCAGACGACTCTCGAAGGTGCCAAAGAGCCACCGCTCCTTCTTGTAGCGTAGGGCATACTCCCGATGTCCGTGTGACAGGCGGAAGGTGCGTCCTTTGAGCTGGCAGACGACCGTGTCGCGATGCACGATGACGCCTAGCTCCTTGGTAAAGTAGTCGGTGAGCCAGAGGTCGTGATTGCCCATAATGTAGTGCACCTCGACACCTCGCTCCACGAGGTCTGCCAGAGCAGCGAGGAAGCGTACCGCCCCCCTTGGCACGACATACTTGTAGTCAAACCAGTAGTCGAGCATATCGCCCAGCAGGTAGACCGCCTCGGCGTCGTCCGCTATGGAGCGTAGCCAGGCGACCAGTCGTAGTTCAGCACGCCTAGGATCGTCGTGGTAGGGCGACCCTAGGTGTGCATCGGAGAGAAAGTATATAGCTCCCATAGGTAGGGTGTCAGCAACGCTTTGCCCTAGAGGAAGCCCAGCTCCAGCTGTGCCTCTTCGGACATCATCGAGCTATCCCACGGTGGGTCGAAGGTGAGCTCGATGTCACACCGCTTGACGCCTTTGATGCTCTCGACCTTGATCTGTACATCCTGTAGGATAAAGTCTGCGGCCGGGCAATTGGGCGCCGTGAGTGTCATCGTGATCACCACCTTAGCTTCCTCCTCCTGTACATCCACATTGTAGATGAGACCTAGGTCGTAGATATTGACAGGGATCTCAGGGTCGTAGACGGTGCGGAGCATCTTGACGATCTGCTCCTCTAGTTGTAGTGTCTCCATAGGCAGTTACTTAACAAGGTTCATCTCGTCGAGCAGACGCTGGCAGTGACCATACTTGTCGACCAGCATGAGGAGGTAACGAATGTCTAGGATAATGCTTCTCTGGTAGTCTGGCAGGTACTCGATGTCGCCACCGACGCCCTCCCAGTTGCGGTCAAAGTTCAGTCCAATGAGGCGCCCCTTGCTGTCGAAGACCGGGCTACCCGAGTTACCGCCCGTCGTGTGGGTCGTAGCGCAGAAGTTGACCGGCATCTCGCCATTCGGTATCGCATAGACACCATAGTCCTTCTGCTTGTAGATCTCTTTGATCTGGTCAGGCAGGGCAAACTCCCAGCTGTTGGGGTCTTCCTTTTCCATCACACCCGTGAGGGTCGTCTGATGGCCGTAGTAGACGTTGTCGCGAGGAGTATAGCCACGCACATTACCGTAGGTAAAGCGGAGCGTCAGGTTAGCATCGGGCCACACCTTGCGCGCACCCTGCATATCCATCGCACCACGCACATAGTCTCTGTGAGCCAGCTTGATCGGATCATCGTAAGCAGCCTGCTGCTCACGCATCTGGACAAAGAGATTGATGGTCGATGCGGCAAACTGCATCATCGGATCGTTCAAGAGCTGCTCACGTGAGGGAGTCTTGAGGAAAGCGTCGAAGCGTGCTGGATCAGCAAAGATCGAGCTGTCGAAGAGATGAGCCACATACGCCTGTACCGAGTGATACTGAGCCACGCCCTCACGAAGAGCTTCTGGCCAGTGCGCCTCATCGATACGCTCCGTGTAGCGCTGCAGGAGTACTGTCGCGACCTCCTTGTCGACCGTTGGATCGTAGTCCTTATTATAGAAGGCAGCGTAGCCACTACGCAGCTCGCTAATGATCTCCTCGCGCACCTTCGGGTCACTCCACTGCTGGAGCTTCTTACCGTCAACTAGCGGTATCTGTAGGAACTCGATCGGCGTCAGGATACCCTCCATGAGGTACCACTGCACACGACGAGCCTCCCGACGCGCAGCGACACAGTCAGCGATCGTCTGGATAGCTTTGGTCACCTCGGGGCGGTTGTTGGCCTTAGCCCAGCTAGCCAACTCATCCTGCTGCGCACGCTTGGTCGCTTGTAGGTTACGGGTACGGATTGCCCAGTTGGCACCTTGAGCGCGCTTGTAGCCATTCTGCGAGTAAGCGTACTTAGCAGCGTACTGTATGTTGACCTTCTCGTCAGCGAGCATACGACGCAGCATCACCTCCTGACGCAGGCCACGCATCTCGATACGTATGTTATTGTCTATCTCAGACCACTCGTCCACTTGCGCCTCTGTGAAGAAGTGATTGGTCGTGCCGGGGAAGCCCATGATCAGCGCAAAGTCGTCACGCTGCACGCCTGAAGTAGAGACTGCGGCAAAACGCTCTGGCTTATAAGGCACATTGTCGGCACTGTAGTCGGCTGGATTGTTGTTCTTGTCCACATAGACACGGAATATAGAGAAGTCTCCCGTGTGGCGAGGCCACATCCAGTTGTCCGTGTCGGAGCCATACTTACCAATAGCGCTGGGCGGAGCCGCTACAAGCCGTACGTCGGTAAAGACCTTCTTGGTAAAGAGGTAGTAGCGGTTGCCCCCGTAGAAAGGCTTCAGCTCGTAACGTATGCCAGGCTGCTTCATTGCCTCCTCACCAACGATCGCAGGGATCATCTTGGTGAGCGTTGCAATGGAGAATGCCGCCATCGGATCCTCCTTGTAGGGAGACTCCTGGAGTAGCTTATTCACCTGGTCGGTCACGTTGGTGATCTTATCGATCGAGATCACCTCCAATCCAGGACAGGGCAGCTCCTCACGCATCGACTGCGTCCAGATGCCGTCACGCAGATAGTTGTGCTCTACGGCTGAATGGCTCTGTATCTGATCGTAACCACAGTGGTGGTTGGTCAAAACGAGGCCTTGGTCCGAGACGAAGACGCCTGAGCAGCCCCCGTCAAACATCACGACCGCCCGCTGCAAGCAAGGGCCGTCGGGATTGTATATCTCCTCCACAGGGATCTGTAGCCCCTTAGCTCGGAGTTCGTCAGCTTGGTCAGCCATCTGCTCCAGTAGCCACATACCGCCATCGGCCAGTGCTACGGCCGAGAGGGTGAGACTGGTAAGCAGGAGTAGGAGTACTCTTCTTAGGTGAGTTGTCATAGGTAGTTATCTTTATATAGTGTATTATTGATTCTCTTAGGTAGTGGGTGGTGGCGCCAGCTCTTGCGCTAGCATAGCGTTGTAGTAGCGTGGGTCGCCCGTCACCTCACGCCCCAGCCAGGTGGGTAACGCAGGGCAATCTGTCGGGCTCGTCAGCTCCACCTCTGCCATGACCAAGCCTTCTAGTCGCCCGACGAAGCGGTCTACCTCCCACACGAAGCCCTCGTAAGGCACGTAGTAGCGCACCTTCTCGAGGCTACTGCTAGCACACTGGCGCAACATCTCCTCAGCATCAGCGACAGGGATCGGGTACTCCCACTCGGAGCGGATCAGTCCGTCGGGGGTGGAGCATCCCTTGATGGTAAGTCTCGCCTCCTCGTCGATGATGCGCACCCGCACCGTCACCCGTCCGTCTGCTGTCAGATAGCCCTGACGGATATGGTGGCGGTGAGACGCCTCTCGGAGGTAGTCATCACGACAGACGAGGTACTTGCGCTCGATCTCTAACACGATGTTGTCGTTACTTTGCTGAAATGGTAACTTCGATAGCGCCCATCGGGAAGCCGTCGAACGTGACGTCTCGATACTGCACCATCGGGTAGTCCTGCTCGATGCGGTTGATGATCAACTGATGCAGGACGCCCTGACCAGCCCCATGGATGAAGATCACCTTGCTACCACGACGATCGAGTCGCTTGTCTAGCTCACGGCGGAAGTTCTTCAGCTGATAGAGCAGCACCTCGTGCGGAGTCATCCCCGTAGCATTCGGGAGGATACGCTCCGCCTCTAGCCCCACCTTCTCGATGGTTTGCTCGGGCGTTGCTGGCGCAACTTGTGGAGCTGCTGGGGCCTCGGGACGCTTGGGCTCAGACTTAGTCTTAGCTGTACTCTTCTTTGTAGGCTTTTGCGGTGCCTTTTGCGGTGCCTTTTGTGTAGCTGTCGCCTGCTCCGCACGCTCGATAGCACGCTGCGGCAAAGCTCCTGAGCGACTAGGCGTTGGCAGTGGCTCCTCTGCAGGAGCTTGCTGGGTGCCATCGTACGCCTCTAGGACGGGGATCACAAGCGCATCCTCATCAAAGAAGGGGTTCTCACGAAAGGAGTGACGCTTCACCAGTTTGACCACATCAATCCGCACTTGACGCTCTACGGGTGGCATGGAGCGATATGTACGCTCAGGCTTGTAGGCGATAAACTGGAAGTGTGAGACGGCATGATCGTTGATCTCCGACGCGTCAAACTCCTCGACGAGCACCCGCATATCCGGCTCTAGGACGCCTGCTGAGCGGAGTTTGTAGCCTCCCGCTGAGGTTGTCGTGCTATAAGTGAAGAGGAGATGGTAGTTGCTCTCGTTGATCAGATAAGTTTCGTAGGGAGACTGTCCGAAGTGCTCGTACGATACAGGCAGATAGGCGACATGCACCTGTAGCTGCTCGCCTCCTGAGCGGTCAAACCAAGGGCCCTTGGAGAGAGGAGCCACAAAGCTCAAGTCTTGATCTGCGCTATCGACCACCTCTGGGGTGGCGGGAGTCGCAGTGGGCGTACTGCTTTTGTCTGGCTTTGCAGGCGGCTGCACTGCTGGCTCTTGTCGCTTCACTACGGGGGGTTTGTATGCTGGTACGAAGGTGTCACGGCTGTCCACCACGACGCATTCATGTATCGGTGTGGGTAGCTCGAAGCCGTCGGGGCCCTCGACCCACGCCACGCCACGCTCGATGCGCTTGACGACACCACCGCCCGACGCATTGAGGTAGCGGATAGTGTCTCCTACTTTTATATTCTGTGCCATTGCTTATTTCTGTTTTCTATGCGAAGATACCAAAAATAGCCCAATCCGCTCACCTCATCGTCTTACGAAAATTCCATTTCCTCCGGAGGAATCGAAAAGTTCCTCCCTTGGAACTAAAAAGTTCCTCCCTTGGAACTCGAAAGTTCCTGCCTTGGAACTAAAAAGTTCCAAGAGGGGAATTGTTTTTGGAACTCGTATGTGCTACGAAGACAGTGCGATACGTCGGGTAGTGATGGTGGGCTTTGCACTACGGAATCGGTTGAGCTCGCTTGATCAAACGCAGAGTGCGACAAGGTTGCTAACTTTGCACTCCGTAATGTCTTATCTACAGATCTATCTATGAATCCTTGGTTAACGGTTGCTCTACTGGTGACCTCCAACATCTTTATGACCTTCGCGTGGTACGGGCACATCAAGCTGGAGCAGATGAGGGTCATCTCCGACCACACGCCGCTCTATCTGGTGATCCTGCTGAGCTGGTGCTTGGCACTCTTTGAGTACTCCTTTCAGATCCCGGCCAATCGCTACGGCTATGTCGGCAACGGCGGTGCCTTCAGCTTGATGCAGCTTAAGGTGATACAGGAGGTGGTGTCGATTACGGTCTTCACGCTCTTCTCGGTGATCTTCTTCCGTGGGGAGCCGTTGCAGTGGAACCACTTAGCCGCTTTCGCCTGCCTTGTCCTAGCGGTTTACTTTGTTTTCCTAAAGTGAGACTGTTGCAAAAGTCAACAGTCTTAAAGTAGGAGGCTCACGAGGGGAGCTGGTCGTAGGTGCGCCGACGACGGAGGTGGTACTGCCAGAGGAGCGAGTAGCGCGCTATGGGCGGGGTTGCTGTGGGCTGGTACCAGGGTTGATCGGCGGAGAGGGCGAGCTGGCGACGGGTGCGGTAGAAGTCTCGCACGGCTCGTAGCACGGCTGACGCGTGTCGGGGTTGCCCCTTGACGAGGAAGGTGAAAGCGGCGAGCAGGTCTAGCGGGAGGCGACAGAGCAGGATGCGCCTGCGGGCATGCCGTGTGGGGAGGTTCTTGTAGAGCATGCGGAGGTTGTTGCGAAAGTTGAGGTAGCTCTTCCTCGGGCTCCCCATCTCGAGCGTGGCCCCTCCGAGATGGTAGACGATGCTGTCGGGGGTGTAAAGAATACGACCGCCTGCAAGCCAAAGCCTCCACGACAGATCGATCTCCTCCATGTGAGCGAAGAAGCTCTCGTCAAAGCCTCCTACCCTCCAGAACGCCTCGCTACTGACGAAGTAGCAGGCGCCTGTCGCCCAGAGTATCTCGCACTCATCGTCATACTGCCCGTGATCCAGCTCGACAGTGTCGAAGAGACGACCCCGACAGAAGGGATAGCCCCAACGATCTAGCTCTCCACCAGCAGCGCCAGCGTACTCAAACGCTTCGGGCTGGCGGTCACTGCGCAGCTTGGGTTGTACGGCAGCGAGACCTTCCCTCAGCAAAGCTAGCGGACGGTCGCACCAGTGGGGCGAGACACGTACGTCGCTATTGAGGAGACAATAATAAGGATAGTCGAGCTGGCAAAGCCCTCGATTGTAACCTCCTGCGAAGCCGTAGTTTTCGGATAGACGAACGAGCTTGACTTGCGGGAAAGCCTCCTGCAGGTAAGCGAGCGAGTCGTCTGTCGAACCGTTGTCTATGACCACGAGGTCGGCCACCTCAGGCGGTGTGTGCGCCACGAGGGGCGGAATGTACTCCTCAAGGAGCTTGCGCCCGTTCCAGTTGAGGACGACGATGGCTAGGTCGGGACGGCTCATAGGTCGGCTTATGGCTTGGTGGTGAAGGTTTGTCGCCGCACGCTCCAGTGAGCTAGTCGTGCGGGGGTGATGGCGCCGACGAGCTCAGGGTCGTACGGCTGGGCGGCACGTATATAGTTGTCGGTGAAGCCCTCCATCATCTCGCCGTGCCGTGTCTCCTCCCAGAGAATGGGGCGGACGGAGCCAGCGAAGGGGGCGCAGAAAGCGTTGTGCCGCTCGCTGGAGAGAGCGAGGAGTTCCTTCGTGCGGAGCTTCTTTTCGGTTGTGGGTACAGCGGGCTTGATCTCTAGAGCTTTGGTGCCTTTGCGCTCGCTATAGGGGAAGACGTGCAGCTGGCTCCACGGTTGCGCTTGGAGGAAAGCTAAGGTCTCGGCGTGATGCTCGGGCATTTCGCCCCGCATGCCCGCAATGACATCAATACCGACGAAAGCATCGGGGATCAGCTCATAGATGAGCTTGAGTCGCTCTGCAAAGAGCGCCGTGTCGTAGTGCCGTCGCATCAAGCGTAGCACCTGGTCGGAGCCGGACTGGAGGGGGATGTGGAAGTGCGGCATGAACTGCTCCGTCTCAGCGACGAACTGGATAATCTCTGGGGTCAGTAGCTCTGGCTCGATGGAGCCGATGCGGTAGCGGGCGATGCCTGCGACTTTCGTCAGTCGGTGGAGTAGCTCTAGGAGCGTCTCACCCGTGGTGCGTCCGAAGTCGCCGATGTTGACGCCTGTCAAGATGATTTCCCTGCCACCCAGCTCAGCGACACGCTCCGCCTGCGCCACCAGTGAGGCGATAGATCCGTTGCGGCTAACGCCACGAGCGGCAGGTATGGTGCAGTAGGTGCAGAAGTAGTTGCAGCCGTCCTGCACCTTGAGGAAGTGGCGCGTGCGGTCGTCCGAAGAGACGCTCGGCTCGAAGTGTTGTAGCTCTCGGCGGGAGGTGACGTGGGGCGTAGCTACTTTCGACTGGTTGCGCTTTTGGCACAGCTCGGTGAGGAGCGAGACGATTTCGCTTTTGCGCCCCGACCCAACGACGAGGTCTACTCCAGGCATCTGAGCAATCTGGTCGCCCTGTAGCTGGGCATAGCAGCCAGTCACGACGATGAGTGCCTCGGGGTACTCACGGTGCAGACGGTTGATGAGACTGCGGCACTTCTTGTCCGCCGTGTCGGTCACCGAGCAACTGTTGACGATGCAGATATCGGGGACCACCTCTGTCGTGTGGTGATGCTCGTCAGAGATACGCTCCACGCCCACGGTCGCTAGCTGGCGAGCGATGGTCGAGGTCTCGGCATAGTTGAGCCGACAGCCCAGCGTGTAGAAGGCAGCTCGCTTGCCAATGAGTGGATGGAGTCGAGGGGTAATCATAGTGAGTAGAGCAAAACGCCAGCAATGCCCGCGAGGACTATGAGAAGGATCGGGTGAACCCACTTCTTGTAAAGAACGAGTCCCGTCACGGCAAAGATGATGAAGCTGCGGTAGTCGATGAAGTTCTCTGTGACGATGATATTATCCACCGTGATCGGCGTGCCAGCGGGGAGCGTGAGGAGCGTCCAGAGTCCTGGCTGTATCATCAGCATCAGCGCAGCGGCCGCTATGAGCCCGACACTAGCGGGGCGTATGCCGAGGAAGGCTGCGTCGACGTAGCGATTGCTCCTAAAAGCTTGGAAGCTTCGGGAGATGATGAGGCAGAGGATGAAGGAAGGGAGCATCACGGCGGTCGTCGCTAGGAGCGAGCCGAGGATATTACCGCCCGTGACAACATAGCCTATGTAAGTAGCACTGTTGATCCCGATAGGTCCTGGGGTAACTTGGCTGACGGCTACGATGTCGGTGAATTGCTGGTTGGTCAGCCAGCCATACTTGTAGACCACTTCGTTTTGGATGAGCGAAAGCATCGCATAGCCTCCCCCGAAGCCGAAGAGACCGATCTGAATGTAGACCCAAAAGAGCTGTAAGTAGATCATTGTCTTGCCGTCCTAATCCCTTCTCATAACACTATAGATGATCCCTCCGAGGGCAGAGCCGAGGATGATCCAGACGGGAGAGACGCCCATGAGCCACACCAGCAGAGCGGATAGGATCGGTATCCAGACCATGCGCCAGGTGCCTTTCATCGCGCGCCAAGTGGTGATGACGGGGATCGCAATCATCGCCACAACCGCAGGGCGTATGCCATACATGACCCGCTGTACCCAGACATTGTCGTTGACCTCTTGGTAAAACATCGCCAAGAGCAAGATGATGATAAAGGAGGGCAAGGTCGCACCAATAGCACAAGTCACCGCTCCGATATAGCCCTTCAACCGATAGCCTATGAAGATCGACATATTCACCGCAAAGACCCCCGGCAGCGACTGCGACACGGCGAAGAGGTCGATAAACTCCTCATTGGTCATCCAGTGGTTCTTCTCCACGACGTCATGTTGTATGAGCGAAAGCATAGCATAGCCTCCCCCGAAGGTAAAGCCCCCGATGCGAACGAATGTGATGAAGAGTCTCCAGAGCATCCTATAGTCCCAACTTGCTTATAGTCTGTTGCGCCGTGCGAAGTAGAGGACGAAGAGCAGGTTGAGCACGAGCAAGCCGCCACCACCGAGGAGGACGTAGAGCTTAGCCCCATCAGCGACAGAGAGTGCCACGATCATCCCTACGATGACGAGGATCATTAGGACGAAGAGAGTCTTATCTAGCCAGTTAAGCGGCTTCTTTTTATTGCGTGTCATAGAGGTTTGCGGTTAGAAGAGCGAGAGCTTGACATACTTCTTGGGGTGCGCCTTGATGTCTTGTATCAGAGCATCGAGGCTGGTCGTGACGCTGTCGATGCGGTTGTAGAGTCCGTCCTCGTTGAGTAGGCGCCCGACGGTACCATCGGACTGGTTGAGCCGCTGGGTGAAGCTCTTGAGCTCACGAGAGGTGCTCTCTAGATTAGCTACCGTCTCTTGTAGCTGTAGCGAGTCAAGCCTAGAGGCGAAGCTCTCCACATTTGCCGAGGTATGATCGATGCGCCCCATAATAGTGGGGAGCGAACGGAGCGACTGCTGTAGCTGAGCTGACGAAGCGTTGATATGCTGTGCCGACTGACGCACATCGGCGAGCGTCGGCTCTATGTTGGGATTCGAGAGGATCGCATTGGCTTGTAGTAAGACGCTATCCATACGGCTGAGCGTGGTGGAGAGTCGCGGCACGAACTCGCTCTGTAGCTGCTCCAGGCTTTTAGCAGATCGGTGCGTGGACATTGGTATGGTGTCCTTGGCATTAAGATAAGCACCCGTCTCTACCTCAGGGAGGACTAGGTTGACCAGAGCGCCACTGAGGAGCGTCTGGGCGACCTGCACCTGCGTACCTTGAGGTAGCTTTATATCAGGGTCTAGCGTGAGCGTGAGGATCGTCTCACCATTATTGAGGTAGTCATACTCCATCTTCCGTACAGATCCCACCTTGTAGCCATTGACGAAGACACGTGTAGCCACATTGATCCCCGTCACATCATTCATAGCGACATAATAAGTCTTAGAGCGAGCTGATATGGAGAGTCCCTTGAGGTAAGTGATCCCTAAGTATAGGATTACGATCGCTAAGAGGGTGAAGAATCCTATCTTGACAGTCTGTCGTGTGAGTCTTTTCTGTGGCATGGTGCAGCAGTGTCTCTTAGTAAATTTCTTTGTCTCTTACGCCCTTAAGGTAGCGGATGATGTAACAGTCTGGATAGCGCTTAGCGAGTCGCTGCTGAGCTTGTCTCGCCTCGCTGAGAGAATTGTACTGCTCAGCTGTGTACATGTAAAGCTTGCCACGCTGCTCCCGCTGTACATCGGTTAGATTGCGAAAGTAAGGGTCGCTTGTCTCTAGCTGTTGACGAGACGTGGCTATCTGTATGCGGTAGTACTCCTCACTATCTGATGTTGTGGTACTTTGCTGTGCTGTAGTCCCTTCGTTAGATGCCGACTCGGTGGTCTCCTTTTGTTTCTTTTGCTTCTTAGGGCTGGTCGTGCGTATATACTTCTTGTAGTATCTAGAGAAGCCGTCGGCGATGCCCTTAGCCAGTTGCTCACGTCCGCTCTGACTGACGAGGTAGTCCGACTCCGCCTTGTTTGTGATGAAGCCTAGCTCTATGAGGATGCTCGGCATAGCCGTCTCTCGTATCACGAGGAAGGGTCCTTGGCGCACACTGCGATTGCCTCGTCCCAGCTTGACAAAGGACTTCTGCACCTCGCTGGCCACATTGATGCTGGCCGTGAGGTGGACGTTTTGCATAAACTCAAAGATGATGTAGCTCTCCGTGCTATTTGGGTCAAAGCCCTCGTACGTCTCCTTGTAGTCCTTCTCTAGAAGGATTACTTGGTTCTCACGCTTGGAGACTGCTAGGTTATCATTGGCACGGCGCAATCCCAGCACGTAGGTCTCTGTGCCAGAAGCACTCGAGCTCGGCGCCGAGTTGGTATGGATGCTGATGAAGAGATCGGCTTTCTTCTTATTGGCAAAGTTGGCTCGCTGTCGTAACCCGACGAAGACATCTGTCGATCGGGTCATATAGACCTTAATCTCAGGGTACGCCTGCTCAATGTACTTGCGCGTCAAGAGTGCTACCGCCAGATTGATATCCTTCTCCTTACGTCCGAAGGCACAAGCACCCGCATCATGGCCGCCGTGACCCGCATCGACTACGATCGTATACGCTTTTTGCTGCGCTAGCATATCCAGTGGACAGGCTATCGTGACTAGAAGTATCGTGAGGAAGACTTTGACTAGAGACTTCATAAGGTAGCTGATAGTACTGAGAGCAAAGGTAAGAAATATAGCGCAAAGCAGCAGAACAATCTCGCCACCAAAGGACCGAAACGACTACTTAACCTCTCACCGCCACGTGGAAAATCGAAAATCTCCACGTGGGAAAAGAAAAATTCTTCGGACTTATCGTTTGACTCTTCCGAAGTTTCATTTGATTCTTCCGAAGAAATAATCCTTCCCCACGTGGAGAATTTTCATTTCCCACGTGAGGATTTCTAAATATCCACGTGAGGATTGGATTTTTCTCTACACGACTAGCTCCTACGGTAGCTGACGACGGATAGACTATCCCTAGCCATACAAACAAAAAAAGCCTCCCAGTAAGTTACCGAGAGACCATCTGAATGTTGTATCACTATAAAGTATTTTGGGGTCGTCCGTGAGCCGCATGGGGCTCGAACCCATGACCCCAACATTAAAAGTGTTGTGCTCTACCTACTGAGCTAGCGGCTCGCCCTCATTTGAGATCATAGCGTATGCGCTGACCTCCCTTTGGGCTAAAAACGTGGTGCAAAGGTACGAAAAATATAGATACCGCAAATAGTCATCCTAACACCCCTCGCTACAAAACAATCGGGTGATGACGAGTAGATCAGACTACTACGCCATCACCCAACAGTCTAACTATGTGACACCGATTTTTGTTAGCTAGCGACCATCTGGCTTGCACTTTGCTTACGTCGCTGATAGCGCTCGCACTGCTGACAAGTGTCGTAGCCGAGTAGGGTGCCGAGGATAAAGTCTTCCTCAGGCGAGAGCGTCGTCAGGGATCGCCCTCTCACCATCTCAGAGATAATGGCGATACATAGCTCCTTGCCAAAGAAGAGATTGACACGCGGTGACACACTAGAGATCTCCTCTAGATGGTAAGCTATGCCAGCACGCTCCAAGCGTCTCATCAGGAGAGGTGCTACCTCTCTGCTTACGGTACAGAGAAATAAAGGACGTATCCCTTTCTGAAACTCGTAAACCTTATCACTCAGCATCACCCACTCGGTCGACATACACACTTAACTAACAGAAAAAAAAGAATTATGAAAGAGGCTCGCTTATCCTCTATTCCGCAAATCTTACGAGTAACCCTTTGTAGGGACGCTCGGTCGAGCGTCCGTTGTCGAAGGGTAAGACGAGTATTGGATACTGTAACCTTTGACGGGACGGACGCACGACCGTGCGTCCCTACAAATCGTTACTTGTCTTATCGGGCTACCCGATTTGCTGAATTGAGGCTCACATGCTTTATGCCTTTTGAATAGCTTGTACCCAAGTGTCGAGACGATCATCCGTCTCGTCGCTCTCGTTGTCTTCGTCTAGACAGCAGCCGATGAGCTGACCATCCTCCTCACAGCGTGTAGCCTCGTAGCTATAGCCCTCTGCAGGGATCTGCCCGATGAGAGTGGCACCAGCAGCTGTGACTTGCTCTGCAATCTCTGCCATAGCATCACAGAAAGTGTCTGGATAGCTGCTTGAGTCACCACAGCCGAAGACGGCAAACTGCTTGCCCGAGAGATCCAGCTTAGCAAGCTTGGGGAGAAAGCCCTCCCAGTCGTCCTGCAGGTCACCGTAGCCCCAGGTAGAGGAGCCGAGGATGAGAAGGTCGTACGACATGGCAGAATCTGGCGTAGCATCTGCTACGTTGTGCACGTCAGCTGCATCAATTCCTAGTAGCTGGGCAACCTTATCTGCGATGCCCTCGACATGGCCCGTAGAGGAGCCGAAGTATAGTCCGATATTCTTCATTTGCTTTGAAACGTTATGTTGGTATTTCTGTATGCAAAGGTAGATGCTATCTCTTCGCCTGTCAATACCTTAACCTAGGTAAAATGGACCTCTTGCTAGGGGATAAAATAAGAGAGTCTCTACCGTCGTGACGATAGAGACTCTCTCTAAGGAACTATAAGAGCTGACTACTTAGCCTGCTCCTTCTGGCGCTTTTCATACTCCTTGAGGCCACTCTTGAGGAAGTCGATATACTTGCTGATATCGGTGTCATGTGCATACGATGCACTCAGCGGGTTGCCTGTAGGGTCGATGGCGATGTAGTAAGGCTGTGCATTGGCTGCAAACTTGCTACGCTGCAGGTAGCTCCACTTGTCGCCGACGGTGCGAAGCTTCTTGACAGAGCCGTTTTCCTCTACCTCAATGACGTTAGGCAGCGCGGTTTTGTCATCGACCATAAGGGTGATCAGGATATAGTCATCCTCGAGAAGCCCCTTGACGGTTGGGTCGATCCAGACGGAGTTCTCCATCTCACGGCAGTTGACACAGCCGAAGCCTGAGAAGTCTAGTAGGACCGGCTTGCCCGTTTCCTGAGCATAGCGCATACCAGCGTCAAAGTCGTCAAACTTAGCATGCACCTCGCCATCGTACAGGTTGAAGTCTTGCGTGTAGAGTGGCGGTGCAAAGGCGGTGATAGCCTTGAGCGGAGCACCCCACAGACCAGGGATCATATAGACAGAGAAGGCTAGGGAGATGATCGCCATAAAGAGACGAGAGACGCTGATCTTCTCCAGTGGCGTGTCGTGCGGCAGACGGATCTTGCCGAGCAGGTAGAAGCCTAGCAGTGCGAAGATAATGATCCAGAGTGCGAGGAAGGTCTCACGATCGAGAATGCCCCAACCGTAAGCGAGGTCGGCAACGGAGAGGAACTTGAGCGAGAGCGCCAGCTCGAGGAATCCGAGGACCACCTTGACGGAGTTGAGCCAGCCACCACTCTTTGGCATGTTTTGCAACATGTTGGGGAAGATGGCGAAGAGCGAGAAGGGTAGTGCCAGCGCTAGCGCAAAGCCGATCATGCCGATGGCAGGAGCGACGATCTCGCCTGAGGTACCGGCCTGTACGAGGAGGGTACCGATGATAGGACCTGTACAGGAGAAGGAGACGAGTACGAGGGTAAACGCCATGAAGAAGATGGAAAGTAGACCCGTGGTGCTGTCTGCCTTAGAGTCCATCTTGTTGGTCCATTTAGCCGGCAGAACTAGTTCGAAGGCTCCAAAGAAGGAGACGGCAAAGAGAACTAGTATGAGGAAGAAGATGATGTTAAAGACAGCATTGGTTGCTAGATTGTTCAGGGCACTAGCACCAAAGATAGCGGTGATGATGAGTCCTAGAGCTACATAGATGACTATGATGGAGAGTCCGTAGATCATTGCGTCTCGTATAGCAGCCTTGCGAGACTTGGTGCGCTTGAGGAAGAAGCTCACGGTCATCGGGATCATAGGCCATACGCATGGAGTAATCAGAGCGATGAGACCTCCGAGGAAGCCGTAGATAAAGATGTACAGAAGACCAGCGGTAGACTGCTTTTGGTTGCGGTCGCCATACGCTTTGAGTTGATCTACGACGGGTGCCCAGTAGTTTGCATCAGAGACGCTAGCTGAGGTAGCGCTTGCGGAGAGCGAATCCGTTGCTGCGAGCGCTGCCGTCTCAGTAGTGTCTGCCTCAGCCTCTGTAGATGAATCCTCGTCAGTCGTCTCTGACGGGTCGGTTGCAGCAACAGCTAGCATTGGCTTAGAGAGCTGCTTGGAGCTGAAGTTGAAGTCGTAGTCTACGAGTACGCAGTTTTCTTGGCAGGCTTGACCCTTGAGCTGGCCCTCATAGACGAAAGATTTCGGGTCGGTGATCTCTAGCTGCTGAGAGAAAGTAACGGTCCCCGCAAACTCTCGTACCTCTGTGCCGAAGATATCGTCGGTGTAGCGATGAGGGGCTTTGTTTGCCTTGAAGCCTCCTAGAGCCTTAGCACCTTTGAGCTTGTCGGTGTGAAACTCGAGTGAGACGGGTCCTCCTGCTGGTAGGTTCTGGTCGTAGAGATGCCAGCCGTCAATGACACGAGCGGTGATGGATACGGTGACTATTTTCTTGCCGTCGTCGGTAATTTGCTGAGAAAACTTGACGGGGTCAATCATACCTCCCGCCTGTGCTGCTAGCTTAGGTACAGCTGCGAGGAAGAGAGTGATGAGAAGTAGTAAGTACGTTGTGCGTTGCTTCATAATCATCCGATTAAGTTCATATTTATGTGGTTACTAAATTCTTTTCTTATGCTGACTGGCCGCTGTTTCCTCCAAAAAAAGAGCCTTCTTTTGGGCTGCGGTGAGACGAGTCTGTGAGATCTTGTCTAGGTTGACAAGTGGCGTATCTATGGTAAACTGCATCTTCTGTCGCTTTATGGGATGGAAGATGGTTAGCTCAGAGGCTCGTAGCGCCAGGTACTTACTGAGCGCTGGCGCAATGGACTCACTGGCTCGACGATCCCCAAGTAGCGGGTGTCCTATGCTGGCGAGCGTGGAGCGGATACTATTATTGCGTGTGAGTAGTGAGAGCTTGACTCTTGTGATATAAGGACCTGTGGAGAGCACCTCGTAGCTAGCTCTAAAGGAGGCTGGCTTCTTGTCTCTAGCGGACGACGCCGCAGAGCGACGCTTGTCGGAGCCCTTCTTCTTATCCTTGGTAGGGCGGGTCGCTAGCTCTCCGCTACTGGTATTGAGAGTACCTAGGACGACTGCCTCAAAGTTGTTGGAGAGGACGAAGCTGCGCCACTCGGCGAGTATGTCTTGCTGTAGCTGTCGATTACGTGCTACGATGATGATGCCCTCGGTGTCTCGGTCGAGACGATTCAGAAGGAAGATCTTTTCGTTCGGATCGACCTTCTTGAGATGGTGTGTTACGACTTGAAAGAGGCTGCTCTTGCTGGCTCCTCCGACGGAGATGGTGGGGATGCCTGGGCGCTTGTGTAAGACGATGAACTGCTCGTCGCGGTAAAGCTCCTCTATGAGCGGATGCTGCAGTTCCTCAGCGGTGCCTATATTGTAGATCTCTATAGAGTCACCGATGGCCACGGGCGTGTCAAACTGTGTGGTCGTTACCCCTGCTAGTAAGACACAGCGGTTGCGCAGGTACTGCTTGACCGTCGTGCGGCTTAACTCTGGAAGTAGCTGGAAGAGTAGCTCGAGGAGTGCCCCCGACTCTGTCGCTGTGAAGCTGTAGACACGCTCCCGTTGAGGAGCTTTTTTAATGTTGTTTGTTGGCATGCTAGGCTTGTGTGCTTACACCTCTGCTGGGGGCTCTTCTTTGGAGCGAGGCTTGTGATAGAGGAGTACTACGTTGGAGTATAGCAGTAAGACTGATGCGACCATAAGTACGAGTCTCCAGTATGACTGCTCTACGATAAAGAGGTAGGAGCCTGCGACGAAGAGGGCTCCTGCGAGAAGAGCCATGCCTCGTAGTCGCTTCGTGCGGAGATCTACGTTGGTCCTATCAATCAAAGCTTGACTTATCGTGTAGAGAAGCGATCCGACCAGCAGTATGTAGCCAGTAGCCTTGCTCTCATAGAAGAGCGGTAGGGATAGACTTACTAACATCAGTATCAAACCTAGTCGGTAGAATAGGTTGAGTAGGCGTTGTCGGCTGAACTTCGGTTGAGACATAGATTGTAGTAATGTAAGCTTAGAGAGCTGGTCTGTGAAAGGGTTATTTGCTTGTTTCGCCTTCGGACTCGGGTCTGTCCTTGATAAGAAAGACAACCTCATCAGGGCGCTGCATACGATACTCCTCACGAGCGATACGCTCTAGCGAAGCTTTGTCTTGCTTGTAGCTGTCTATCTTCAGGCTGTCGCTACGATAAGCCTCTTCGAGTCGCTTGCACTCGTCGGTTAGTGCCTGAATGCGATGCGAGTAGCGGAGCTGCTTGCCGAGGTTGGAGTCGCTTATGACAAAGGTATAGATACCCATCCCCAAGACTATTAAGCCGCATAGGAAGGCTTGTGCCCGCTTGGGATGCTCAGCACTCAGGCGCTTGACATGACCTTTGAGACGATCTATAAGCTCTTTGATAGAGGACATAGCTACTGATAAGAGATGAACAATGTGACGTGTGAAGGCTTTCGGTTAGCGAATCTCAAATGATGAAGAGCGATCACTCTGCGAGTCGAGGACTCTAGGAGAGCCATAGATGGTGAGCTCGGAGGCTCCCGCTAGCTTATAGCGCAGGTTACCGCTATTGCGAATCTCTGCGGAGGAGGCGCCAGCTAGTGAGATGTCTAGGTCTGAAACGGTCAACTCTTCGCCATCAATTTCAGAGGCTCCTGCTAGCGTAGCTTGCAGATTGGAGATAGCTCCTTTTAGCTCAGCGCTTGAGCCACCCGAGAGCTGCATCGTCATCTGACCTAGCTGATTAGCTATGATGTCAAGCTCGGAAGCTCCAGCTAGGTTCGCCATAGCTCGCTTGGCCTGTACAGTGCCTGACACTTCGCTTGCTCCAGATGCTTCGATGCTCACCTCGTCTGCCACGATGGCGAGATCTTCTATCTCTGAGGATCCCGACAGATGAGCTGCGAATCGTGGCGCTTCAAACCGCCCGATGAAACAAGCCTCCGTAGCTCCCGCTAGATCTATCTTGGTAATGTTTGGCATCGAGATATGTATGGTGATGTGGTCGGTGTCGAGGGACCGTTTGACATCCTGCTTCAAGCTAATATAGAGGGTCTCCCCCTTCTGCTCGATCTTGACATCGTCCTTATACTTCTCAGGAGCAGAGATTGATATCGAGTACTCAGCACCTTGTGTGATCTCGAGGTCAAGACCACGATTAGCATTGATCGCAGTAAAATCCTTGAAATTGACTTCTTGTTGTGACATCGCCTTAGATCCTTTCTTGTAGACGCAGCTAGAGGTACAGCATCCACAGAGGATAACAAGGAGGAGCAGAGAGCTGGTTAGTATAGATTTGTAAGACATGACTTAATCCGTCCATAGATTGATATGAGGTTCTTCAATTAGTTGTACCTTTGTCAGGTACTTCCTGCTGGTCGTCAAAGGTAACAAATTCTCTCATAAGACACACTACTTGTAACTATGAAATATTTGTCTAAGCTCTTCCTCATCTCACTGCTCCCCCTCATACTTCTTTCTGCTAAAGGGCTGAAGGGTGCCAACATGTCACCGATCTGTAGCGACATGGATGAGCTTTTTGTACAGGTTCCTGACACACTATCTGAAGAGGATATCGCCAGTATACAGCTGCCCGAAGTACGAGTCTTCGGAACTCCTCACAAGCCTCTCTCTAAGTCAGAGCGCTACGCTTACTGGCGACGGGTGCGAGATGTCAAGAAAGTGCTCCCTATTGCAGAGGAGCTTAGCAGGATGATTACTGAGACATACGAATATGCAGAGACTTTTCCGACGGAGCGTGAGCGTCGTGCGCATCTGGCGCGTGTCAAGAAAGAACTGGTCAAGGAATATACGCCACGGATGAAGGATCTGACTCTCGGACAGGGTCTACTCCTCATCAAGTTGGTGAATAGAGAGACGGGCTCGACGGGGTATGAGATCGTTAAGGCAATCTATGGCGGATTCACCGCTACTTGGTACAACGCCTTTGCGAAGCTGTACGGGGGTAATCTAGATATGAAGTTTGATCCTGAGCATGTCGAGGACGATGCGGTCACAGAGCGCATCATATATCTTTGGAGAAACGGCTTGCTCTAGTACTTCCCCCTTACAAACCCTTAATCAGTCGTAGCACTCGGTCTCGCTGGTAGGCGACCGACTGATGCCCGTCGATCCAGTGTATGGGTAGTCCGCGGCGGGTCATACCTCGGAACCAAGTCATCTGCCGCTTAGCAAATTGATGAATAGCGGTCGCTAACTGCTCCTCCATCTCGGAGTAGCTAAGCTTACCTTGTAAATATAAGGTGATGAAGCGGTACTCCAAACCATACGCAATAAGCGTGTCTGCGGGTACTTGCTCATCAAGCAACCGCTCTACCTCAGCAACCATTCCCTCCTCCAGTCTGCTCTGTAGTCGCTGGTCTATGCGTCGTATGATCTCTTGACGAGCTAAGCGTAGCCCGATAATGAATGGCGGCTTTTGTTGCTTAGCTTTACGAAGAGCCTCGCGGTAGGCTAGATACTGCTCTGGATACTTCGCATAGTGTTGCGCTATCTCGATGGCACGGATACACTTACGTGCTGAGCTTAGGTCTACATGCTCTATGCGTGGATAGCGACTGAGTATAGCTCGCAGATCGGCTAAGCTGAGCTGCTCTAGTTCCTTTCGCAGCGAGGCATCGGGCGGCACTTGGTGCATGGGTCTCGTCTGTAACACCTGCTCGACATAGAGTCCTGATCCCCCGACAAAGATCGGTTTGAGCTGCTGCGAGACAACCTCGTGATACGCCTCGTCAAAAAGCCTCACATACTCAAAGAGATTGAACGGATGCCCAGCCGGGACAATATCAATGAGGTAATGAGGTATAGAGCCACGCTCTGTGGTATAGGCATCTAGGTCCTTACCAGTGCCGATGTCCATGCCGATAAAGACTTGTCTACTATCTCCACTGAGTATGGCACCATGCAGCTCCTCAGCTAGAGCCACACCCAAGGCTGTCTTACCGCAAGCGGTCGGACCTACGACTGTGAGTAACTCGGGGTAGTACACTAAATACGATACTTCGGCGAGGAGGGGCTATCTACTGATCTGAGAGCATGTATGCTTTACTGACCAAAGAGCGTACGCATTAGGTGCGATCCTTGCGAATGACATCATGTGCGCCTCCCTCGATAATAGAGGTAGAGGAGACTAGCGTCAGCTTAGCATTCTTACGAAGAGACTTCAGATCGACCGTGCCACAGCTACTCATCGTAGCTTTGATCTTACTGAGCGTCTGATCGAGTGTGTCCTTCATAGGGCCAGCATAGGGAACATAACTATCGACGCCCTCCTCAAATTTCATCGTCGTGGAGGCTCCTCCGCCGTCATAGCGCTGCCAGTTGTGAGCTCGATTTGACCCTTCGCCCCAATACTCCTTGACAATGTTATTGCCAATGCGAAGCTTCTCTGTGGGCGATTCGTCGAAGCGAGCGAAGTAGCGCCCCATCATAAGGAAGTCAGCACCCATAGCCAGTGCGAGGGTCATGTGGTAGTCATGTACGATACCACCATCGCTACAGATAGGCACATAGATGCCTGTCTCATGGTAGTAGTCGTCACGCGCCTTAGCAACATCGATGACCGCCGTAGCTTGCCCACGTCCGATGCCCTTTTGCTCACGTGTGATACAGATAGAACCACCACCGATGCCAACCTTGACAAAGTCTGCACCAGCCTCTACGAGGTAGCGGAAGCCATCCTGATCGACCACATTGCCTGCGCCTACGATGACGCTATCGCCATACTGCTCACGTATCCAAGCGATGGTATCCTTCTGCCATACAGAGAAGCCATCAGACGAGTCGATACAAAGCACATCAGCCCCTGCCTCTACAAGCGCTGGCACGCGCTCCTTGTAGTCACGGGTGTTGATACCTGCACCGACCATGAGCGTCTTGTTGTGCGGGTTCTGTAGCTCGAGTGGGTTCTCCTTGTGACTATCGTAGTCCTTGCGGAATACGAAGTGGCAGAGTCGCTGCTCTTCATCAATGATTGGAAGTGCGTTCAGCTTGTGAGCCCAGATGATATCGTTTGCCTCGCTTAGCGAGATCCCCTTGCGTCCTGTGGTAAGCCGCTCGAAAGGAGTCATAAAGTCCGAAACCTTGCGATCCAGGGAGTCTGTCGATAGCCGGTAGTCTCTACTCGTGACAATGCCGCATAGCACACCATCGGGAGTGCCATCATCAGTCACTCCGATGGTCGAGTGTCCCGTGCGTTGCGTCATAGCTAGCACATCAGCGAGCGTGTCTTTAGGACTAACGTTGGCATCGCTACGCACGAAGCCTGCCTTAAACTTCTTGACACGAGCCACCATTTCAGCTTCCTCTTCGATAGGTTGTGACCCAAAGATGAAGGATAGTCCTCCGTTTCGAGCTAGTGCGATAGCCATCGTGTCATTGCTGACGCTCTGCATGATAGCAGACACGAAGGGAATATTGAGATTGATGCGAGACTCACCATCACTAGGACGGTACTTAGCCAGTGGAGTGCGTAGGGAGATCTTGTCCACAGTGCACTCGGGCGTTGTCAGTCCTGGGATGAGTAGATACTCGCCAAAGGTGTGTGACGTGTCAGGGAAGATGATTGCCATAGGAAAGCGAATGAATAGTGGTGGGTGAATGATGTAAGCCCCTACGAAAGCTATCTAGAGGATCCTATACTAGCGTAGTCTATTAGAGGCACGTACGAGGATATCGTCCTTGATGATGTTACGCATAGCCAGATACTGGCATAGTAGATTGATGATCGGCAGTATGAGCCAGAACCGCATCTGGGTTGTAGCCTGCATAAGATCAGTCTGTCGCCACAGCATATAGCCAAAGGCAGCAATAGCAGCCACCATCAGGAGGAGACCGATGATCGTCAGACGTATCTGTAACTTACGCCGCTTATAGAGGAAGATAGTAACAAAGGAGAGGATCGTCACCAAAGAGGTCAGAACGAAGGAGACTAGATTAAAATACTTAATGCTAGTCCATCCATTGACGATGAGTCCTGTGAAGTTTGCCGCATAGGTAGTCTCCTGACCGGCAGGGATGACTGTGAAGAGCGTGAAGAGTAGTAGTAGGGTTGCTGTCACCCCACTGAGGAATAGGTATAGAGTCTGAATGCGTTGCCACATAGTGAACGTATGGTTTGGGGGGTGCCTTACTTAGTCTTGTGACTCTTCATTTGGGAGTCGGAAGTAGACCTCACCATTGAGAAATTCGGTGGTCGCTACAAGCGTTGGCTTGGGTAGTTGCTCGTAGTACTTAGAGATCTCAATCTGCTCGCTATTTTCTGCTGGCGTCTCGTCGAGAGCCTCTTGGTAGTTAGCAAATTCCTGCATCTTCTCTCGGATCTCGTCGCGCATCTCTACGGATAGTTGGTTGGCGCGCTTGGAGATGATACGTACAGTCTCGTAAATATTTCCAGTCTCTTCCCAAAGCTCCGGAAGGGAGCGGGTGATAGTAGTCTGTGGTACTGGTTGCTTCTTATTTTTTGTTGTCATAATGCGAATTGGGGTCTTAGGATGTGTAGGGGGATAGGTCAATAGTCCTTCTTTTGTCTAGTAGCTCTTATCTAGCTAATGATCATACGCTGTGCGCGGTCACGTAGTGTCTTAGCACGCTTGATATGCTTCCCATTTGGGAAGGCGTTTTCATAGTTGTAGTATGCATCAATGACCTCGCGTAGTCGTCCTTGCTTCTTACTCTCTACACTATTGATCGCTTGCTGATAGGAAGCCTCGACGATGATAAAGAGTAGATCCTCACGATGCTTGGTGTATGGATAAGCCTTGAGTGCATTGCGAGCCGTGATGATGGCTGATATATAGTTATTGCCTAGGTAGGTGCCTAGATTGTAGTATAGATCAGCCGTGAGAAACTCCTTCTTGGCTAGGTTATCTTGCAGATCGAAGAGCATTTGCTCTACCTCCTTACGATGCTCACTCTGAGGATAAGCCTCTAGGTAGCTTTGTAGCTCCTTGAGAGCACTATAGGTGACAGACTGATCTAGGCGTGGGTCGGGAGCTATACGATAGAGTGATAGTCCCGTCTTGTAGTGAGCCTCTGCGGCTCGTGGATCCTGTGGGTACTTGCTGTACAGCCTGCGAAAGTACTCTGCTGCACTAGACTCTTGCTTGTTTTGTAGGAGTGCATCAGCCATAATGTAAAGAGCCTGTGCACCCTCCTGTGTGCCTTCATAGTGCGGTAGGACATCGACCATGAGCTCGGCCACACGGCTATACTTACCCTCGTTGTAGTACTTCTTGGCATAAGAGTAGCGGAGCGTGGGGTCTTTGGACTTCTGTATGCGCATGTACTCAGCGCAACTACTGGTGAGCAGGAGCCAGCTGAGAGCTAAGAGGCTGAGGAGCGTTTGTCTTGTCATACTTAATACCTACAGGATACTATCGTACGCAAAGGTACGAAAAAAGAGATTAGAACGAGATCGCCTGTAGTCCCCATCTATAGAAATGGAAAATACCCTAACCGTCTCATTGATGAGTCGGCTAGGGTATTCTTGTATAGATGGTTTGCGTCTAGAAGCTGTAGAGCGAGCTGATCGACTCGTGGCTGCAGACGCGGCGGATAGACTCAGCAAAGAGCTCTGCAACGCTGATGATGCGTACCTTCTCACTCTTCTTAGAGTAGGGAATCGAATCGGTGAAGATCATCTCCGTCAGGCCAGACTGGTCGATGCGCTTTGTGGCAGGGTCACTCATGACGGCATGTGTCGCGAAGGCTCTGACAGACTTAGCCCCATGCTCTAGCATGAGGTCTGCAGCCTTGGTCATGGTGCCAGCGGTGTCAACGATATCGTCGACGAGGATGACATCCTTGCCTGTGACATCACCGATGATCGTCATCTCAGCCACCTCATTCGCCTTAGCGCGACGCTTGTGGCAGATGACCATAGGCACCCCAAAGTGGCGAGCGTAGCTATTGGCACGCTTCGTACCACCTACGTCAGGGGTAGCGATGCAGAGATTGTCCACGGGGATGTTGTGCTCGATATACTCTGTGAAAACGGTGGATCCGTATAAGTGGTCTACTGGTACGTTGAAGAATCCTTGTATCTGGTCTGCGTGTAGATCCATCGTGATGAGGCGGGTAATGCCAGCTACAGAGAGTAGGTCGGCAATTAGCTTAGCGCCGATGGAGACACGAGGCTTGTCCTTGCGATCTTGTCTAGCCCATCCGAAGTAGGGTATGACCGCAGTGATGTAGTGAGCCGAGGCACGCTTAGCCGCATCGATCATGAGTAGGAGCTCCATGATGTTGTCGGCATTAGGGTAGGTCGACTGTACGAGGAAGATATCCTTGCCACGGATGCTCTCTTCGTAGAATACGGCAAATTCACCATCGGCAAAGTGCTCGGTACGCATCTTGCCCAAGGGGCAGCCCAGTGAGTCGCAAATCTTCTCGGCGAGATTCTGAGAGGCTGAGCCAGCAAATACTAGGTAGGGTAGTTCGTTCATTGTATTATCAGTATAGAGACAATCAGTGCCACAAAGGTACTACTTTAATAATAAACAGCGGTTACAGTGTTCCCTTTGTTTTAGAGGCTACTCATCAGTTCTTATGATTTGTATATCTCCGATGTCTCTGATTCCTCGGGAGGAAATTCTCGATAGCTCATGGGAAAATGACAATTCTCCACGGAGGCGAGCATAATTTCTTCGGAAGAATCAAATGATACTTCGGAAGAATCAGATGATAAGTCCGAAGAATTTTTTCGTTCCTCACTGGATAATCAAAAATATCCACGGAGGAATTTGTCGATTTCCTTGATAGTTGAATCTACGCTCTTGAGACTTTACCCAGTAAAACCTATGCTTTTACCATATAAAGTTTCACGATAAGTTTGGTTCGTTTGAATTGAAAAAAGTGTGCCAAACTTTATCTGCGCTTATTTCTTCATCAGCGATACAGCGAATCCGCCACCGCAACCTCCTACTGATGCCATAGCCTCCTACTTACTTCTTCACGAACTTCAGCGACTTAGTGCTGCCGTCAGCAAACTTAGCCACGCCAACGTATACGCCAGGCTGCAAGCCTGCTACACTTGCCGAACTGCTCTCAGCACGAAGCACGGTGCGTCCGTTGAGATCTACCACGGCCACCGACTTAGCGCCTACTGCGCTGAAGCTGTTGCTGTCGACGATGAACATACCAGGAACCTCGCCGTTCACGTCGGTGATGCTACTAACGACGTCACCGTACACGCCGATGTTGTCGAGACAGAGTACCTCCCCCTTCGGTGTTACGAGGTTGAAGGCGATGTATACGTTCTTGCCGTTGTACTTCGAGAGGCTGAGGCCGCGAGTCTTCGGCGTAATAGTCTCGCCCTTCACCTCAAGGTCGGTAGTGTACCAGTAGTCGGCAGGATTGCCCGAACCGTCAGAGATCCTCACACGGTAAGTCTCAAGCAGCAGCTGGTTGAACGACATTGCGTCCCAAACGAAGCAAGCGTTCTCGCTGTTCACATACACCTTCGGCAGGATGAGCCAGCGGTCGGGCGTAGCACCGTCTATCCAGCTTGTACCTGCAAGCACATGCTCGCCGAGCATAGTATGTTTATCGATGTTGAAGATTCCCCAACCTTCCTTGTTGAACTCGTCGCCAGCATTAGCGTTCACCGTGCCAGAGTCGCCTACATAGAAGCTGATGTCAGACGAAATCTTGCCATCCTCGAAGTCGTAGTAGACTACTGGGGCACCCAGCACATTCACCTCCTTCGACATCACCTTGTTGTCAGGCATGTTGTTGTCACTTTCGATAGTTACTGTCACGGTGTGCTTGCCCGCAGCCAGTCCGTCAAGCACGTTGCTTGCCGTGAGGTTCTTTATCTCCTGCGCTTTCATGCTAAGGTCCATCTCAGCCTTCTGTTCGCCGTCGACGCTCACCTTCACCTTGCCTTTGGCGTCCTTGATGCCCACGTTCTGAATGGTGAACTGTACGTTCTTGTCGTTAGGCGTGCGCACATAGTCGTAAGGCAATGCCATGTCGGTAAAAACGAGGTCGACAGCATCGTTTGAAGCCTTGTAGAACTGCACGTCGTCGATGGTGAGCCAGTTCTCGTTCTTGTCGCTGTGCGAGTAAAAGCCTAGATAGATGGTCTGCGGCTTGTCGAACTTGATCACCTTGAACGACTCCTGGTATTTGCCCTGCTTAATGGTATGCTCATCAATGCAGTATTCCATATCGTTGGGCGTGTTGCCTGTGCCCCAGTATACGCTCAGCTTCTCGGTGTGTCCGTCCGAACCCGAATACCAGTATCGCAGCACGTAGTTGCCTGCCTCCACCTTTATAGGGTCGAGCATAGCCCAGTCGTTGGCGTCGTTCTCCTTATTATAGTTGTACGCGAGGCAGCCGTAGCCCGTGCGCGCCATATTCATATATGTAGCTTGATAGACCTTCCACTCACCATCGTCGCCGTTGAGGTTGTAGAACTTGAAGTCGGCTGTGTCGTCGCCTGGCTCGAAGCCCCACGAGTAAGGCGGTGTGACAGCTCCGCCATGGCGCACCGTGACGGTGGTCGTGTCGTTTGCGTTGTTGATGTCGTTCGGCTCAATGGTGTACGCCTTAAGCGTATACTTGCGGCGCGGCATAGAGAGGTCAGCCTTTTGGCTGAACTTGTACTCCATAGCCTCGCCTGGTGCGAGCGAGCGGTCTACCTTCTCCTTCACAACGGCGCCTCCGTTGAGCTGGTAAGCCACCTCGAACTTGTCAGACGCTTCGAGTCCGTTGTTCACAACGTGAACCTTCACCGTCTCAGCGTTGCTGAGATTGTCGCCCGAAACAGGGCTAAGCACATTGTCTACCTGCAAGTCTACCTCCTTGTCAACCTGCTTCACACTGAACTCACACATATAGAAGCGCCACTGATCGGCAGGACTCGTCGTGTGGAAGCCAACGTAGAAGGGTACGCCAGCAGTAGCATCGTAGAAAAAATACTCCGTTGTGCGCACACCGAGCACCTTGTCGTTCTGCGCCTGAAGCTTCGTCATTGCCTCAACCGTGGGAGCGTTGCCTGTGTAGACGGAGAGCTTCTCGCCGTACAACGTGCCGTATGTAGTGTACTGCACCATCAGCTTGCCCGTTGCGGTGGGCGTTATAGCCGGCGAAATAAGCCAGTCGTCAGCCACATTGCTCGAAGAATAAGCGTAGAACACCTTCGACTGCGAGCCTTCTGCGTTATATACCCATGTAATGCCGTCGTTATTGGCATCGACAACAGTCCATTTCGCAAATTCGTCTGCTCCTTCAAAGTCGGTAGAATACACATTCTGTGCGCTTGCGGCTGCCGAAACAGCGAGCGCAACTAAGCTAAGTAAAAGTTTATTCATGTCGGTCTTTGTTTTAGATCATAAATACGTTCGCACATTCCAGTGTCAAGTGCAACACAGTTGCAAATGTAGAAAAAAAAACTTCGTAGGGAGTTAGCTCATTCCATTTAAATCTTTTGACCCACCGCTAAAACTACCTCCAAAGGAAGGTGCTTTTGTCCGCTTCGTGTTGCACTTACTACTGGAAATTGCGGTTCGCTTTTAACACCTACTCCACTGAGGAGGTCCGAAGAGTGCAAAAGCTCCTCAATAACAGACCTCGCAAGAAACTCAACGTCCTAACTTCTGGACGGCTTTTTTATCAAAAGCTCGACGAAACCAATTCAGTTGCATTTGATAGTTGAATCTACGCTCCCCTCTAATTGCCAGCAACGAGATAAAAAAGAGTATATTTGTGCCATAGATGGGTGTCGTATGAGCTAGTAGTACACGCCTCTATGTGACACCTTATATATAAGCAAACGAAGAGTCAGCCTATTATAATATGAGTAAGCAAACGAAGAACCAGCGACTCAGTGTCATCGCCGACCTGCTCAGGACCCACGAGGTGACAGACCAAGCGATGCTCCTCGAGCTATTGCGAGGACGTAACATCTCCATCACGCAGGGAACGCTCTCGACCTACCTCGCTGAGCTGGGTGCCACCAAAGGTGTGCGTCCAGGCTCCTTCAAACCGTGTTATCAGCTCCCCTTGATCCCGCAGACTGACGCTGTCACGACGCAGCCCACGGGACTGATCTCTCCGACGGTCGGCTTCCGCTCGTATGCGCTCTCAGGGCAGATGCTGGTCATCCGCACGGAGCCTGGCTTTGCGCAGTCTATAGCGACCATTCTTGACAGCTCTTCCTCGTCGCTCTCGCTCGGTAGCGTGGCTGGGTACGATACTATTATAGTAGCTCTTGCGGAGGAGGCGACCGATGGCGAGGTAATTGACTGGCTCCATCGGATCATCCCCGAGTCTATCCTAGCGATAGGACAGGGACGACGGTCATGACTTGACAAAATCGTTCTTTCTTATGACATCTTCCGCCAAAAGACCTCTTCTTTAATGTAGAAATACTACATTTGTCGCAAATATCAGAAAGTATCAATGAGCATGGATGCAGAATCTACTGGTACAAAGGGCAAGTCCCACTGGGGGCTTCGGTGGTTTTATGACCTTTATCGTGATGGGTTGCGAAGTCAAAGCCGCACGAGCCGTCTGCTGTGGATTATTGTAGCCATCAAGCTCTTTATCATGTTTGCCATCTTGCGTCCTATCTTCTTTCCGCGGGTTATTGCTGAGCAGGGAGATAAAGAAGCGCAGATAGAGTTCGTGCAGCATCAGCTTACGGCACCTGTCATCGATACGCTCCATCAAGACAATCACTAACTTAACTATATAGCATAATGAATGTAGACGCTTTACTCCTCTGGTCCAGATTGCAATTTGCTCTGACCGCATGCTATCACTGGCTCTTTGTGCCACTAACACTCGGACTGGGTGTGATCATGTCGATAGCCGAGACTAAGTACTATCGCACCAATCGCCCCGAGTGGAAGCGTTGGGCGATGTTTTGGCAGAAGCTCTTTGGTATCAACTTTGCCATCGGCGTCGCCACGGGACTCATCCTCGAGTTCGAGTTCGGTACCAACTGGTCCAACTACAGCTGGCTCGTAGGTGATATCTTTGGCGCTCCGCTCGCCATCGAGGGTATCCTCGCTTTCTTTATGGAGGCGACCTTCATCGCTGTCATGTTCTTCGGGTGGAACAAGGTGAGCCGTGGCTTCCACCTAGCCGCTACGTGGCTGACCGTCATCGGTGCGACCATTTCGGCCGTATGGATTCTTGTTGCTAATGCTTGGATGCAAGACCCTGTCGGGATGGCTTTCAACCCCGCTACCGTACGTAGCGAGATGACCGACTTCTGGGCCGTGGCATTCTCTAGCTCAGCGGTGAATAAGTTCTGGCATACGACCATATCCTCCTGGACGCTCGGCTCTGTCTTTGCGCTGGGTATCTGTGCTATCTACATCCTTCGTGGCAAGCACAAGGAGTTTGCACTGGCCAATAGTCGTATCATTGCTCCCTTCGGACTCGTTGCTGCGTTGCTCACGGTCTTCACGGGAGATACCTCTGGCTACAACGTGGCTCAGAGACAGCCTATGAAGCTCGCCGCTATGGAGGCCCTCTATGATGCTGGCGAAAGCACCCCAGAAGGTAAGACCGCTGATGGCAAGGGACTAGGACTCAGTGCTATCGGTCTGCTTGACTGCGACAAGCTCACACCACAAGCCGAGGCAAACCAAGATCCATTCGTCTTCAACATCAAGATGCCGTACATGCTCTCATGGCTGGGCACACGCTCTACCGATGGCTACGTGCCAGGTATCAACAATATCCTAGAGGGTGGTTACTATGACAAGGATGGCAACCAAGCACTCTCTGCTGATGAGCGTATGAATCGTGGTAAGATCGCTATCGAAGCGCTCGCTGCTTATGGCGAAGCTCAGAAGGCTGGTGACGCTGCCGAGATGGAGCGTCAGAATGCAATCATACAGGAGAACTTCGACCACTTTGGCTATGGTTATGTCCAGGACAAGGCGGATCTCGTGCCCAACGTACCGCTCATGTACTACGCCTTCCGTATCATGGTCGGTTGCGGCTTCCTCTTTATTCTTGTCCTCCTCCTCATCTGGATACTGCAGCGTAAGAAGAGCTACGAGGAGTACGCTCGCTATCGCTGGCTACATATCATAACGGTCATCTGTATCCCGCTAGCGTGGATCGCCAGTCAGGCTGGATGGGTCGTCGCCGAGATGGGTCGTCAGCCGTGGGCTATCCAGGATATGCTCCCGCTGAATGCAGCTGTCTCTAAGCTTGCACCCGCCAACGTGATGACCACGTTCATCATCTTCGCTGTACTCTTTACGATCCTACTCATCGCAGAGGTGAGCATCATGGTCAAGGCGATCAAGCATGGACCTGAGTCTCATCTGAATGATGTGGAGCAGCTCTTTAGCAAGCGTGAGAGTAAGTAATCACTAACCCCATAGACACACTATCATAATGGACTACGCATTTCTACAGCAATACTGGTGGTTCCTAGTCTCACTGCTAGGAGCCCTGCTTGTCTTCCTGCTCTTCGTGCAGGGCGGACAGACCTTTATCTTTGCAGCGCGTCGTGACGAGCCACTGCAGCGCATGATTGTCAATTCGACGGGCCGTAAATGGGAGTTTACCCTCACGACACTAGTTACCTTCGGAGGCGCCTTCTTTGCCTCCTTCCCGCTCTTCTACTCGACCAGCTTCGGTGGAGCTTACTGGGTATGGATCTTGATCTGCTTGACCTTCGTCATACAGGCGGTCTCCTACGAGTATCAGTCTAAGCATGGCAACATATGGGGTAAGAAGACCTTCCAGACCTTCCTCTTGATCAATGGTGTCTTGGCTCCGGTACTTCTAGGTGCTGCGGTTTCAACGCTCTTCACGGGCGGTAACTTCATCGTGGACAAGAGCGCCATCTACGACCTCGGAGCCTCCATGCAGACCATCTCCGTCTGGAAGCCCGATCCCCTCACGGGGCTACAGCTACACGGACTGGAGGCTATCTTCAATCCCTGGAATGTGGTACTCGGTGTGACGCTGCTCTTCCTCGCACGCACCACGGCGCTCCTATACTTCATCAACAATATCGAAGATGAGGTCGCCTACGAGCGTGCTCGCAAGAGTTTGCTCCCCAATGCAGCTATCTTCGTCGTCCTCTTCGTCGCTTATGTGGTCTTCCTCATGGTAACCAAGGGATATGATGTAGACCCCAGCACAGGAGCCGTTAGCCTAGTGCAGTACAAGTATCTGCACAACTTCCTCGCTATGCCCGTGATCCTTATCGTCTTCCTCGTGGGTGTGGTACTTGTCTTAGCGGGCGTGATCCTTACGCTGGTCAAGAAAGGCTTCCGCAAGGGTATCTGGCTCGAAGGTGTCGGCGTTGTCCTCGCTGTCCTAGGCCTGCTCCTCATCCTCGGGTACAACAACACCGCTTACTACCCCTCAATAGCTGACATCAATAGCTCGCTGACGATCCAAAACAGTAGCTCCAGCCCCTACACGCTGAAGGCTATGAGCATCGTCTCGCTACTGATCCCGTTTGTTTTGGCGTACATCTTCTACGCTTGGCGTGCCATCGACCGCAAGAAGATCACACGTCACGAGATGGGTCAAGACGAGGAGATTAAGTACTAGTCACGGTGACTGATCCCGTTCAGTAGGGTCAGCAAACTAACCTTAATAAAGGGGGGCGGCACTTAGACCAATGAGTCTAGGTGTCGCCCCCTTGCTTTGCGCTTGAATAGGGTGGTGATTCAGTGCTAACACTGGTTGGCACTCCAGTTTCATAGGGAAGAAACTGCGAGCGGCTCCGAGCGAAGTGAGTTTAGGTGGTATATTTGTGGTACATTTGTAGGTGCAAAACAAACTTTCGCACACATCTCCGTGAACTATATCCTCTGTCCTCACTGTACGACTAAGATCTCTGAAGAGACGATCCTCGCCAATGCTGACTGCCGTGGCAAGGTCGCTATGCTCTGCCCTGCATGCTCCGAGGCGCTACGCTTTCGCCTTAGAGGTGCTACGCTAGAGCATCTTAACGCACGCTATGCCGACCTCTCTCCCGAAGGGGAACCGGTGCAAGCTTACCTGCAGTTGATCGCCAACGACTTTGCCTACGCTGCCTTGCTCCCGCTCTACGAGGGGTGCAACACGATAGGCAGCTACAATGGACGTGGCACCTCGGTCACCACACCGATACACAGTAGCGACCCCAGCTTGGGGCGTAACCATTGTCAGATCACGATAGAGCCTGACGGACAGGCGATCATACAGGACTTGGATAGTATGACGGGTACTTTCGTTGCTGGCGTTGAGTACCTGCCGGATACTTTTTGCGAGTTGCACTCTGGCGATGTAATCACGCTCGGTGCGACCTCTTTGATCTATGTGACACGGAGTGACTACGAAGCGACAAATCCCTAACTCTACCTTTTCCTCCTCCTTATGAAGACTACGCACTCACTAACTCCAGATTTACGTCGAGAGATTATCTCGCTCATTCACCAAGAGGTCGTCCCCGCTACAGGCTGTACGGAGCCAGTAGCCGTATCGCTCTGCACCGCCTACGCTAGTGCTACGCTAGGTGACTTTAAGCCAGAGAGCGTATCGGTATTGCTGAGCCCCAACGTACTCAAGAATGCGCTCGGTGTGGGTATACCAGGCACGGGCATGATTGGACTACCGATAGCTATAGCTCTCGGCGTCGTCATCGCACAGCCAGACAAGGGGCTGACGCTCCTAGACAGCTTTACACCTGAGCAGCTGGCTGAGGCTAAGCGACTGGTCGAGGCTAAGATAATCACCATTGGGACGAAGCCTGAGCCTGTCGACAAGCTCTACGCCGAGGTGACCATTCAGACGACTAATGGCGAGACAGCGACTGCTATCATCAGCGGCAAGCATGATCATCTGACTTATCTTGCCAAGGGTGACCAGGTGCTAGAAGATCATCCGATAGGGCAGCAGGAGGACGAGGAGGACGAGGATGAGCTGGCGCTCAACTTCTCGCTCGTCTATGACTTCGCTACGACTGCCCCGCTGGAGGAGATAGAGTTTATCCTAGCTGATGCGGAGGTCAATGCCGAGGCTAGTCGGCTCTCGATGAAGTCTAACTACGGCCACGCTGTGGGGCGTATGGTGCAGAGTGACTTGGGGCGTAAGTATCTAGGCGAATCGACCTTGACGCAGATCATCTCAGCTACGAGTGCCGCCTGCGATGCACGTATGGACGGGGCGCCGGTGACGGTGATGAGCAATTCGGGCAGTGGCAACCAGGGTATCACGGCAACGATGCCTGTGCTGACCTTTGCCAAGGAGCAGAAGAAGAGCCACGAGGAGACGGTTCGTGCCCTAATGCTGAGTAATCTGATGGTGATCTATATCAAGCAGAAGCTGGGTCGCCTCTCGGCTCTGTGCGGTTGTGTCGTTGCCTCGACGGGTGCCGCTTGTGGCTTGACCTATCTGCTCGGGGGTAATAAGCAGCAGGTGAGCTATGCGGTGAAGAATATGGTGGGCAACATTACTGGTCTACTCTGCGACGGTGCTAAGCCGAGCTGTAGTCTAAAGGTATCGAGTGGTGTGAGTACGGCGATGTTCTCTGCCTTGCTAGCGATGGAGCAGAAGGTGGTCACCGGTAGCGAGGGCATCGTGGACGATGATGTGGATCAGACGATAGACAACCTGACCAGCATAGGTCGTGTGGGTATGAATGAAACGGATCGTCTCGTGCTCAACATTATGACTTCCAAAAAGCACTAACAGGTATTTGACAGATAAATGAAAAGGCTGTAGCACCGCTCTCGGTACTACAGCCTTTTCGCTTGAAATGCTTTGCTTTTGCTAGAAGTTGGCGTTGTTTGGCGTGCGGGGGAAGGGGATCACGTCACGGATGTTGGTCATACCGGTGACGAAGAGGAGGAGTCTCTCGAAGCCTAGTCCGAAGCCCGCATGTGGTGCTGAGCCGTAGCGACGCGTGTCGAGGTACCACCATAGATCCTTGTCCTTGATGCCGACCTCCTGGGCACGTGCCGTGAGCTTGTCGATGTCGGTCTCACGCTCGCTACCTCCGATGATCTCGCCAATGTGCGGGAAGAGGACGTCCATACCGCGTACGGTCTTGCCGTCTTCGTTTTGCTTCATGTAGAAGGCCTTAATCTCCTTCGGGTAGTCAGTCATGATGACGGGCGCATTGTAGTGCTGCTCAACGAGATAACGCTCATGCTCGCTGGCGAGGTCGGCACCCCAGTAGACGGGGAACTCAAACTTCTTGCCGCCACGAACGGCTTCCTCGAGGATGGCGACTCCCTCGGTGTAGGTAGTGCGTACGAATGGACGCTCCACGACGAAGCGGATGCGCTCGATGAGCTCCTTGTCGTAATGCTCGGCGAGGAACTCGAGATCGTCCATACAGTGATCCAGTGCCCACTGCAGACAGTGCTTGGTGAACGCCTCGGCGAGGTCTTGGTTGCCCTCATTATCCATAAAGGCGACCTCAGGCTCGACCATCCAGAACTCAGCGAGGTGGCGAGGCGTGTTGGAGTTCTCAGCTCTAAAGGTGGGTCCAAAGGTGTAGATACCGCCTAGTGCCATGGCTCCTAGCTCGCCCTCTAGCTGTCCCGATACGGTCAGTGAGGTGTGCTTGCCAAAGAAGTCTTTACTATAGTCCACGCTTCCGTCTTTAGCGAGGGGGAGCTTGTTCATATCTAGCGTGGTGACGGTAAACATTTGCCCTGCACCCTCAGCATCGCTAGATGTGATAATCGGGGTGTGAAGGTAGAAGTAACCACGCTCGTGAAAGAAGGTGTGGATCGCATAAGCCATGTTGTGGCGAATGCGGAGAACGGCTGCAAAGGTGTTGGTACGTGGACGCAGGTGAGCGATCTCACGGAGGAACTCTAGCGTGTGTCCCTTCTTTTGCAATGGATAGCGTACGGGATCACAGGTGCCGTAGACGGTTATTTCCTCAGCCTGTATCTCGTACTCTTGTCCTTGACCCTGAGAAGCGACGAGCGTGCCGACGACGCCGATAGCGGCGCCTGTGGTGATCTGCTCGAGAAGCTTGGGGTCAGTCTGGGTCTTGTCAATGACGATCTGTATGCTGTGTATGGTCGAGCCATCGTTGAGCGCAACGAAGCAGACAGCCTTGTTGCCTCGCTTGGTGCGTACCCATCCCTTGACACAGACGGGCTGGGGGAGCTGACGCTGTGCAAGCTGGGGGAGCTCCTTGATAGTAGTGCGTGGTAGTGAGTTATTCATAGTATCTGCTGATATGGTTTATACCTATTTAGTCTTCGATCTCTTCGGATGCAAAGGGATGCTCTGGTGTCTCTTGGTGCTTGTGGTAAACTTTGGTAGTGGGAGCTACGCCGCTCTCCTCTTGTTCCTTGACACCCATGCGGAGGTAGCGCACCTCCTCGGGCGTTAGGTAGCGCCAGCGACCGCGTGGTAGATCTTTCTTGGTGAGACCAGCGTAGTAGACTCGGTCTAGGTGCACAACGCGATAGCCTAGATGCTCGAAGATGCGGCGCACGATGCGGTTGCGACCCGAGTGAATCTCTATGCCGACCTTGTCGTGGGTCTGTCCGGTGATATAGCTGATGGCATCGGCGTGTATCTCGCCATCCTCTAGCTCGAAGCCGTGAGCGATCATCTGCATGTGCTCTACGGTGACCTCCTTGTCGAGGGCTACCTCGTAGATCTTCTTCTTGCGAAAGGCGGGGTGCATCAAGCGCACCGCTAGGTCGCCATCGTTGGTCAGAAGGAGGATGCCAGTCGTATTGCGGTCTAGTCGACCGATGGGATAGATGCGCTCGCTACAGGCATTGTGCACGAGATCCATGACGGTGCGTCGACCCTCGGGATCAGTGAGCGTCGTGACGCAGTTCTTCGGCTTGTTGAGTAGTACGTAGACCTTAGCCTCTAGAGAGACTAGCTTGTCGTCGACCATCACTTGGTCGGTCGGTAGCACCTGCGAGCCAAGCTCGGAGACAACGATGCCGTTGACCTTGACACGTCCTGCTGCGATGTACTGGTCTGCTGTACGACGAGAGCATAGTCCTGAGTTGGAGAGGAACTTATTGAGTCGTATCGGTTCGCCAGCCTCGACTAGGGGAGAGGTATAACGCACAGGCTCGACAGGAGCCTTAGGTGTGCGTGGTTTAGCTTCGCCCTTACGCTGCTTATTGTTAGGACGCTGACCAGCATTTTTGCGAGGAGCTGCGGAGCGCTTATCTTTACGATCCGTCGCATTGGTTCCTCTCTTGCTTCGTGGCGATGAGGTGTGAGCCTCTTCGCTACGCCTTGTAGAGCGGGCAGCTTTTCCTCTCTGCTTAGCGTATGGGTATATGACAGGGTCATCTTGATCGCCATTGCTAACTACAGACACAGGCGCCGACACTTTGTGAAAACTCCGCTCTCCAGTATGCTGCTCGTCGAAGTTATGCCTTCGCTCTAAAGCTTTTTCAGCATTGATGTCGCGGGGTTTGACCATCTCAGAGGCATCTATGTTGCGATGCGTCACCGTGGCACTCTCCTCGCCACTGACCTTGACACGGATCAAGGACTCATTGGCAGCGGGCCGCGCTATGCGTTGACGTCTGCGCTTGCCAGTAGGTGCGGACGCGGGCACCTCGGCAGATGAATCTGCAGAGGGACTCTTCTTGTGTTGTGCCTCTGATGTAGGATTGCTGTCTATAGACATGAAGCTATTTAATGACCACACAACAGGTTTAGTATGTTGCGTGGTATATTCTGTATCAAGGGAACTCTGTTGCTGTTAAAACAACGTCAACAGGCTTCCCTTCGGATCTTACTAACTGTGGATCTTACTAGTTGACTGAGCTGAGACAAAGGTACTAATTTATTAGCAGACTAGAGCCCTACGTAGTTGTGCGGAGTGATCTGACGAAGTTCCTCTTTGACCTCCTCGGCAACCTCTAGGGTGTCAATGAAATTGGCGATCGTCTCTTGGCTTATCTCCTCACCCGTGCGGGTCAGTGCCTTGAGCGTCTCATAAGGGTGCGGATAACCCTCACGGCGCAGGATCGTCTGGATAGCCTCGGCGACGACTGCCCAGTTGTAATCTAAGTCATGCGCGATGCGCTCGGGGTGGATGACTAGCTTGCCGAGCCCCTTGGAGAGACTGCTGAAAGCTATCAGCGCGTAACCCATCGGGACAAGCTGATTGCGTATCACCGTCGAGTCGGTCAGGTCACGCTGCAGACGAGATATGGGGAGCTTAGAGGCTAGATGCAGAGCCACTGCATTGGCTAGTCCGAGGTTGCCCTCAGCATTCTCAAAATCAATAGGATTAACCTTGTGAGGCATTGCACTTGAGCCGACCTCTCCTGCCTTGATCTTCTGTCCGAAGTAGCTCATAGAGATGTAGCTCCAGAAGTCTCGAGCGAGGTCGATAAGGATCGTGTTGATACGCGCCATCGCCTCAAAGAGAGCAGCGAGGTTGTCGTAGTTGGAAATCTGCGTTGTGTACTGTTCACGCTCCAGCCCTAGTGATGTGAGGAAGCTATTGCCAAAAGCAACCCAGTCAATGGTGGGGTAGGCGACATGGTGCGCATTAAAGTTGCCCGTAGCACCGCCAAACTTGCCCGTGATAGGCACTTGCTCCAGCGCTTTCGTTTGCTGTTCCAAGCGGTAGACGAAGACCATGATCTCCTTGCCCAGACGTGTGGGGCTAGCGGGTTGACCATGTGTGCGAGCCAGCATAGCAACATCGTGCCACTCATTAGCGAGCTGACGTAGCTGCTCGATGAGCTTCTGCAGGGTCGGAAGGTAGACCTCATGTAGCGCCTCACGGAGCATGAGCGGGAAGGCGGTATTGTTGACATCTTGCGAGGTTAGTCCGAAGTGGACAAACTCCTCAATCTCCTCTAGTTCTAGCTGAGGTAGATGACGCTTGATGTAGTACTCGACAGCCTTGACATCGTGATTAGTCGTAGCCTCTATATCCTTCACCTCCTGAGCGGCCTCTATAGACCATTCCTTGTAAAGCTTTCTTAGAGCCTCTTGCTTAGGCGCTGGGAGAGCTTTGCTCAGCGAAGGGATTGCTTGGGTTAGCGCTATGAGGTACTCCACCTCGATACGTACACGGTAGCGGATGAGCGCCGACTCAGAGCTGTAAGCTGCTAGGGGAGCGGTCTTGCTCGCATAGCGACCATCTAGAGGTGAGATTGCTTGAAGAGCTGACATACTATTATGGATTGAAGAGAGTTGTAAGATGACAGAAGGAGAGCGTGTCGCCACGCTAAGTCTACTGCGGCTAACGAAGTGCGCTGACGATAGCCATAGCGACTTGATAGAAAATAGATTAATGACTAGACGCAAGACTCAAGATCGAGATGTCATAAGGGAGACATCGTGCGTCCTGTGTCTTGCGCCTAGGCTTTGTATTAGAGAGCTGCTCGTTTAGCCTCTAGCCTTTTCGCAGATAGACTTAAAGGCTGCGGGATTGTTCATAGCAAGGTCAGCGAGGACCTTACGATTGATCTCAATCCCCTGCTTGTGTAGGGCACCCATCAGTGTGGAGTAGGTCATACCCTCCAGACGTGCAGCAGCATTGATACGCTGTATCCATAGAGCGCGGAAAGAGCGCTTCTTATTCTTACGGTCACGGTAAGCATAGGTGAGACCCTTCTCCCAGCCATTCTTGGCTACGGTCCATACGTTTCTGCGGGCACCGATGTATCCGCGTGTTTGCTTGAGTATTCTCTTGCGCTTAGCTCGTGAAGCGACGTGATTTACTGATCTAGGCATTTCTTGTTTCGATTAGTGTGTTTAATAGATTACGTACTAAACTCTGTTGAGTCCTCGATTAAAGGTTGAGCATCTCCTTGACACTCTTCTCATTGTGCGGATGCACGAGAGCGGTGTAGGTAAGATTGCGCTTACGCTTCTTGCTCTTTTTGGTGAGGATGTGACTCTTGTACGCATGCTTACGCTTGACGCGTCCGCTACCTGTCAGGAAAAAACGCTTCTTAGCGCCTGATACTGTCTTCTGTTTAGGCATTTTGTTTGGATTTTGATTTGTGTGAAACTATTGTTAGATGCACCCTCCTAACCAACTACCTAGAGGCACGCCTATGCCTGTTTGGATAGTCTGCTAAGCACTGAGCTTAGCTGGTAGGGTAGGTGATTTACTTGCTTATGAATGTGTCTGTGCTTTGACTATTCGTTATCGTTCTCCTCAGAGGCTTCTGGTTCGCTCTGCTCCTTGCTAGTCTCCTTTGACTCCTTCTTCTTACCCTTGGCAGAGGCTGGCTTGGGCGCTAGCATGATGGTCATGCGCTTACCCTCTAGCACGGGCATATTCTCGACACGTGCCAGATCCTCTAGGTCATTGGCAAAGCGGAGAAGTAGTATCTCGCCTTGATCCTTAAAGAGGATACTACGACCACGGAAGAAAACGTACGCCTTAACCTTAAAGCCATCCTTAAGGAAGCCCTCGGCGTGGCGTAGCTTGAAGTTGTAGTCGTGATCATCCGTCTGAGGTCCGAAGCGAATCTCCTTGACCACCACCTTAGCCTGCTTAGCCTTCTGCTCCTTCTGTCGCTTCTTCTGCTGGTAGAGAAACTTCTGGTAGTCAGTCACACGACATACGGGCGGCTCTGCATTTGGCGAGATCTCCACAAGGTCCAGCCCCTGTAGCTCAGCTATACGACGAGCTTGCTGGATAGGGTAGACTCCCTGATCTACGTTGTCACCGACGAGACGTACCTCACGATGAGGTATCTGCTCGTTGATGCGGTTCGGTTGCTCTTTGATGGGTGGACGTCTGAAATTTCTACTGTTTGCCATTCGTCTGCAATTAGCAGTTAGTGATTCGTTAGCAGTTTGCTAGGTTGGGTTATTTGATCTAGTGCTTAGATTGATACGACTTATCTTTCTGTTGAGACAAAGGGCAGATGACTATCCTTTGGTATTCATCTGACTCTCTATCTCCTGAAGGATACGCTCAGCAAAGGTACTAATTTTTTCTGTACCAGCATCACCCTCGCCCTGCTTACGTACTGAGACAGTGCCGTCAGCCTGCTCCTGCTCACCGACGATTAGCATATAGGGTATGCGCTTGAGCTCATTGTCACGAATCTTGCGACCCACCTTCTCGTTGCGGTCGTCAACCGATACGCTGATATCATGCTCGCTTAGAGCTGCTGCCACCTCGTTTGCATAGTCGTTGAAGCGCTCTGAGACTGGCAGTATGACCACCTGATCGGGTGCTAACCATAGAGGGAACTTGCCCGCTGTGTGCTCTATGAGCACTGCTACAAAACGCTCCATCGAGCCAAAGGGCGCGCGGTGTATCATCACGGGGCGGTGCTTCTGATTGTCCTCGCCCGTATACTCTAGATCAAATCTCTCTGGTAGGTTGTAGTCTACCTGGATTGTACCTAGCTGCCAGCGTCTACCGAGAGCATCCTTGACCATAAAGTCAAGCTTCGGGCCGTAGAAAGCAGCCTCGTCGTACTCGATATGTGCTGGTAGACCAGCCTCCTGACAAGCCTCGATGATAGCTTGCTCAGCACGATCCCAGTTCTCCTCGCTACCGATATACTTACTACGGTCAGTCTGGCTGCGTAGGGAGATCTGCGCCTCAAAGTTCTCAAAGTCTAGTGCTTTAAAGATGATGAAGATAATGTCCATCACCTTGAGAAATTCCTCCTTGACCTGATCAGGACGGCAGAAGATATGCGCATCGTCTTGCGTAAAGCCGCGTACGCGCGTCAAGCCGTGTAGCTCACCGCTCTGCTCATAGCGATAAACTGTACCAAACTCAGCCAGACGTACAGGTAAATCTCTGTAGGAGTGAGGCTTGAGCTTGTATATCTCGCAGTGGTGGGGACAGTTCATTGGCTTTAGCATGAAAGCCTCACCCTCCTGAGGAGTCGTGATCACTTGAAATGAGTCAGCACCATACTTAGCATAGTGACCGCTCGTCTTGTACAGCTCCACATTGCCAATATGAGGTGTCATCACCTGCTGGTAGCCGTAGCGCTTTTGGATACGCTTGAGGAAGTCCTCCAGCTTGAGTCTCAGCTGCGTACCACGTGGTAGCCACAGAGGCAGACCCTGTCCGACACGCTGTGAGAAGGCAAAGAGTTCCAGCTCCTTACCAATCTTGCGGTGGTCACGCTTCTTCGCCTCTTCGAGTAGCGCAAGATACTCATCGAGGAGCTTCTTCTTGGGGAAGGTGATACCATATATACGAGTCAATTGCTTGCGCGTCTCATCGCCACGCCAGTAAGCACCAGCCACGCTCAGCAGCTTGACCGCCTTGATAGGCGCTGTGGAGGGGAGGTGTGGCCCACGGCAGAGGTCGGTAAAAGCCCCCTGCGTATAGGTTGTGATGGTACCATCCTCTAGATCATTGATCAGCTCTAGCTTGTATCCCTGACCCGTCTTCTTAAAGAAGTCTAGGGCATCGCTCTTAGAGATAGCCTTGCGCTCGAGCGTCTCCTTGCGACGCGCCAATTCGAGCATCTTGGCCTCAATCTTAGGCAGATCCTCTGACTTGATCACCTCGTCACCAGCATCTATATCATAGTAAAAGCCCGCATCGATAGCAGGTCCTATGCCAAACTGTACGCCAGGGTAAAGCTCCTGTAGTGCCTCCGCCATAAGGTGAGCCGAGGTGTGCCAGAAAGCGTGCTTGCCACCCTCGTCCTCCCACTTGAGGAGCTTGATATGGGCATCATGCATGAGCGGTGTACGCACATCTATGAGCTCACCATCGCACTCGGCTGCTAGAACCTCCTGCGCCAGTCGCTCGCTGATGCTCTTTGCTATATCTAGCGGGGTGACCCCCTGCTTCATTTCCTTGACACTTCCGTCGGGTAGCGTGATATGTATCTGATCAGACATAAGTGGTGTGTTGTAGTCGACTAATTAAAAGAGACTGTTGCCATCGGCAACACGCTCCAAAAGGTATATACACCGCAAAGGTACAAAAAAAGCGTTCAAAGAGCTCCCCCGTACAATTTACCTGACGTATATTCCGCTGAAACGAGGAGTTCACTCCGATTTCTCCGAACATTCCAATGCTCCCGATTTCCTCCGAAGAAATCTCCAAATAGTTCGCTGGAAAATAAAAAATATCCACGGAGGTAAGGAAAAATTCTTCGGAGGAATGAAATGAAACTTCGGAAGAATCAAATGAAACTTCGGAAGAAATGATTCGCGCCCACGTGAAGAATAAAAAATAGCCACGTGGAAATTCTTGTTTTCCCACGTGGCTATCGTGTCACACTCCCGTTTGACTAGAATACGCTGACGCTAGATCTCCCTCAAACTGTCTGCCATACACGATCAAGACGGAGGCCACAGGCGAGATGTATAGCTGATTAGTACAGTAGTCCAAACATCCAAAGGGGAATTCGGTTGCCGACACCAGTCTCTATATCGTCCACTGCGAGATAGCTGTCGGGTTCGTCCTTGATCTGCTCAAAGGTCTTGCTAGCGCCCCCTACCTCAAAGAGGTAACGACCATCAACGAGGAAGTCTCCTTTCGGAGGCAAGGTAACAGTGGCTACTGCTTGGAGCTGGTTATTAAAGAAGGTCTCCCGCTTGTTCCCCACATTGACTTGCACCCCTAGAGCAGCCATCAGATTGGTGTTGCCGAGGTATATCTTTTCGGGAGAGGAGATCCGCTTGTAGCTCTTCTCCTCTTTTGTCAAGAGCGAGATAATCTGCGCCTTGTCTAGTGTGTAGAGCATCCTCAAGCAATTATCACGAGTCGTCTCTAGTGCTTGTCCTAGTTTGTTGACATTGGGCACCAGTGGTACGCTCTGCGCTATGATGGCCAGTAGCTTTTTGGTCTTCTCGACAGTGCCGTATGAGACGTTTTCTACGGCAGGCATGTCACTCTCGATGACGAGGGTGGCGATCGCAGCCAGCTTGAGCAGGTACTCTTCACCCGCCTCCAGGCTAAAGGGATAGCACCCGCTCGTTAAGTAGTCGTTGAAAGCCTTGATGATCTTACAGCGAGAGACGATATCCATAGCTATGGTGACGTGATTCCTGAGCAACTCCTCGAGCGAGAGTGCTTCCATATCTACCAGTCCATAGAGCCCTAGATACTCTCTAAAGGACATCACGGGTAGCGTGTATAGCGATTGGCGGCGCGAGAGGTCGACCTGCGAGTTGTCTATCTCTAGCATTGAGGAGCCTGTGTATACGATGTTGAGATCGGGGTAGCTGTCGTAGAGGTTCTTGAGGATGATGGCCCAGTCAGGGTACTTGTGTACCTCATCAATGTAGAGATGTCGCAGCCCATGAGTATACAGATAGGCTACAAGGTCGGTGAGACTATGCGTCTTGAACCATATATTGTCTAGGGAGATCCATAGCGCATCGTCTACAGGGCTAAAGCGCTGCTTGATATGCTGCAAGAGAAGTGTCGTCTTGCCTGCACCTCGAGTACCCCGTATCCCTATGAGCCTCGATTCCCAGTGTATCTGGTTGTGCAGAGCGCGCATGAAGTGGGTGTCTATCAGAGCCAGTCGGCGATGATAGGCTGTTAGTAGTGGAAGTATCTCTTGCTGCTCCATACGTTAGTTGAGTCATTGATAAGTACGGAGCTAAGGTACAAAATAACTTTTGGAAAAGCGACTTTTCGTGCGAAAATAGCTTTTCGAAAAGTGGTTTTTGGAGCGAAAGTAGCTTTTCGAAAAGTGATTTTGAGGGGAAGGTGGGGACGATGCGCTAGAGCTGGGTGATGAAGTTGTGCAGGTAGCTGCGTCCGTGGTCGGAGATGTAGCTCTCGGGGTGAAACTGTACGCCCCAGAGCGGTAGGTCGCGATGTCGTAGCGCCATAATAGTGCCGTCGGACTGTGCGTTTGCCGTGACTTGTAGCGTGTCGGGGAGGCTGTCGGGCTGCACGACCCACGAGTGGTAGCGCCCGATGTGGCTCCCCGTGGGGATGTCTCGTAGCAGTTCGTCGTGATGATCGATGATGAGTTGGTCGGTATGCCCGTGGAGGGGAGCGCGGAGCTGCACTAGCTCGGCACCGCAGTAGCTGGCGAGTGCTTGATGTCCTAGGCAGACGCCCAGCATGGGCAGCTCCGTATGGTAACTGTCTATAAGCTGTATCAGGTGGGGTTGCTCAGTCGGTGTCCCAGGGCCTGGAGAGAGTAGGATGCCGTGACAGTGCGCGACCATGGCGGGCGTGATCTGCTCCGTGTAGTGTATCTCCATGGTGCACTCGTCGAGCTGGCGTAAGAGCTCTACGAGGTTGTAGACAAAGGAGTCGTGATTGTCGGCTATCAGTAGATGTTTCATTACAAGCTACGAAGATAGTATATTTGCAGATACTAACGACGCAAGTGGTCACACTTGACAAGTAATGATTTGTAGGGATGCACGGTCGTCCCCCCACGTCGCCCTGTAGGGACGCACGGTCTGTGCGTCCGTTGTCGAACCAGCTTGACGCAGTACATCGATACGTCGCCCTGTAGGGACGCACGGTCTGTGCGTCCGTTGTGTCAAAGGTTACAGCGTCAGGGCTTTAACGGGGACGGACGCTCAGACCGAGCGTCCCTACAAATCGTTACTCGTGAGATTTGCGAAATTGAAATGGCGTAAAACGAGTGAATGATATGAAGCAATCGATGATTGATAGGCTCAACGAACTGGGCGGGCAGGGCAAGCCATTTGTCTTCTGCCTAGACTATGAGATGAGCGAACTGATCCTTCTCGAGGAGCCTCTGGCACAGCAAGAGCTGCGCTTCGATATTGGCGGCGTGACCAATCTCTTGGCACACTCCGTGAGCGATACGCCGGCCGTGCTACAAGCCACACCGATCAGCGAGGAGGCTTATGCGGAGCGTTTCGCGGTGATCCGTCATGCACTGGAGCGGGGCGACAGCTTTTTGGCCAATCTGACGGTGGCGACTCCCATAGAGCTGAATATCTCGCTGGAGGAGGTCTTTCTTCGTTCGCAAGCTCGCTATAAGTGCTATCTGCCAGGACGGTTCGTTTGCTTTTCGCCTGAGACCTTCGTGCGCATCGTGGAGAATGAGATCAGCTGCTTCCCGATGAAGGGGACGATAGATGCGACCCTGCCCGATGCGGCTGCGACCATCCTCAGCGACTACAAGGAGACGGCCGAGCACTACACGATTACCGACCTGATACGCAACGACTTGAGCCGCGTGAGTCACCATGTCGAGGTGAGACGCTTTAGGTATATCGATGAACTGGTCACCAGTCGTGGGCACTTGCTTCAGGTGAGCTCAGAGATCGTTGGGCAGCTTGCTCCTGACTGGCGTGCTCATCTCGGAAGCATCCTGAGCGAACTGCTCCCGGCGGGCTCTATTAGCGGGGCACCTAAGGAGGCGACCGTACGGGCGATTGCTGCGGCTGAGGGGGAGCCGAGAGGCTTTTACACGGGCATCTGTGGGTACTTCGACGGGGAGACGCTAGATAGTGGCGTGATGATACGCTTCATAGAGCAGCAAGCGGATGGTGTGCTGCGTTACCGTAGCGGTGGCGGGATCACGATCAATAGTCAGTGTGCGGAGGAGTATCGGGAGGTATGTCAGAAGGTTTATCTACCATTCGTATGAGTCGAGTACCGTTATTACTAGAGAGCATCCGCTACGTAGATGGCGAGCCTGAGCTGCTGCCTCTGCACCAAGAGCGCGTCGATCGGTCGCTCGCGGCGTATGGCGTCACGCCTCGCTGGCGACTGGCAGACTATCTGGCGCAGGACCCTTGTCCGGCGTCACTCATGGGGGTGGTCAAGTGTCGTCTGCTATACGATGCGGAGCCGCTGGAGGTGGCTTACGCTCCTTATCATCGACGTACGATCAAGTCGCTGAGAGCTGTTGCTGCGCCGGCGCTGGACTACCACCTCAAGTGGGCCGACCGGGAAGCCTTGCAGGCGCTACTGGAGTTGCGTGGTGAGGCGGATGAGATCGTGATCGTCAATGAGGAGGGCTTACTGACGGATAGCTCTTATACGAATATCGCTTTGCGCCAAGAGAACCGCTGGTACACGCCTCGTGTGCCACTACTCGCCGGGGTGCAGCGCGCGCATCTGATCGCTGAGGGGGTACTAACGCCTCGCGACATACCGCTCGCTACACTACCCGCCTACGATCGCATCGCCCTCGTCAACGCCATGATGCCGTGGGCGGAGCGTCTCGAGCTGCCTGTTACGGAGATTAGAGACTAGAGGAGATCGGAGGTATCAGAGGTATCGGAGGAATCCGAGGGGATCAGAGGAAATCAGAGCTATCTGTGCTATCTGTGCTATCTGAGTGATCTGATGTCTCCGACATCTCTGATAGCTCCGATGCCTCCGATCCCCTCAGACTCCCTTTCTCTCCAAAAAAACAAGCTCACACCTAGAGTGCAATGTGTACTCTAAGTGTGAGCTTATACAAACGCTAGATAGGAGGCTATCTAGAGCATGTAACCTTATGGGTTAGAGAAGTGGGACTTACTAGTACTCGTCAGATACGGATAGCTTAGCGCGACCCTTGGCGCGACGCATAGCTAGTACCTTGCGACCTGATGCAGTCGCCATACGAGCTCTAAATCCGTGCTTGTTCTTTCTCTTACGGTTCGATGGTTGGAATGTACGCTTCATATCGGTATGTCTCTGATGCTTATGATTACTATGGTGAAGGACTTACTCGCTATGAGTAAAGGCTTCGGTTGGCAAAGGTACAAAAAATATCTTTACCAGTCATACACCAGATGATTAAAGATATGTGCCGAACGTACGAATGGGCAGTCTGTGCGCCCTTACCACGGGTTACTCATCTCAGCGGGCACTGGTCGTTCGTTACTCCCTTTTATTGTTAGCACTTATGAATAGCAGCTGTAGTTTACAGCTTGTGGTAGTGGAGAGGACACAAAAGAACATCCGCTCTTCCTTGCTAGGCAAAGAGGAGCGGATGTGGTATACGTTTGGAGTATTACGATGTAGCCGCTATTCGTGCTACATCATAGTCCCGTTGATGATTACTTGTTCTTGCGTAGTAGCATGCTTAGATCAAGGTTGTCCTCAAGTACTGGACGAACCGTACGAGTAGCTAGAGATGACTTCTTCTCAGGACCATACCAAGAGATCTGAAAGGCGATTAGGAAGGCAGCCTCACCTGATTTAGCTGTTACAGGTTTAGCATATGCTAGGAGGTCAAGAGGCTTATCCTTTCCTCTAGACAGGTTATAACCAGCTAGTGCACTCCAACCATTATCGAGGTTAGTTAATTCTAGACTTTCCGTAAAGCCGTATGCCTTGGCAACAGTTATGATCATATCCTGAAGTTGCTTCTCATCATCAGTAAGTTGATCAGTTGGACGTAGAGGATCAATCGACCAAGCACCTACATTACCTACGCAGAAAGGATTACCCTTCGCTGGTGTGTGGTAGTATGCGAAGCTCATCATTTTCCAGTCATCCTGCTTGTCCTCTGGGGCTACAAATAGAAATGCTGCATCGCTATTCGGATCATCATCGTAGTGAGTGAACTCCCAACCCTTAGAGGTCATAGCATAGACGATCTCTTGCTGCTTAGACTTAGTTAGGTCAGCCATTTTGTAAGGCATATAGATAGCTGGGATATACTTCTCCAATCCATCATTGTAAAGACCGATGTACATATCATCCGTGACTTCAACGAGAGGAGTGACCTTAACAGCTACATCCTTGGTAGCGGTACCTGCGGTTACGGTGACTGTGGTCTCACCCTCAGCGACGCCAGTGATGACGCCCTTCTTGTCGACAGTTGCGACAGCGGGATCCTTGGAGATGCAAGTGTACTCAGCATCAGCAGGCTGCGTCTTGATATCTAGAGCAGCGGTCTTACCGACCATTACAGATACAGTCTCAGGCTTGACAACGAGCTTGACATCTGTAGGTTTCTTTGGGTCTTTGTTGTCCTTATGACAGGACGAGAAGCTCAGTGTGAGAGCTGCGAGCGCTGCGAGCGCTAGAAAGATTTTTTTTGTCATAGTTATTTGTGTTGGTAATTAGTGAGTGTCTATTTGTAAGGTGATAGGCTCCGCAAAGTCTATCCTACCCGATGCAAAGATAACAATTTCTTTTGAATTAACAAGCGGTGAAGAAAGAGATCAGAGGTGATCGGAGCAATAGGAGGAGATCAGAGAGATCGGGAAATGGGAAGCCGTCTTGCTTGGCGGAAACTAGACGGAGACGGGCGCAGGAATGTGCGGGTAGGGGTTGTAGTCGGTGAGGGTGAAGTCGTCGTAGACGAAGTCGAAGAGCGACTGCCCGCGGTCTCGTAGGGTCATCGTGGGGAGCGGGCGTGGCGTGCGGGTGAGCTGCAGGCGCGCCTGCTCGAGATGGTTCTTATAGATATGTGCGTCGCCAAGGGTGTGGATGAAGCGTCCGGGACGTAGCCCCGTGACTTGCGCCGTCATCATGAGGAGGAGAGCGTAGGAGGCGATGTTGAAGGGGACCCCAAGGAAGATGTCGGCACTGCGCTGGTAGAGCTGCAGGTCGAGCTGGTCTCCCACGACGTAGTACTGCATGAGGCAGTGACAGGGGGAGAGGTGCATGAGGGGTAGGTCGGCAACGTTCCACGCTGAGACGACGATGCGTCGGCTGTCGGGCTGGTGACGTATGAGGTCGAGCGCTTGCTGCATCTGGTCGATGGTCTGCCCCGTGTGTGGGTCGAACCAATGTCTCCACTGCGCCCCGTAGATGGGGCCTAGGTCGCCAGTTTCGTCGGCCCACTCATCCCAGATAGAGACTTTGTTGTCGTGCAGGTACTGGAGGTTGGTATCGCCCTTGAGGAACCATAGTAACTCGTGAATGATGCTGCGCAGGTGTAGCTTCTTGGTGGTGAGCAGGGGGAAGCCGTCGGCTAGGTCGAAGGTCATCTGATGTCCGAAGACACCGACGGTGCCAGTGCCCGTGCGGTCTGTGCGTTCGTTGCCCTCGGTGAGGACACGCTCTATCAGGTCAAGGTATTGCTGCATAGTGGAGTGGATCGGAGGTGTCGGAGTGATCGGAGTAGATCGGAGTGATCGGAGTGGACGAGTAACGACTTGTAGGGACGCACGGTCGTGCGTCCGTTGTATCAAAGGTTACAGAGTCGTGGTTTTGACGGGGACGGACGCACGACCGTGCGTCCCTACAAATCGTTACATGTCTTGCCGTACTACGACGGACGCACAGACCGTGCGTCCCTACAAATCGTTACACGTTTCGTGCGTCCGCCCGTCTTTACAGCCCGCTACGCCTCAGTGGCGGGCGTAGAGGTCTGCACAGCGTAGTGCTGGAGCTGCTTGGGATCGAAGCGACGTATCTGTCCCTCGCACTTGTCCATCTCTCCACTGGCGTACTGTACATATACGTGTGTGGAGTGCTCGTAAAGGTCGGGACGCTCCTGCGCTGCGATGAGTAGCAGGTGTGCGAAGATACAGTGTCCACACATCTCGACGAGACGACGAGCGTGGTAGTCGAGGAGGGTCTGATTCTTTGTCTCGGTGACCAGCTCGGTGCAAGCCTTGGCACGCTCTATCCAGGTGGCTAGTAGCTCCTTCGTCTCCTGCCACTCGGGCGAGACAGCTACCTGCTGGTACTCCTCGAGGCGGGCGAAGTATGTGCCTGTGGTGACGTGGCGGATAGCCGCTACGACCTGTAGCTGCGTGGTACCCTCGTAGATGTTGGTGATACGCACGTCACGATAGAGACGCTCGCAGGTGTAGTCCTTCATGTATCCTGAGCCACCGTAGATCTGGATGCAGTCGTAGACGTTTTGGTTAGCTAGCTCGGTGCTCATACCTTTGCCGATAGGCGTATAAGCGTCAGCCAAGCGACTGTAGTACTTCTGCTCCTTGCGCTCCTCGGGGGTAAGTTTGCGCTCACGAGCTATGTCGTCGTAAGCCTTGTACATATCCACGAAGCGGCTCGTCTCGTAGAGATGCGCACGGGTCGCGTCAGCCTTAGCACGTATCAGGGCAAGCATCTCATAGACAGCGGGGAACTTGTCGATGGCGTGGCCATACTGATGACGGTCGGCAGCGTAAGCCTTAGCCTCACGATAGGCAGCCTCAGAGATACCGACAGCTTGCGCCATGATACCTAGACGGGCACCATTCATCAGAGACATGACGTAGCGAATGAGTCCTAGACGACGCTCACCACAGAGCTCGGCCGGAGCATCCTTAAAGACAAGCTCGCAGGTGGGGACACCCTTGATACCCATCTTGTTCTCTATGCGGCGGACGGTCACGCCCCCCTTCTTAGCATCATAGATAAACATGGAGAGGCCACGTGCATCCTTGGTCCCCTCCTCACTACGTGCCAGTACGAGGTGTATGTCTGAGTCGCCATTGGTGATAAAGCGCTTGACGCCGTTGAGGTACCACTGCTGGTCAGCCTCGTTGTAAGTAGCCTTGAGCATGACCGCCTGCAGGTCACTACCTGCGTCCGGCTCGGTCAAGTCCATAGACATCGTCTCGCCGGCGCAGACACGGGGGAGGAAGCGCTCACGCTGATCCTCAGAGCCAAACTCGTAAAGTGTTTCAGCGCAGTCTTGTAGTCCCCAAAGGTTCTCAAAGCCAGCGTCAGCACGCGAGACCATATCGGCAGCCATAATATAAGGAGTGATCGGCATGTTGAGTCCTCCGTAACGACGGGGGAGAGCCATACCCATAAGACCGGTCTGTCGTACCGTGTCCAGGTTTTGCGCTGTGAGCGGATCGTAAGAGACACGTCCCTCGTGGAGCGTTGGTCCCGTCAGATCCACTTCGGCCGCATTGGGTGCGATCACCTCGCCACACACCTCACCGACTATCTCTAGTACACGCTGGTAGCTATCCAGCGCATCGGCATAGTCTGAGGGGGCATAGTCATACTGGTCAGCATCGGCATAGTCACGCTCCTTAAGCCGTGCAATGCGCTCCATGAGTGGATGCTGGAGGTGGTACTGTATATGTGGATTGTCTGTATAGAAATTAGCCATGATTCTGTCGTCTAGGGGGATTTACTTAGAGTTTTGCTTATAGTACTTGATGAGCTTGGGGATAACCTCCTCGATACGTCCCGTGATGACGTAGTCGGCGATCGTATTGATCGGCGCGTCGGGGTCCGTATTGATAGAGATGATCATCGAGCTCTCCTGCATACCAGCCACATGCTGTATCTGTCCGCTGATACCGCAGGCGATGTATAGCTTAGGACGTACGGTCACACCGGTCTGTCCTATCTGTCGCTCATGCTCGGTAAAGCCCGCATCGACGGCTGCACGCGTAGCACCTACCTCTCCGCCTAGGAGATCAGCCAGCTCGTGAAGCAGCTCAAAGCTCTCAGCGCTACCGACACCGTAGCCGCCCGATACGATGATGGGGGCTCCGCCTAGGTTGATCTTACTCTTGGCAACGTGGCGGTCGATAATCTCGATGACAAAGTCCTCATCACGGACGAAGTCAGCCACCGAGTGGTTGATCACCTCGCCCTTGTGGTCTGCTTTGTAAATCTCCTTCTTCATCACGCCTGGGCGTACCGTAGCCATCTGTGGACGATGCTCGGGGTTGACAATGGTTGCTACGATGTTACCACCGAAAGCTGGACGGATCTGGTAGAGGAGGTTCTTGAACTCCTTGTCCTTGTCGGTATAATCGCCGATCTCTAGGGAGGTACAGTCTGCGGTCAGTCCGCTGCCTAGTGACGAGGAGACGCGGGGTCCCAGATCACGTCCTATGGTTGTCGCACCGAGGAGGCATATCTGCGGCTTCTCCTGCTGGAATAGCTTGATGACGATGCTCGCGTGTGGCAGCGTCTGGTAATGCTCTAGACGAGGATCTACGAAGAGGTGTAGCTTGTCTACGCCATAGGGCATGACCGTGTCGGCGATCCCCTCAGCGCGGTTGGTGATAGCTATCGCCTCTAGTGCCACGTCCAGCTGGTTGGCCAGTGAGCGCCCCTTGGTGAGTAGCTCTAGGCTGACGTCGTGTACGCTCCCATCTTCGATCTCTAGGTATACGAATAGATTGTTCATAGTCTGTCTTATTATATGGGTGTGCAAAAGCGGCACTCTTTCAGCCGATGGTGTGGTTTGCTAATAGGGTTTGTATCAAAGTCTCTAGGTCGGCATCGCTGCTGGAGAGGTGCATCACCTCCTTAGCCTTAAAGACGACGCTCTCGATACTCTTGACCTTCGTCGGAGAGCCCGAGAGACCGCACTGAGCGATGTCTGCGCCAGTGCTCTCAGCCGTCAAGATGTCGATCGTCAGCTCCTCGGGATTGCTCTCGAGACGCTTGCGCCACGTCTCGGGCAGTGCGTCTAGTTCTAGAGCCGAGGCTGCATACTTGTACTTCTGTACACGCTTAGCGTTGCGCAGGCGACAGGGTGCTGCGCTACCCGTGACCGTCAGCAGGAGTGGCTTGTGAGCACGTACCGTCTCCACGCCATGCTCCAGACGGCGTGTGATGGTGAGCTGGTCGCCCTCTATCTGATCGATCTGCTCGCAGTAGGTGACCACGTTGATGCCGAGCTTCTCGCCCACCTGCGGCCCTACCTGAGCGGTGTCGCCATCGATAGCCTGACGGCCACCGAGGATGAGGTCGGGCAGTCCACCTTTGTAGATATGACGTATAGCGCATGCCAAAGCGTAGCTCGTGGCAAGCGTATCAGCCCCAGCGAAAGCTCTATCGGTCAACAGGTAACCGTGGTCAGCGCCACGGTAGAGTGCCTCGCGGATGATCTCTGCAGCACGGGGAGGACCCATGGTGAGTACGGAGACCCGGCAGTCGGGGTTCTGCTCCTTGATGCGGAGCGCCTGCTCGAGCGCATTCAGATCCTCGGGGTTAAAGATAGCGTCGAGGGCGGCACGGTTCACAGTGCCGTCAGCCTTCATAGCATCTTTGCCGACATTACGTGTGTCGGGGACTTGCTTGGCAAGTACGATGATATCTTTGATCATATTTAGGTCGTAGTTGTGGTTTATGCTTGTTTAGATAGTTTGAGTCGCTCGAGGACTTTGTTTTGTCCCACGACAGCCTTGTAGGGCTTGACATAGTTGGGCTCCCAGTAGGCGGTGTCGACATATTGCTCCTTCAGCCAGTAGCTGCGCGCCACGGTGGCGAGCGTCTCGGCCGTTGGCGGAGCGACAGCGGTACCCTCTACGGGCAGCGAACCGACATAGACGATACGGCTCTCGGCGGGTGCGTGCCACTCAGATGAGATGGTGACAAAAGTTGCTTTGTCACGAGGTGTGCCCTCAGCGTCAAAAGTCTGCTGATAAGCGTTTCCATGCCCCGCGTCGAGCAGAGCAATGGTATCACCAGCGAAGCTCGGCAAGCCCGTCAGTAGGAGCTGCAGGGTAGAGACGGCAATGAGCGGAATGCTCCGCCCGAAGGCTAGTCCCTTGGCCAGTGAAGCCCCTATGCGCAGCCCCGTGTAGGAGCCCGGTCCATCGGTCGTCGCTATGGCTGCTATCTGGTAGCCCTGCTCTTGGCACCAGGAGATAGCCTTCTGGGTGTAGCTCCCGATGAGCACTGCATTAGATATCTCTGTCTCTTGGTATACCTTAGTATATAGGATCTGCTCGCTGTCGGTCACAGCGACACTACACCCCTGTAGGGCGGTATCGATAGCTAGGAGTACAGGTTTCGTTGCGTTCATAAGCACTAAGGTGCCAGACGGTTGATAGTCCACGAATTGTCCTCCTGACGCTCATAGAGGAAGCGGTCGTGCAGACGACTAGGACGACCCTGCCAAAACTCTATGCGACTAGGCAGCACGGCAAAGCCTCCCCAGTTGTCGGGGCGTGGCACAGTCTGCAGGGCAAACTTAGCCGCCTCTGTGACAAAGTGCGTGTAAATGTAGTTGCGGTCAGGTATCGGGTGGCTCTGAGGCGATATGCGAGCACCGACACGGCTCTTGTAGGGGCGTGTGGCGAAGTACTGATCACTGAGCTCAGGCTCTAGGTGCCGCACCGTACCCTCGACATGTATCTGTCGCTCCAGCTCGTGCCAGAGGAAGGTTAGGCTGACGTGTGGGTTGGCAGCCATCTGCTGACCCTTGCGACTCTCGTAGTTACTGTAGAAGATAAACTCCTCGCCGAGAAGCTCCTTGAGCAGTACAGTCCGCGAACTAGGGTGCCCGTCGGGCGTGCTGGTGCAGACCAGTACCGCCGTAGGCTCTAGGACCTTAGGATCGTCCACCGCCTCCTGTAGCCATAGTCTGACCAGGCTAAAGGGATCGTCCGTCAGATCCTTACGACTGAGGCTCCTGCGGCCGTAGTCACGTCGTATGTCTTCGTAATGTAGATCCATAACTAAATAAGGTGTCATAGGAGGGTGATGCGAAGCTCCTGACGAGTTCGCCCACCACTCATTCGCTTACAAAGATACAGAAATTCGCTCTTAACGGTTCCAAACTGATGAGGCAGTTGTAGCAATATGCGGACGAACGTCGCAGTTGGGATGCCGAGAGGAAGTGACGGAAGATGATGCGGAATACCTGTAAATCCAAATTCTTCGGAGGAATTTCTCAAATAGCTACGGAGCAAACGGCAAATTCTTCGGAAGAATGGAATGAAAGTTCGGAAGAATGGAATGAAAGTTCGGAAGAATGGAATGAAAGTTCGGAAGAATTTCCCGTTTGCTCCGTGGAGAATTTCAAATTCCTCAGGAGAAAACCAGATTAATTCTAGACTTGTGCAAGTTTTAGAGGGGATCCCTCGTCGAGATGCTCTAGTGTAGCGAGGGATCCGAGAGTTTGTTGTGTAGCTGTCGCAAGATGAGGAGTGACTCGGGTCCCATATTGAAGAGCAAATCGAGGATGCTGAGATTGGCGACGAAGCCGAGCGACCCAGCGAAGACTTGGTAGTACGGGACGGAGGCGATGGCCTCTTCGGTCGCTGTGCTGGCGGTGGAGATGGGTGGCAGGAGCTGTGAGCATACGCCAGCAGAGCTACCGACATATTGCTCTGTCTCTTGCCACTGGTAGGGCAGGTGAATGAGCTGGCAGATGCGCATGATGAGCCGCTGATTGTGCTGGTAGAGCGATGTGGATCGGCGCTCCTTGTCGAGGTAGAGTGGCGCTAGGTCGGGAGCGTAGTACTCGTAGTAAGGTGACGCCCCGTAGCAGGTCTCTATGGTGTACCAGTGCTTGTGCCGCCAGTTGTCATGCTCAGCGATCTGCACCGACTGGATTGGGCATTGCTGTGAGGAGCCCGCTAGGACGGGAATAGAGAGCTTCATCACTCCCTCAGCACCTACGATAGCGCAGCGATTGCGGTAGGTCTGCTTCTGATAGTACTCGTGTGCCTCTATACGCGTGGAACTGTCCAGTAGATAGCTCATATAGGCGACTGAGGGAGCGTATGCCGTGGGGAGCACTACCATATTACTGTTGCTGTGATCTCTGAGCGGTGAATTGGTCCGAGGTGGCGCGAGTCTATTGTCTCAGCCATGAGCGGGGGCTTGGCTAATAGCCAGTACTCATCGGCTGCCAAGACCACTTCGTAAGTGCTTTGCTGTAAAGGCTGGGGGAGTGGCATGATAAAAGTTTGCCGACCTCGTTTGCCTAGAACCAAGAGCTTGCCCTCGGTAAAGCGCAGGGTGTCGCTCGGCTCGCCCACAACTCGTAGCATCAGCTTGCTCCCCGCTAAGCTGTCTGCTGTTAGCGTAAGAAGCACATTGTCGCCTCGGTGTGGCTGGGGGATGCGGCTCATCAGGTGGTAGCTGCTACCGTTGGGCGTTGGCTGGCGATAGACAAAGCAGAAGAGGCGTCCGACGATAATGAGTCCTACTATGATCGTCGGAAGTACCCAGCGTAGCCAGGTGGCTCGTCTCCTCGTTGCTATGTCAGAGTGGCTGACCATGTATCGTGTGCATCATACGTCTCCAGCGTATCTTGCCGCCCCAGAGACCTAGATCCTTGTCTAGCGAAAGCCAAAGGAGCGCAGGGCGACCTACGATATGATCCTCGGGAACGAAGCCCCAGTAGCGACTATCGGCCGAGTTGTGGCGGTTGTCACCCATCATATAGTAGTAGTCCATCTCAAAGGTGTAGTGCGTGGCGGGCTGTCCGTCAATGAGGATAGTGCCGTCAGGATGCTGCTCGATGGCGTGCCCCTCGTAGTTGTGTATACACCTGCTGTAGAGTGCTAAGGCGTCTGGCGTCAGCTCGATGGTAAGTCCCTTACGCGGTATCTGTAGCGGACCATAGTTATCACGGGTCCAGCCGAGGTTATAACCTATGGGGTAGAGGTCGGTATTGGGGTCTTGCGACACAACGATCTTAGCGACACGGCTATCACTGGCTAGTTGCTGGCGCATAGTTTCGGTAAGAGGCAGCAGGTAGAGTGCCTGTACGTCGCTCAGATCAGCGCCAGTCAAGCCCATCGTCTCGAGGTCTGCTGCCGAGAGTCGTGATGTAGAGACCACATGTTGGTCGTCAAGACTAATGCCTAGATGCTTGAGCTCCTCAGCGGAGAAGCGTCCTCCACGCGTGCAAACCCAGTAGTTGAGCTGCATATGCTCGGGTCGCTCCTGTAGCTTGCCATCGATATAAATGTCGTTGTCGCGTATCTCGATGAGATCGCCAGGGAGCCCCACACAGCGCTTCACATAGTGGTCACGACGATCCACGGGGCGGTAGACAATCTTGCCAAAGACCTCGGGCTGAGCCTCCAGGGCAGCCCGTCCGCCGTACATCTCCTTGAGGTAGTAGTAGTCGGGGTTAGTCACCTTGGTCGTGACGGTGTCGCCCGTGGGGAAGTTGAAGACGACAAGGTCGCCACGCTGTACCTTTCGGATGCCTTTGAGGCGCTTGTAGGAGAGCTGTGGTTTGCTGAGGTAAGACTCACGACCGAGGAAGCGGTTTTGCGTTAGTGGCACCTGCAGCGGAGTCATCGGCATACGAGGTCCGTAGGTTACTTTGTCCACAAAGAGGTAGTCACCCACAAGGAGCGTCTTCTCCAGTGAAGAGGTGGGGATGGCGAAGTTCTGGATGAAGAAGATGCTGAGCAGATGCACGCCGATGACCGCCCAGAGGAGGTCTGCCAGTAGCGAGACGAAACCTCTCAGTGTCTTGTTCTTGATGTTGCGATACCAAGACCAATTGATGAGCTTGGTAAAGTAATAGTCCAGGATAAAGGGAAGGAAGATCAACCAAAAGGGACCAGCCCAGAGGAGACAGAAGAGGAGGTAGAGGATCGGTATGACGATGGCTACAATCTTCTGAAAGAGGGTCTTGTCTTGCCAGTGAAGCTTGATTTTCATAGCATGAAGGGAAGTGTGTGGGTACGGCTATTTGTGTAGGATGAGGTCACGCATAGACCAAACGCCTACGGGGTGCTGTAGGAGATACTCAGCGGCGAGGGTGGCTCCTAGCGCAAAGCCCCGACGGCTATAAGCCTCGTGGCGCAGCGTTATCTCGTCAATGTCGGAGTGGTAGATGACGGTGTGGATGCCAGGCACCTCGCCCTCACGGATTGCCTCAATGCCGAGAGAGCCGTCGTGCGTCTCAACCCCCAGATGCCAGTCGTGTAGCGAGGGGGTCTGCTCGATGAGTCCCTCGGCAAGTGTGATCGCAGTACCACTAGGCGCATCAAGCTTGTGGATGTGATGCGTCTCCTGAATGCGTGGCGTGTACTCGGGGTAGGGAGCCATGAGCTGTGCGAGCTGCTCATTGAGGATCATCATCAGGTTCATTCCGAGGCTAAAGTTGGACGCAGCAAAGAGTCCTCCACGGCCAGAGCTTTGTACCTCAGCCTTGAGCTTCTCTAATTGCTCTTTCCAGCCTGTACTGCCCGTGACCACAGGAAGTCCCGCTTTTAGGGCAGCCTGGCAAAGCTGATAGCCACTCTCAGGGGTGGAAAACTCAATGGCGACGTCGGCCTCTCGTAGGGAACCATCCTCCAGTAGGGCAGCGTCAGCCTTATCTATACGAGCGACCACCTGATGTCCGCGCTGGGTGGCGACCTCTTCGATCATATGTCCCATGCGCCCGTATCCGAGTATAGCGATTTTCATAGTTGGTAAGTATTTAGCGAGTGTGCGTGGATTACGGCACACGGGATGTGTGGATTACTTCTTAGACTTCTTGGCGTCATCGGCCTTAGCCTTGTGGGCAGCATTGAGATAGTCAATGACTTCTTGAGTAATGTCAAAGCCTTCGCCAGCGTACATCACGCCTTCAAGTCCTGCGGAAGTGAGGATCAGGTCATACTTCTTGTCAGCGTTGAAGGCTTTGAGCTGAGCGACCACTTCATCGTGAAGGGCTTTCTGAGCATCTGCCTGAGCTTTCATCGCCTCTTCGGCATAGCGCTGCTCCAGCTGAGCGCCCTCCTGCTGCATGGTGGTGATGCGCTTCTCCTCGGCATCGACCTGTGCTTGAGTGGTAAAAAGACCTTTCTGGGCTTTCTCCATATAGCTGGCATAAGCTTGCTGAGCTTTCTGCGCCTTGTTGGCTAGAGTCTGTTGATTGCGTTTGAGCTGAGCCTCTAACTGCTTGTTTGCCTGGGAGTAGTACTCGTAGTTTTTGTAGAGCGAGTCGAGAGATACGACGCCTATCTTGAGCTGGTGCGTAGGATCAGCGGTAACTGCTGTCAAGCTGTCTGAGGTCGTGGCTTGATCATTCTGCTTTTGATTGCAGCTACCGAGTAGGAGCGATGCAACGAGTAGGGAGAGTAAGAGGATTGATTTCTGATTCATATGAGTTATTGTGTTGATTGACGTGTGTGATAGGAGGAAGAATTATTGCGGGTCATCGCCCAGGCGGTCGGCTAAGTTTTGCCGTGAAGCTAGCTCCGCCATCTGCTTGTTGGCACACCCTATTCCTCTCTTCTTAAGAGCTTTATTGTCCTCTATATGTGAGCTCTGGGGGCTCTTGTCTCCCTTGACGATCAGTCGCAAGGCGAGCAGAACTACGGCGAGCCCGATGAGGATAATGGATATGATGATGAGTTTCATAGTTTTTCTTAGTATATTTGCAGAGGGAGAGTAGCACAGGTGTTATAGCTCTCAGGTAGACAAAGGTATGCCTTTTGTCGGACTTACGCACGCATTAGATAAGACAAACTGATGTCGTGCGGTAGTTAACCAGCTAATATTCTAACTTTTCAAAGCAATAAACGATGCAAATAACAGATCTAACTCACATGCCCATCTGGCAGCACTTCTACGAAATCACCAAGATTCCTCGCCCTTCAAAGCATGAGGAGCAGATATTGGCTTTCCTCAAGAAGTTTGCCGAGGAGCATAACCTAGACTATGCGCAGGATAAGACAGGCAATATCGTCATCCGCAAGGGTGCGACGCCTGGTATGGAGGACCGCGAGACTATCATTCTCCAGGGACATATAGATATGGTCTGCGAGAAGAATAGTGACGTAGAGCACGACTTCTACAAGGATCCTATCAAGACAAAGATCACCGATGGCTGGATTCACGCTGAGGGTACGACCCTAGGTGCTGACAACGGTATTGGTGTCGCTGCAGGACTTGCTGTCCTAACCGATCCCACCGTAGAGCATGGACCCGTTGAGTGCCTCTTTACAGTAGATGAGGAGACAGGTCTGACTGGTGCCATGGGTATCGAGCCAGGCTTCGTCCAGGGTCGTATCCTCATCAACCTCGATAGTGAGGACGAGGGCGAGATGTTCATCGGCTGCGCTGGTGGTATGGGTACTATGGCCTTCTTTGACTACACCACAGAGGCTACACCTGCTGGGCAGATAGCTCTCGAGGTGAAGGTAAGCGGTCTTAAGGGCGGACACAGCGGTGGCGACATCCATGTCGGTCTAGGCAATGCCAATAAGCTCCTTGTGCGCTACCTATATAAGGTACTCAAGGAGGTGCCAGAGATGCGCCTAGCTACGATCGATGGCGGTAATCTACACAACGCTATCGCTCGTGAGGCTAAGGCAGTCATCACGATCCCTGCCAATCGCAAGGAGGATCTAGCTATCTGGGCAAACGAGATGGACGCTGAGTTCCGCAATGAGCTCAAGAAGGTCGATCCTAATGTCAACCTCCGTGTGGAGACGACTACAACGCCTAAGGAGGTTGTCGATGCCAAGACGGCTGACACGGTCATCCGCACGCTCTACGCTTGTCCTCACGGTGTGATGGGCATGAGCCACTCGCTAGAGGGACTCGTAGAGACCTCGACCAATCTAGCCAGTGTCAAGATGCAAGAGGGTAACGTGATCAGCATCGAGACGAGCCAGCGCAGCTCTACCGAGTCGCTCAAGGAGGATGTGGGTAACATGCTCCTCGCTCTCTTCGAGCTAGCAGGTGCACGCACAGAGGTACGTGACGGCTACCCCGGCTGGGCGCCTAATCCCGACTCTGAGATCCTAAAGGTCGCTGAGAGCACCTACCGTGAGCTCTTCGGCAAGGATCCTGAGGTTAAGGCTATCCACGCAGGTCTCGAGTGCGGACTCTTCCTTGCGAAGTATCCTTACCTCGACATGGTCTCCTTCGGCCCGACGATGCGTGACGTACACTCACCCGCAGAGCGCATGGAGATCAAGACAGTGGAGATGTTCTGGCGTCACCTTGTAGCGATCCTCAAGAACGCTCCTAAGCGCAAGTAACATAGCTAAGACTTGTAGGCCAAGTCGACAGCTCCATAATGAGAAGGCTCAGTCGCAGCGATGCGGTTGAGCCTTCTTTGATTTGTGTTCCTTCTACGGACAAGAAAGCGGGGACAATGAAAAAGGCGAGAGAGGTGCTACCATCCCGGTAACACCCCTCCCTATCACATACACTAAACAAATTAATGTCTCTTACCCACCTTACTCGTGGTCGTGGTGATGATCGTCAGGAGCGTCCTTGGAGAGGATGACGGTGCGAGCTACCATCGACTCATTGCCCGAGCGATCCACACAGTAGACCAGGAGGTGGTACTCACCAGGCGTTGCGTCTGCTGGTATCTTGATGTCGTGGTGGTGGATATGGGCGTTGCGCTGGTTGACCGTGTACTCCTTGTTGAAGCTAAAGGGCTTCGTCTGGTCATCACCGTGACGTAGATCGCGGGTGTGCGAGTGTCCGTCGAAATTGTTGTGAACATCGATCTTGTACGACTTGACGAGGTCGTTGTCCGAGAGATTCATCTCAAAGTGTACGCCATTCTCGCCGCCAATGCGGAGCGAGTCATTGTCTTCGGGCTCGATGAGCTCGATGACAGGCTTGGTGGTGTCGATGGGCTCCTCCTTGCAACCTGTGAAGGCTGTCGCCAAAGCGATACAGCTGAGGATCGTGATTGATGCGAAGATTGTTCTTTTCATCATAGTATTGAAGATTAGAATGATAGGTTGATTGTTAGCAATAGGTTTCGTCCAGCCTCAGGGAGATTGACTCGCCTGTAGTAACTCATGTGGTCATAGTAGCGGCTGTTCAAGATGTTTTGGATAGCTAGAGAGATGCGGTAGTTGCTCTGTCTGAGCTGTCCGTCGTAGGTCACAGCTAGGTCTAGTAGCGTCGCTGTAACGGGTGTTGGCTCCTCGTTGCGCGCTATGCGATGCTGGGGAGCGATGATGCGGTGCTTGAGCGAGAGCGCCCAGTGGGTAGGATGCCAGGTCAAGTCGTGGCTCAAGCGTGCTGGTGGCGAGTAGGGTAGCGCTAGGCGGTCTGCCACATTGTAGGTGTAGACGTAGTCACCCTGCAGATGGTAGTCCCACTGCGGATGCAGGTGCCAAGTGCCCTCCAGCTCGACGCCAGTGAAGAGCGCCCGTGTGGACTGGTAGCGGTATATCTGTCCCGAATGGGGCAGTATGGACCACTCGCCCGAGGGCTGCAGGAAGATGTAGTTGGTAAAGTAGGTCACAAAGGGAGAGACCGTACAGCTCCACAGGTCATTGTGAAAGCCCACCTCGCTATCTAGTAGCCATCCCTGCTCACTGCCCAGCGATGGGTCGCCCACCTCGTGGCGGAAGGTACCGTGGTGAATGCCATTTGCCGCAAGCTCGTAGATGCCTGGTAGGCGAAAGCTTCTGCCCAGATTAACCTTCCAGAGCCAATGCCGGTCTATCTGCCAAGCTAAGCCGACACTTCCCGATAGGTCGTGCCACCTCCGCTCGCCCTCCTGACTGCTGTAGTAGTACTGCGCCAAGGTTGCCGAGGACTCGCCACGCTCCTTAAGGTAGTCCGCTAGATAGGGGTCGTGGTAGGGGCTCATCGCGATGTATCCTAGATCGTAGCGCAGACCACTGGTGAGGTGTAGCCCCTGGGCTATGCGTCCCTGATAGGTTAGGCTCACGCCGCTCGTCGCCCGCTGGTAGTCTGGCAGGAGGAAGCCGTAGCCTCTCCGCTTGTGCCACTGATACTGCCCATCTGTGGCTAAGGTCCACTTGCCACCCCACGGGGCATAGTAGTTTGCCTGTAAGCGCGCTGAGATGGTCTTGAGGTCAAACTCAAACTCCAAGTCTGCATCCTGCTCGGGTCGCTGCATCGTTCCGTAGTGGGTGTGGAAGGCACTAAGCTCACGACGCAAATTTTGCTGCCAGCCTAGCTCACCGACCAATTGCCATTGTGGAGAGATCCGCCACTGCAGGCTGCCCTGTGTGGAGATCTGACGCACCGTGCTGTAAGGTAGCTCAATGTTGTATCGGCTCTTGTCAGGTAGTACACGCTTTAGGTCTGGCACGCCATGCGCTCCTGGGAAGAAGCCACTACGCTCTCCATTGATAGAAGCTTGCAGAGAAGCTTTGACCTGCTCTCCTAGCCATTCATAGCGTAGTTGCGAAGCGTAGGTCTGTGTGGCACTGTTTTTCAACTTACGATTATATATAGGTATCCAGCGGGTGAGGTAGGTGATGCTGTCTGCCGTCACATTGCGGTCTCCGTGATACTGACCGCTCATGCGTAGGCGAAGATGGTGCGCTCCGTGCAGGTAGCCCATCATGAGACTACCCCCGCCGCCCATGGTGCTGCTTTGCCCCATCATGGTGTAGGAGCCGTAGAGGCCTTGCTTGTGAGGAGGTGTAGCCGGCTGCCTCACGATGACTCCGCCCAGGGCATCACTGCCGTAAAGTAGGGAGCCAGCTCCCTTGATCACCTGGACAGGGTCTTGGTCGAAGGCGTCCACCTCCAGCCCATGGTCGGCACCCCACTGCTGCCCCTCCTGCTTGAGCCCGCCATCGACATAGGCGATGCGGTTGAAGCCTAGACCACGGATCACCGGCTTGCCGTAGCCAGATCCGATCGTGATCACATTGACACCAGGCAGTGTGCTCAGTGTCGCTGCAAAGTTGCCCGTAAAGTGCTGTGTCAGATAAGTACTGTCAAGCCATTCGATCGTCTGACCGATACGCATGGTCTGGAGCCGCTTGCTATTAGCTCGTACCTCCACCGTCTGAAGCGTCTCGTCAAAGGCGTGGGGTTCTAGCGCTACGCTATCAGGTTTCGCGATGGATCTCTCAGCTAGAGCAACCGTCGGAATCAGATATAGTAATAGATAGCAAATGTATCGACAATACATCGCAAGAGTGTTGTTAACCAGTGAAATGTAAGGAGATCGCACGCACCACTATACCGATAGCTTAACTCACACACAGCGGAGGAGCCAGGCGTACATAGGGGGGTGCGTCACATAGATATGGTCTAGCTATGCTAGGGAAAATGAGAGCAATATTACGATCACTCAGACCTTGGCATGCAGCCAAGGTAAGCACACAAAGCGGAGTATAAGTGTAGAGCTAATCCGCTTGTAGCCACACAGTCGATAGGTGTGTGGCTAGCAGTATCTCACTGGTGGGGCTCTTAGAGCTTTGCCCTCTCTCAGGGCTAGGTGTACAGCTTCGGGTTGCAGCTCGGGAGCGGGAGCATCCCACTCATCCACTGCAAAGGAAGGTGCTATGGCACACTGGTCGGTGATGCCGAGATGAAATTCGCAGACGGGGCAGGTCACGTTGTTGACCAGATATACCTCTGAGCTAGCTTCATGATGCTCCCCACCGTCTGTGTCAGACTGAGAGGCAGCATAGTTTATCTCCGAGAAGGCTCTTGCGTCATGCTGGTGCACAGCTTGTCCCATCAGAGCCAGTATGTACACTAGCCCCAATAGTACAGCCGTCATCCGAGTCGGCATATCGATATGTGTGAGTCTTCTCATAAACTTTATCACCCGCAAAGGTAGTAAAAATATTTTTCTCGCAAGTGAGCTACCACCTCCTTTGTTTTCCCCGTTTCTATAGATAATCTTCCAAGTCGAAATCGTTCTCCAAAATTGAAAGAGCTATATATCAGAATATAGGGAAGTCGAGCTTTTTCGTGAGACCTGGATGAGATCTTAGTTTTGTCTATATTTGCAGAAAGAACTCGTAATATGAAACAGATTCATTTTTCCAAGCTTCAGTGCATCTTTGGGGTCATACTACTTACGCTCACCCTTTCGAGCTGTGGGTTGATGAATTCTCCTCAGGTGAAAACGTACCTTCCCCTATCTCAATTTCAGTATGCCTATATTGCGCCAATAGGTGGCGTACAAGGTCCCCCAAATGCTGCATTTGGAGGCTTCCCTGGCTCGGCCAATCCTAGAGATTTTATTGCAGGGCAACTCTTCAAGAGAGGAATTATAGTCGTTCCCGAAATTAATCCTGCACAAGCGCAGAAGACGCTTGTAGTAAGCTATGGCGAGGGCGACAAAAGAAATATCTTGATCGGCTATGCTCTAGAAGTTACCATTCAGCTAACAACTGCCGACATGAATAAACTTGTTGCTGTTGCTACGGCCGAAGGGTACGGAGAGACTGAGTCTGACAAGATCCGAGATGCTATTTCGCAAGCTATGACAGCGCTCTTTGAGCCTGAGAAAATAAGCCAAAACTCCTCCTCGCTCTATTTTTAGGCTTCCGTAAAAGCAACCCTGAACTTAATAAGGTGAGCTTGCCTTAGTTGCTGGCTAAGGCGAAGCCAAGCGCGGCAAGTGCCGGACGGAGGGAGGCGGGAACGCCTCGTACGGTGTAGTCGTGTGGCTCGTAAGGATGCTGGTAGCTGACACGCTGCTGCTCGAAGGTCTCTGGCGAGGCGAGTATTCGGCTCATGATCGCTGGCAAGTCGAGCGTGTGGATCATCGCACGCCAAGGTATCTGCCACGGTTCGCACCCCGAGAGGTCTAGGTATGGCTCCGCTAGGGGGCGCGGGTGTGCCAGTGCTATGCGGGTATCACTGAGTTCGAAGAAGTCGCACAAGTGGCGCAAACTCTGCACAGCTCCCTGTGCCTTGCCATGCACTGAGAAGCCCGCAATGTGGGGTGTGCCGATGAAGACACGATCCAGTAGTGCCTGCGCTATGTGTGGCTCGCCCTCCCAGCAGTCGATCACGGCTCCTGAGACCGCCTTATCGTCAAGGGTGCGTACCAGTGCGGAGGTGTCGACGACAGCTCCACGACAAGCATTGATCAACCAAGGTCGCTGCTGAGCGTTTCGCAAGAAAGCGTCATCAACTAAGTGATAAGTAGGGTGTGCTCCCCCCTTCGTCAAAGGCACGTGGCAGGTAATCATCGTAGCCGAGGCGAGAAGCGTCTCTAGATCTACGTAGCTGTCCCGTAGCATCGGCATAGCCTCCGCAAGGTAAGGACGCGGTAGCCCTTTGCTGTCCAGCTCCTTCAGATAGCTCTGCCAGTCAAGGTGCTCATCGTAAGCTGCTACGAGAGGTGGATCGTAGAGGAGCGTCCGGATGCCGAGCGCCTTGGCACGCTGATAGACCCGTCCGCCGGTATGTCCCGTACCAATGATCCCGAGTGTAATATCCTCAGGTGCCAATCCCTGCTCTAGTGCGATACAAGAGATAGCCGTCAGGACATACTGCGCTACGGAGGCAGCATTGCACCCAGGAGCGTTGTACCAGCGAATGCCCGCCTCACGGCAGTAATCGGTATCTATATGGTCAAAGCCCGCTGTCGCCGAGGTGATCAGACGCACAGCGCTCCCCTCCAGGAGCGTACGGTCACAACGCGTCACGCTACGGATCATCAGGGCATCAGCATCAGCGACGGAATCGGCCGTTATCTCGCCACTCGGCAGGTAGCGCGCCTCGACCTCGAGGGGCATGCCGTCGGCCATGTAGGGGATAGAACTATCTACGACTATTCGCAGGGACATATATAAGAGGTCTTAATAAAGAGGAAGGTGACCAGATCTGCACTCCCGATGTCATGGGATAGCGTCTAGTCACCTTCGTTATTAGTTATGCTTTGCTGAGAGCAGCGATTACTTGATCACGCCCAGCTCCTTACCGATCTTGATAAAGGCAGCAATCGCCTTGTCGAGGTGCTCACGCTCGTGAGCTGCTGAGAGCTGTACACGGATACGAGCCTCGCCCTTCGGAACGACTGGATAGTAGAAGCCCGTTACATAAATACCCTCCTCGAGGAGACGAGCAGCGTAACGCTGAGATAGAGGAGCGTCGTAAAGCATCACAGCGCAGATAGCACTCTGTGTAGGCTTGATGTCAAAGCCAGCTGCAAGCATCTTTTCACGGAAGTAGTTGACATTCTCCATCAGTTTCGTGTGTAGCGAGTCATCTTCCTCCAGCATCTTGAAGACCTCGATACCAGCGCCGACCACTGCGGGGGGCAGTGAGTTAGAAAAGAGGTAGGGTCTAGAGCGCTGACGTAGGATCTCGATGATCTCCTTAGGACCAGCCGTAAAGCCACCAACAGCACCACCGAATGCCTTGCCTAGCGTACCGGTATGAATGTCGATACGGTCAAAGCAGTCGAATGCCTCAGCGACACCACGACCTGTCTTACCAACGACACCAGCCGAGTGGCACTCATCGACCATAACGAGAGCGTCATACTTGTCAGCGAGATCGCATATCTTGTCCATAGGAGCTACGTTGCCGTCCATACTGAAGACACCGTCCGTGACAATGATGCGGAAGCGCTGCTCCTGAGCCTCCTGGAGGCACTTCTCTAGCTCCTCCATGTTAGCATTAGCGTAGCGATAGCGCTTAGCCTTGCAGAGACGTACACCGTCGATAATCGAAGCGTGATTCAGCGAGTCGCTGATGATGGCGTCTTCTGGGCCGAAGAGAGGCTCGAAGACACCTCCGTTGGCATCAAAGCAAGCAGCGTAGAGGATAGCATCCTCTGTGTGGAAGTAGTGTGCGATAGCCTTCTCGAGCTGCTTGTGGATATCTTGCGTACCGCAGATGAAGCGTACGCTACTCATGCCATATCCGTGCGAATCCATCATATCCTTGGCAGCCTTGATGAGGCGAGGATTGTCAGATAGACCTAGATAGTTGTTAGCGCAGAAGTTCAAGACATCCTTGCCCCCCTCTACCTTGATAGCGGCCGTCTGAGGGGTGATAATAATGCGCTCCTCCTTGTAGAGACCCGCATCCTTAGTGTCCTGGATCTCCTTGGTGAGGAAGTTCTTCAGTTCTTTGTACATGATATTATGTGGTAAAGTTATTAGACAAGAGTCGGTGAGCCTTAGGTGACTTGCGAGAGGCTTTATTACTCCTCAGCGGGAGCTTCCTCTGTTGTCTCGCTAGCCTCCTCAGGTGCAGGCTCGGAGAAGTCGGTGTACCCCGTCTCTACGAGGATATTGTACCAGCGAAAGATCTTCTTGATATCGTTGTCGTGGACACGCTGGCGGTCATATTCAGGGAGTACCTCCGCAAAGAGGTCAAAGTAAGCCTCCTTGCCATTAAGTCCCTTGAGATCAACCGGCTTGCCCTCATATTTGTCGAGCAGCGTCTGCAAGATCTCTCGCAGCGGTGTCTCCTCGGTAGTTGTGTAGATCGAAATATCACCTAGAGATACGACACGATCCGAAGCGTATGCGGGGATGCGACGCTTGGTCTCTAGATCCTCGACGATGATACTATTCTTGGTGTGGGTCAGGAGCTTAAAGAGTCCTGGCTTGCCTGAGATGGATAAGATTTCTTTGAGCATAAACTATATTATGTGGCGAAAGCCCCCTAGGCTCTCATTATATATCTGCAAAGATACCAAAATAGTAGCGTATGGTGTGTATGGGGTAGCGCTCTTTCTTTGTTCAACGAGTGATCAGCCGATGAAGACTTGTAAGTCTCCATGCTTTTCTCTCATCAGCAGCAAATCCCTCGGAGCAACTTGCCAAATAGCTCCGTGGAAAATGAAAAATCTCCACGGAGGAAAGGAAAAATTCTTCGGAGGAATCGAATGAAACTTCGGAAGTATCAGATGATAAGTCCGAAGAATTTTTTATTTCTTCCGAAGAAATCGACTATTTCTTCGGAAGGGATTGGGAATTTTCTCGGAGGAAGTCAGATTCTCTTTGTAGAGAAGGGGGTACGGTTAGACACGTATGGGGCGGGGACGAGCTAGGAGGTACTGCACCCAGGCGTAGAGGAGGAGGTAGTAGAGAAGGCAGAGCCAGAGCGGCATGGAGATGGTGAGCTGAGTGATGAAGTGCTCCTCTAGGAGTGCCACCGCGCCGCTGGTGAGGTCGCTCACGCCGACAAGAAGCATCGGTAGGAGCTTCGTGGGTAGCCCGAGGGCGAGCAACCCCATGGTGACAAGCCCCGTGATGATGAGCAGCGTGGCGAGAGGCGACAGGAGGAGGTTGGCGAGGAGTAGCCAGACGGCTGTGGTGCCGAAGCTGCGTGCGAGGATTGGCCAGACGAAGAGTTGTACAGCGAGGGTCGTGATGATGAGGTAGTAAAGGTAGCTGACGATACGGGAACGGCTCGGCGTGATGCGTTGGTTGAGTGCGCCCCAGGTGACGAAAATAGCTAGCACCGCTCCGAAGCTGAGCTGCATGCCTACGTCAAAGAGTGCGTAGGGTGAGACAATGAGTAGGAGGACAGCCGCCTGCGCCCAGACGCTGAGCCGATCGGTGAAGCGCCCCAGGAGCCGTGCCACAGCAAAGATGGAGAACATGAGCGAGGCACGGAGTGTCGGGATGGAGAGTCCGCAGATGAAAGCGTAGATCCATACCGCTACGAGGGTCAGGCTCCAGCGCAGGAGGTAAGCGGTGTGAACGTTGCGTATGAGCCGTAGCGGATAGCGTATGAGCCAGTAGATGAGCAGTAGGACGACCCCAACGTGAAAGCCACTGACCGACAGCAGATGCGCGACGCCTACAGAGCGAAACTGTGCCTCTGCGATGGTACCTTCGGAGCGATCGCCTAGGCAGATAGCACGGAGCGTCTCTCGTTGCAACGGAGTGAGTTGGTCAATCTCGTCTAGCGTGCCACCGATGCGCTGCTGGAGGGTGTAGGCGCGGTAGCGTAGTTGATCCCAGAGCGACCAATGGGTGGTGGTTGGCGCATTGCAAGCTTCTGCTGCGGAGGCGGATAGCACGCCTGAGACCTTTCGCGAGAGGAGGTAGTGCTGATAGCTTGACGAGGAGACTTGATCTATAGGTGTGAGCCGTCCACGGACGAGGTAGCTGGTGCGAGGCGTGAGCTGCAGCGAGTCATTATATAGGTATAGCATGATGCGCTGGCCACTCCAGCGAACTAGGGTTGCTTCGCTCGGGTCTGTCGCCTGCTCGATGATAGCCTCGGCACGGTAGCCCTGTTCGCGTGCTGTGGGCGGACGGGAGATGGTGACGAGGTAAGTCATTTCTTTGCTGGGCTGTGGGAGTTGCGCTACCCGCTCTCTCGGGATTGTTGCCAGACAAGCCCCCATGCAGAGGAGGAGTAGGTACCAAGCGGAGCCAGCGAGGAGCGCTTTGCGCCAAAGTCTAGAAAGAACGAGGAGTAGTGTCGCTACGGCGATGCCGAGGAAGTACCACTGCGCCGCTAGTAGCCCGAGACTACCTAGATAAATGCCCAGCACTAGCGACAGGAGTGTCACCAATGCTGGGCGCATGATTGTGGCGTGTAGCCCTCGGACGAGGTAGTGCAAGGCTAGTCTACAAGGCGTGTAGCTGTGCGATCATCTCCTGAGGACTGGGTGCCTTAAAGACAGCACTGCCCGCTACGAGCGAGTCGGCACCCGCCTCTATGAGCTGACGACCCGTCTCGAGGTTGACCCCGCCGTCGACCTGTATGAGGGTGGGGAGACCCTGCTCTTGGATCATCTTGCGCAGACGCTCGACCTTGCGAACAGACTGCTCGATAAACTTTTGCCCGCCATAGCCCGGATTGACACTCATGAGGAGCACCATGTCGGCTTCGCAGAGGATGTCGGTGAGGAGCTCCACGGGGGTATGCGGATTGAGCGTGACGGCTGGACGCATACCCGCCTCACGGATAGCCCGTAGCGTGCGGTGCAGGTGAGGGCACACCTCGTAGTGTACATTCATAATGTGGATGCCGAGCTTGGCAAACTGGTCGATGAACTTCCACGGCTCAACGATCATCAGATGCACGTCGAGAGGCTTCTGACAGATGGGGCGTATCGCCTCAATGATGGGAAAGCCAAAGGAGAGGTTCGGAACAAATACACCATCCATCACGTCAATGTGGAGCCAGTCGCACTGACTCTCGTTGATCATCGTGATCTCGTCGGCGAGATGCAGGAAGTCTGCACTGAGGAGGGAGGGAGATACAATAGCCATAGTGAAGGGGTTTTAGTCAATTCGATATTGATGCTTTACTTGATGCGTAGTAGGGTAGTGGAGCGGAGCCTTTCGCTAGCCTGTAGCGTCAGGGAGAGCTGTTGCTCGGGAGCAATGGTGGGGGCCGCTGTTATGGGGATCGCGTTGAGTAGGAGTACGTCGCCCGTGTGAATGGTGAGGCACTCGGAGAGGAGCGAGAGCGCTTGGCAGACCATCTCTCGGGAAAGGGCCCAGCTCTGCTCGGAGAGGGTTAGCGTGAAGTGCTCTGCGAGCGTTGTGTCAAGGGGTTGCCAGTCGAGGGCTACGGCACTGCCGTCGTACACCTTAGCACGCTCCCACGGAGCGCTCGCCTCGCGTAGCTCAGCGAGTAGTGAGCGGCAGGTGATGTCCCAGCCGGCAGCGCACGACTCGATGTACCGCTCGGCAAAGGGTGGTGCCACGCACTTGCCCGTACGCCCTATCTTGATGGCGAGAGAAGGAATGGCGCACCACTCCGCTTCTAGGTGTGGAACGAAGAAGGGGTAACCCGGGCGAAGGAGTGCTTCGCCTTTGTAAAAGAGCCGCGCCGCGTCGTTTATGCCGTAGACTTTCATCGTCCGCTGTACATCTGCTGGTAGTAGTGCTGGTAGTCTTCGTCGGTGATGCCCTTGACCCAGTCGAAGTGGTCGAGGTACCAGTCGATCGTGTAGCCGATGCCCTCAGCAAAGGGGATCGAGGGGAGCCACCCTAGCTCCTGATGAATGAAGGTGGGGTCGATGCCGTAGCGGGCGTCGTGGCCAAGGCGATCACGAACGAAGGTGATCAACTGCTCATTGATCAGCTCGGGTTGAACCTGAGAGCCTAAGATCTCAGAGATACGCTCGGCGCGTGCTGGCTCCTTGCTCAGACGATCGTGCAGCTGGTCGATGATGATCCGGACTATCTCTAGATTGGTATGCTCGTTGTGCCCACCGATATTGTACGCTGTGCCAGCTTTCCCCTGGGTCACGACCAGGTGTAGCGCACGACAATGGTCGGTGACGTAGAGCCAGTCACGTACGTTCTCACCCGTACCATAGATCGGTATCTCCTTGCCGAGGAGACATTGGCGGATGACGAGCGGGATGAGCTTCTCGGGGAATTGGTAGGGTCCGTAGTTGTTTGAACATCTGGTCCAGACGACTGGCGCATGGTGCGTGTGAACAGCCGCTTGGCAGAGGAGATCTGCCGAAGCTTTCGCCGCACTGTAGGGACTGCGTGGGTCGAGGGGGGTGCTCTCCACAAAGAAGCCCTCCTTGCCAAGTGAACCGTACACCTCGTCCGTGGAGACCTGCAGCATCATGCGCCCCTCCTGCCATACGGGATAAGAGCCTCGTCCGCTGGTGGTAGACCAATGGTTGCGAATGGTGTCTAGCAGGGTCTGCACACCGAGGATATTGGTGCGTACGAAGATGGCGGGGTCCTCAATGCTCCGATCGACGTGGCTCTCGGCAGCAAGGTTGATCAGGTAGTGCGGCGCATAGCGGGTGAAGAGTTCGTCCATTGCCTCGGCATCGCAGATGTCTGCCTGGACGAAAACGACCCGCTCGTTGTCGATGAGCGGCTCGATGGAGCGGTAGTTGCCCGCATAGGTTAGTTTGTCGATCAGTACGATCCGCTCGTCAGGGGCAAGGGCTTCGCTCAGGTAGTAAGCGAGGTTGGTGCCGATGAAGCCAGCGGCTCCAGTCACGGCGTAGGTGTGTCGGTATGTAGTCATAGTCTGTTGCGTCATGATAGAGATGCGGTGTAGTCGGCTAGGGAGATGCCCCGTAGGTCTTTGTCAGAGAGAATCAGCTCTTCGGGGGCGACGCCCCACGATTCCCAGGGTATCGCCAGCTGCGGGTCGTCATAGCGTATGCATAGCTCGCTCGCGGGGGCGTAGCCGTTGTCCACCTTATAGAGAAACTTTGCTTGCTCCGAGAGAACGAGGAAGCCGTGTGCAAAGTCTCTCGGGATGTAGAGCTGCCGATGGTTCTGCTCCGAGAGGTGATAGCTGCGCCACTGCCCGTAAGTGTCACTGTCTCGTCGTAGGTCAACGATCAGGTCAATGATCTCGCCCACTACGCAACGTACCAGCTTCGCCTGGCTAGCTTCGCCCCGCTGTAGATGCAGACCACGCAAGACACCACGGACGGAGGACGATTCGTTTTCCTGCACCCATGGTCTAGGCGAGACTGTCGCTGCAAAGTCTGCCGTGCGGTAAGTCTCGGCAAAGTAGCCACGCGCATCGCCGTAGCAGTCTGGCTCAATGAGGTAGACGCTCGCTAGCTCTGGGTCCGCTTGGTAATGTATCATTGCTTAGGTCACTCTATATATTATTGTATGACGGTAAACTCGGTGCGGCGATTGAGCTGGTCGCAGACGACTTGCTGCTCTTCGGTCAGCGTGCCGACCCATTCGGCCGTTAACTCCTGCCCCTCGGGCAACCAATCGAAGCGCACCGCCATCCCTTTGGTCACCACGTAGGGACGCTCCTTGCCGTAGCCCCGTGCCTCTAGGCGATCGGCGGCAATGCCCTTGGCGATGAGGTAGTCGACGACACTCTGCGCACGACGTTGCGAGAGCTTCTGATTATACGCCTGCGAACCCTTGCGGTCGGTGTTACTGCTCAGCTCGAGGCGTACGTCGGGGTTTTGCTCTAGGAGCGAGACGAGGTAGTCGAGACTCTTCTTGCCCTCGGGTCGTAGCGAAGCTCGGTCAAAGTCGTAGTAGATGTCGTGGATCTGCTCCGAGTGCAGGCGCGAAGCTAGGTAAAAGTCGACTAAGTAGTCGGTGCTCTCGGTGGCGCTGTCGGTCACGAGCGGCATGTATTGGTTGAGGTAGTCCGGGTGCGAGGCGTGTAGCACGTAGCGGTTGGACCCGGCGATCTCTAGGACGAAAGAACCGTCGTCACGTGTCGAGACAATGGGGGTGGCGAGTAAGCCTTGCTTATCGGCAATGCGTACCGTCGCTTGCGGGATGCCGTACCCCTCACGATCCATCACGAAGCCATCGATGCGGATGATGGTGGCGGGCAAAGAGAAGCGGTAGAGGTGTGGCCGTCCACGCTGGTCGCCACGAGTCGAGGAGAGGTAACCCTCCTCCGCCAAGCCCGACTGCGGCTTCGGAGCAAAGGTGATGGCGTAGTCATCTGCGGGGGAGTTCATCGGAGCACCCAGATGCGTCACCTGCCACCCGCCGAGCGAGTCCATCTGCGCCTTGTATAGGTCCAGTCCGCCCAGCCCCACACGTCCGTTGGAGGAGAAGTAAAGGGTGCTGTCGCCCACCATCGTGGGGAAGAGTTCGTCGCCAGGCGTATTGATCTCGTTGCCGAGGTTCTCCGGCTTGCCCCAGCCATGCTCGCTGAGGGCTATGCGGTAAAGGTCTTTGCCACCCAGACCAGCCCCCTCGCTCACGAAGTAAAGGTATCGTCCCGAAGCGTCAATGGCGGGGTGTGCAGCCATGCGTAGCGAGTCCTCCCAGATGGGTACGCGCTCGCCTTTGCCCCAGCCCCCCTGGCTAGACTTGGAGGCCTTGTAGATCTGCACGGTACGATCGTAGGTGGAGCTTTGCTCAGCGTAGGAGTAGTAGAGCGTGTTGCCGTCTGACGAGATAGAGGGTGTACCCTCATCTTCGGGCGTATTGACACTGCCCGGCACGCTGTCGGGGCGGGACCACTTGCCCGAGGCGTCCTGCTTGATCATGTAGAGATTATTCGTCCCCAGCCCCGTCACCTCGCTCTCCTGTAGCATGTCACGGAGAGGCACCCGGCTACTGGTGAAGTAGAGTATCGTGCCATCGGGCGCATAGCAAGGGGCAAACTCCGCATAGGGCGAGATCAAGAGACGATCCGTCTCGACCGTGTATCCCGTGGGGTGGGCGAGGAGCGAATCGGCCTGACGCACGCTCTCTAGACCTATGCGTCCGAAGTAGTCGTGCGGGTAGTACTCTAGGAACTGCTCGTAAGCTTTGCCCGCCTCCCGCCAGCGCGCTAGCTGTTGTAGCTCCTGGGCAATGCGTAGGTGGAGGATCGAGTCGGGGTAGTCGCCAGAGAGCGCTAGGTTGTAGCAGTTGAGCGCACGGGGCGTGTTGCCCAGTCGTCGGTAATTCTCCGCCGCTTTGAAAGCTAAATAAGCCCGTCGCTCCGGCTTCTTGCGAGAGGTGCGGCGATAGAGCGTGTAGTAGCTATCGGCAGCGAGGGCGTAGCGGCCCATATGGTCGTACAGCTCCGCCTTGCTCAGCGTCACACTCTTACAGCCCATCAAGCTACAGAGCGCCATAGCGCACGGGAGTAGCACGAGCAACCAGCGAATATGTGACGACGAGACCTTCATAGCAAACCGTTTACTTAGCGAAACCCTAGCAACTTGTGTAGCTGTACGCTGAGCCGCCACTCGGGGTGGGCTAGGACGAAGTCCATACAGCGTGACACAACGGCCGACATCTCTACGCCTGTCTCCTCTACGGGGCTGACGTAGTAACGACGTGCCTCGGCCAACTGCTCAATGGGTGGCGGTAGGGGAGCGCCCAACTGTAGGGGCCAGCGCACCTCATCGATGCCGTCAGGGTAGTTATCTACAAAACGCTCCCGCAGACCACTTATTGCTTCTGGCTTAGGCGAGCAGGTGACATAGTCCAGTCCCCGAGGCACGGGGCGGGTGCCATTTGTCTCGATCGACTGACGATAGCCATGCTCGTGAAAGAAAGCTATATGCTCCTCCCGCAGCGCTAAGGTCGGTTCGCCACCAGTCCAGAGGATGTCACGGCAGGGGTAGCCCTCCAGTTTGGCCAAGATCTCCGAAGCGGTCGTGAGCTGATGCCTCGCAAAGTCTGTGTCGCAGTAGTCGCAAGAGAGATTGCACCCCGAGAGCCGCACGAAGAGCATCGCGCGTCCCATCTGTCCTCCCTCGCCCTGGAGGCTGTAGAAGATCTCGTTGACCGGTAGCGGCTGCATATTACATAGGTAGTGAGTAGGTAGCACTGCATCGTGCCGTCTCCTCAACACGGCAACTGACGAGCGTCACGCCCGTGCCGACCAATTGTGCGGGAGCGATCGTCTCGACGAGGTAATGCGCCATCGCTTCGGCTGTCGGGTTAAAGGGCACCACGACCAGATCCTCAGGCACCAGCTCTCGTAGCGAAGGGAGTAGCGGGTCCTCATCGTAGATCATCATCTTGTGATCCCAATGCTCCTCCAGCCACATGCAGAGGAGCTCCTTGATCACGCCAAAATCGATCACCCGCCCCAGCTCATCGAGCTGTGCTGCGGAGCAGGTGAAGTGTATTCGGTAGTTGTGTCCGTGTAGGTGGCGACACTTCGACTCGTGTCCCACGACACGGTGCCCCATACTTATATCGTGATATCTTTCTACTGTCGTCATAGTTAAGTGTCACAAAGGTAAGGAAAAAGAAGACTGTCGCAAAGATCCCTCACGCTACGCAGCTCCCGCAAGTCTCCCGCAAGAGGCTGACGGGTAGCGCTTTGACACAGCTCCCTTTATGCTAGCCCTTGGGACTGAACAGTAGACTCAATATGACACCTCTACCCATAGCCAATAAAGCGACCCTAGCAAGATTGCAATCGTTAGGGTGAGGAAAATTGCTTGCTTCCCATTGAATGAGCAATCAGCGCTATGGCAACGTAAGAGCTCCAGAGCCCACCCTGTAAAAAGTCCAGGCAGGAAGGTCTTACTTATAAGTTTATATCCCAGAGGTGCCCCAACCTCGTATAGTGGCAGCGAAGACAAAGCCACTAAAGCAACAAGAGATAGCACAATCAATAAGACCCCATCACAGATATCTGCGCACTTCAGTTTAGAGGTGGGCGAGTTCGATCGAGTCTTCCCCCTTTTGAAATCGCTCCAAGAGAGCCCGAACAAGCGTAAGGTGTTGAGTCCCCTCGCTAGTGTATAATATGGAAGTAACAAAAGGAAAAACAGTGCCATAACTTAGGGATAGACTTACTGACAGATATCGATCTCCTTCATTGCTCGGCAAAGGTAAAAAAAACAGACGTAAGAGGAGTTGTATCCATTTCCTTAGCTCCGCAAGTCTCACTCAAGAGGCTGACGAGTAGTGATATAGAGACTCCCCGTGCGTCCCTACAAGAGTCGTCTTGCGCAGCGTCCTTACAGCGGGTTACACGGGTCGGGCGAGCTACACTTATAAATAGATAGCTCGGAGGATTCGGCCCATACTGATGGAACGAAAATCTCCCACACGCGTTGGAACGAAATGATCCCAAGAGAGGGTTTTCAAAATCCCCACGTAGGGATTTGCAAATCCCTACGTAGGAAAAGAACATTCCCCACGTGGGGGCGAAATAAAACTTCGGAAGAATGAAATGAAACTTCGGAAGAAAGAAATAAAAGTTCCGAAGAATTTTTCCGTTCCTCACTAGAGAATCAAAGATTTCCACGGAGGAATTGTTTGACTTCCGCCATAGAGACGCACGACCAGTGCGTTCCGACATCGAACTGGTTGTGAGCTTGACGGTGTCTGTGAAGTAGAAGAAGAGACTGCTGCACGGGGGCAACAGTCTCTTACAACTAACGCTATTTGGAAAAGTGATGATTGCGGATTAGTGCGGAGGCGCACTAAGCGTCAGGGTCTCCCTGCTGCTTGACCCAGTCAGCGTGCCGTCTGACCACCTCTAGGATGTCCATGTTAAGCACTTTGAGCTGGGCAAAGAGCTCGGGGAGCTCCTCCTCGGTTAGCACGCGATAAGCCTCGTCTCGTAGGAGCATCTCGGCTGTTTCGGAGACATAGAGACCGAGCCCTTTCTTCGGATAGATGAGTCCCTCGTTTTGCAGGTTCTCATAAGCTCTAAAGATCGTATTGGCATTAGTCTCCAGCTCGGCAGCTAGCTGGCGCACGCTCGGGATCTGCGTCCCGGGGGGGTACTCGCCCGAGAGGATCTTCTCCTTGATGCGCTGCTCTATCTGAGCGTAGATGACTACTTGCGGATTAAAACGTGGTGTGATCATGATCATTAGGTTAGAAGGGTTACGCCGTGACCTGCTTGCGTCGTAGCGAGCGCAGGCCGAGCCAGACCATCGCAAAGGCGTAGAGGTAGAACGGTATCGTCAAGGCAAAGAGCGAGATGCTGAGCTCATCGCCATTTTCCAAGTAGAAGACAAGATAACGCTCAGTCTCATCAGGGCTTATAGTACCAATGTCTAGTAAATGCATCAGCATGCTAACGCCAAGCATCGATACGACGAAGATCCCAAAGCCGATGCCCATAAAGCGCAGAACTGCACGTAAGGGTTTGCGCGCCGAGATGATACAGAAGAGGTAAGTGGCGTAGCCCGCCAGCTGCATACCTATCATCAGGCTGACAGCCCACGCATATTGTAGCGACTCATTATCATAGCCTAGCGGATCTGTGAGTATCTCTGGATAGAGGGCGAGCACCTGACTACCATCTATCAGGACCCATATAAGCATATAGATAGTCCAGGCGATTACCCCCAAGATAGGCGTGATGATGGGTAGTACCAGCGTCAGGAGGAGGAGCGAAACATACTTCTCCGTAGCTGAGGCGGGTATCTGTAGATAGAGTGGAGAGAGCGGAGCATTGACACGCTGGTTGTAGCTGATCATCACACCGAGAGAGACCGCCAGGAAGCTACAGTATTGGCAGGCAAAGTACACGCTGCGGGCGGAGAAGTCACTGCCTCCCATCCCAAAGAGTAAGGTAGTTAGCACCGAGATGACCACAGGCATAGAGGCTGCGAGGAAGCCACCGATCAGAATCTGTAGCCACTGTCTATGGTGAAAGGCGAAGTCCAGTCGCAGGAGCTGGCCGAGACGCTTGAAGCTAAAGGAGCTGCCGCTCGTCTTAGGCGCAGCGGTCGTAAGATTAGCAGATTGGTTCATAGTGATAGAGGGGCTTGCGGGGTGAGTGTATCGTTTGCGGGTTGGGATAAGTGCTGTAGCACCGCTTGGGTGTTGTACATCAGAGCGTTGAAGAAGAGCTCCATCGAGAAGCCTCCCGCCTCGGCAGTCTCTGGCGTGCGGGGCGTCATTACGACCTCTCCCCATACGGAGGGCTCGCTATAGAGCGGGGCTACGTGAGGTGCCTCGGCAGCGGTGCCACAGTAGAAGGTGCTCTCGAGGCGAGCAATCGTCTCGTTGCAGATGATCTGGTTTTGGTGTAGCACGACCAGACGATCTATCATTTGCTCTAGGTCACGCACCTGGTGGGTGCTGATCAGTACGGTCTGCTCGTCAGAGATGTGCTGCACGAGGAGCTGGCGAAACTTGCTCTTCGACGGGATGTCCAGCCCATTGGTCGGTTCGTCGAGGAGGAGCAACGGCACCCGCAGAGATAGCGCCAGCACGAGCGCTACCTTCTTCTTCTGTCCCATCGAGAGGCGGCGCAGGTTGTTGGTGGGTGGCACGTCAAGGTCCTTCAGCAGCTGACGAGCCAGTGTGGCATCATAGTTTGGGTAAAACTGTCCTGCGCCGTCGAGGTACTGAACGGCAGAGGTGGCGGGTAGCTGCACTTCCTCGGGAAGGTAGTAGAGCTCTCGTAGAAGTGGCACCGAGCGCTTTCTGCTGGAGTGCCCGAGTACGGTGAGCGAACCGCCCTTAGCTAGGAGCAGTCCTGAGAGCAGCTTGAGGAGGGTCGTCTTGCCCTCGCCGTTTTTGCCTAGGAGCCCTGTGATAGAGCCTGCGGGCAGGGTAAAGCTTACACCCCTAAAGAGCGGGTGCCGGCCATAAGAGAAGCATACCTCCTGAGCCTGCACGAGAGGCTCTGCGGTGAGGTGGGTATCTGAGTGCGAATACATAACTGTTGCGAAGTTTAGGGGTCTTACTAGATTCAACAAGACGAGTAACGATTTTGTAGGGACGCTCGGTCTGAGCGTCCGTCCCCGTTAAAACCACGGAGCTGTAACCTTTGATACAACGGACGCACAGACCGTGCGTCCCTACAAAGGGTTACTCGTCTCGCTGTTTGGGGATCGTTACTCGTAAGTGTTGTGAAGACATTACTTAGTCTCCTCTGCGGGAGAGATGTAGCTGTGCAGTACGAGCACACGGTAGAGGTAGTCGTAGCGAGCGCGAAGCTCTTCGCTCTGAGCGACGAAGTGTCGGTTCTGCGCCTCGGCCAATTCGTACGAAGAGGCACGTCCCGCCTCGTAGCTGATCTGCGCATAGTGCAGTGCCGTCTCGGCCGACTCAGTCGCCCGCTCAGCAGCTGCTATCTGACTGTAAGCAGCACGGGCGTTGATCTGAGCCGTGTAGAGCTGCTGCGTGAGCTCTTTGTCCACCTTGCGCAGAGCGATCTGCTGGTCGGAGTAGCGGAGACGAGCCTGCGCCACATTGTCTGCCGTGCGCATCGCATCAAAGATGGGCACAGAGAGCGAAAGCCCGACGAAGTAGCGTCCGTTGTTGCGCATCTGATCTCCAAATGGCTGGTTAAACTGCCGTAACTTCTCATTCAGGATGTAGTAATAGCCGGTGTTGTAGCCAGCACCAAAGGAGACCTTCGGTATGTAGCCCGTCTGCTCCAGTCCGATCTGTCGCTCCGCCATTTGTAGCTGTAGCCTTGCCTGCTCCATCTCGGGACGCATCGTGCGTGCTTGCTCGAGGAGCGCATCGTCAGCCAGCGCCAGCTCAGGAGCGGGCGTAGCACTGAGGCTCTTGACATCGGGCAAGGTGATCTGCAGAGCCGTATAGTCAGGCAACTCGATGATGAGCGCCAGCTGATGACGCGCCAGCTCCGTATCGCTGCAGGCGCGGAGGTAGTTGACGCTGTCCTTAGCGAGCTGCGCCTCCACCTCAGCGAGTTTGTCACGAGACCACTTACCCGCCTGAACCAGTGCCGCCGTCTTCGTGAGCGTCTCGCGGGTTAGCTTGAGCTGTTCATCGGCCACGTGGATTAGCTCTTGGCGAAAGAGCAAGTTGTAGTACCCCTCAGCCACCTGTAGCCCGATCTGCTCCTTGGCATAGGAGAGCCCAGCGGTCGCAGCGTCTAGATTGAGACGCGCTATCTCCGTTGCCTTAGGACGAGCCATGCCGGAGAAAACGTCCCACGAGAGGTTTGCCCCAAAGGAGGTGCTGCTCGAGGACTGGTCGCCGATGACGCCCGTCTTGTCGGCACTACGTCCGAGGCTGACGCTCTGGCTAGCACTAGCCGAGAGCGAGGGCAGGTAACTGTGCTGCGTGGTGGCGAGCTGTTGCTCACTCCCGGCTAAGCGTAGGCGTGCCTCCTCGACCGTGATGCTGTGAGCGACGGCGTGGTCGATGCACTGCTGCAGCGTCCAGCTCTGCTGCGCTGCTAGGGTAAAGCTCCCCGCGACCAGTAGGGCTAAGGGAAAGATATGACGAAGTGTAAGCATAGGATTGTCTTGTCTAAGAGATTAGTTAGGCTGCTACTGGGGTGCCCTTGACCTTTTCGCCCTCCTTGAGACCACTCTTGACCTCAATGAGGCTACCATTGCTGATGCCGGTCTTGATCTCACGGCGCTCCGTCTGCAGATGCTTCGGATCAGCGTCGGAAGTGACCACCTCGACATAGACCTTGTCACCCTCAAACTGTAGTGCGCCCTCGGGGACAGCTAGGACGTTGGAGACCTGGTCAGTGATAAGCTCCGCATTGGCACTCATATCGGAGCGTATGCGGCTGTAGTCGTCGATGGTGATGGCAGCCTTGAGCTCGTACTGCGTGCCTTGTTGCTGCTGGATTGTCTTGGGCGAGATGTACTCGACGACGCCCGAGAAGGCGGAACCCTCGATCGCTCCGATGCGCACCGTGACAGGTAGTCCCGTAGCGACACGAGCGATGTCGACCTCGTCCACCTTACCGATGAAGATCATCTCCGTCATGTCAGCGATGGTGGCGATGGTGGTACCTGCGTTGAAAGAGTTGGCCTGAATGACCGAGTTACCCTCCTTGACTGGTATGTCGAGGATTGTCCCGTCTACCGTGCTGCGCACGAGTGTCGTAGAGCCCTGAGCGTTGCGCTGGCTCATACCAGTGAGGACGATGTTGTAAGCATCCTTAGCGCTCGCAAGGCGCTCCTTAGCCTGTAGGTAGTTAGCCTTGGTCGTGGCATACTCCTCCTCGGCTACGATCCCCTGCTGGTGTAGCTCGGTCGCTATCTTGTACTTCTGCTGAGCCTCGTCGAGAGCAATCTTTGCTATCTCGACCTGCGACTCTGCCTGATTGACCGACCCCATCTCGGGTACCACCTTGATACGCGCAATGATGTCGCCCGCCTTGACGAGGTCGCCGGGCTTCTTCATGATCTCGGCGATAATACCGTTGAGCTGTGGCACGATCATCACCTCGTTGCGAGGAGCTATCTTGCCAGTGAGGATGATAGACCGCTGGATAGAGGGGACGCGGGTCACCGTCTCTACCGAGTAAATGGTCGCCTGGGGCTGTGCCTTCTTATAGAGGAAGACGAAGGTCATGACAACGAGCAGGCCGAAGATGACCCAAAGGGAAAGTTTGAAGATACGCTTAGCTTTCATAGTTCTTTATGTTGTGTTTGTTTTTACCTAAAGTTGATTGTTGATTTACTCCTCACGAATGGCTTCGATGGAGCGAATCTCGAGCGCTTTCTTGAGTGGCAAGAGACCGCCCACCACGCCTCCGATGATGATGAAGAGGAGCGCGCCAATCGCTGTGCCAAAGGGAATCAGCGGATTGACCAGCATCTCGTTTCCCATTGAGGCGGTGATCTGCGAGACGATAGACATGATCCCCACACCGAGGAGAAGCCCTACGAGTCCCGCGAGGAGGCTCAGCATGCCACTCTCTAGGAGGATGAGTCGTACGATATCTTTGCGCTGCGCTCCGAGCGCACGGCGTATGCCAATCTCGCGGGTGCGCTCCTTGACGGAGACGAGCATGATATTGCTAATGCCGATGATGCCCGAGAGGAGTGTGCCGATACCGATGAACCAAACGAAGACATTGACACCCCACATCATAGAGTTTTGGGCGGTGAAGAACTCTGAGATGTTAAACTCACCGATGGCGCTCTCATCGTCTGGTGCTATGTCGTGGGTAGAGCGGATGTAAGCTTTGATGCGGTCGTTGATCGCTTTGCTATCCTTACCATCGCCATGGAGCGAGTAGAGGAAGTGGTAGACCTCATTGCTTTGGCCGAGTGATGCGCTAAGGATCGTATAGGGGATACGCACCTTTTGCGCTTCAGAGCCATTGATATTCGTCCCTTTAGACTTGCTCTTGAGGACTCCCACGATGGTATAGTAAGAGCCGTCAATATTGATAATCTTGCCCAGAGCCTCCTCGTGCGAAGCGAAGAACTTCTGGCTCACCTCCTCACCGATGGTACAGTTGCGACGTCGTTGCTGCTCGTCGCTCTGGTTGAGCCGTCGTCCCGCCAGGAGGGTCGAGTAGACGATCTGGTCATAAGAGGGCCACGCGGAGTAGAGCGGTGCTGTCGTACTCTTGGTGCCGTAGCTGACGGGTGTGTTCCACGAGCCTTGCTGGATAGAAGCTATCGTCTCTATCTCGGGGAAGCGCTTCTGGAGGTTGGCTATATCGCTCACTGAGAGCGTCCACCAGCGGTCGGTGGGGTAACCTTTGTACGGTTTACTGGTTGTGGAGCAGTAGAGCATCGTGGTATTGCTTGAGATGCCACCTAGCTGCTTGCGCATACCATTGGAGAAGCCTTGGCTCAAGCTCATCAAGATGACCAGCATCAGGATGCCCCAGAAGATGCCGAAGGCGGTTGCGATGGAACGCTTGCGATTCGTTCGTAAGGAGTGAAAAGCTTCACCCCAGATGTCTCGATCAAATAGTCTCATAGTACAGTCTTTACGCTAGGGTGTGTCACTAATCTCTCATCGCTTCAATAGCAGATATACGTATCGCTCTACGAGCTGGCGTGTAGCCCGCCACGATCCCCGCAATGATCATCACAACGAGGATGCCCAGCGCCATCTGTGGCGAGAGGACTGGCGTGTCAAAGAGGTGGACCGTCTCGCCCATAATGGACATCTCGCCAATGTGGTAAGCGGTCACGAGGTAGTCGCCTAGAGCGACGAGCACCACGGCAATGACCAGCCCGATAGCACCCGCCACCGCCGTGATGAGGAGGCTCTCGACCATGATCATCGCTAGGATGTCACGGGGCTTGGCGCCTAGAGCCTTGCGTATGCCGATCTCTTTGTATCGCTCCCGCACCGTGACCAGCATGATGTTGCTCACGCCGACGATGCCGATGAGGAGCGTGCTCAGCCCGACGATCCAGAGGAAGAGGTAGAAGTAGTTGACTACCTTATTATACTGCTCGTTGTTGACATAGTTTGAGTAGCCCCACATCGCCTGGTCGTCATCGGGCGAGAAGGATAGTATCGAGCTGAGCGCTTTGAGGAGCTCCTTATTGAAAGCCTCGAAATCCTTCTTGCTGCGTATCGTAGGTGCATAGATATTGCCCCCATCGATACGCTGATCATTGGGATGGATCATGGTAAAGGTGCTGCTCGGCATATAGGATGCCGATTGGTTTTGCGCAGCTTCGTAGACGCCCACCACAGTAAAGGAGACATTGTCTACGGAGACGCTCTTGCCGACCGCCTCCTCATATTTATCAGAGCCAAAGAGCTTCAGCGCATCGGAGGAGCTAATGAGGAGCGTCTTCTCCTTATTATATACATCGTTGCCATTGATGCTACGTCCCGCCAGCATCTTGACACGGGTATCGAAGTATCCGAAGTAGTTGGCTCCGATCCCCCTTACCGCCCCCTCGACCACCTGTGATGCGTAGGTTATCTTATTCCAAGATCTGAGGTCGGGTGTGATGTCTTCAATAGCTGGCACCATCTCCTGCAGCTGTGCGAGCTGTGACTCGGCGAGGTACAGAAAACGCCCTGCTGGGTAACCTTGGTAAGGGAGGTTGGTCATCCAGACATTGAAGTATATGCCGTAGTTTGGCTCCGTGTCGCCCGCATTAGCACTCTTAGAGATACCACGATTGAGCCCCACGCCGATGCTGAGGAGGATGACTAGAAAGATGATCCCCCACGCTACGGCAAAGCCTGTCAGGAAGGTGCGCAGGCGGTTGCGCTTGAGATTGTCTATGATCTCGGAGAAGTATTCGTGTCCTATACGCATAATGTGTGATCCTCTTTACTCAAACACCTCCTCGGGCAGACTGCTCGTCAGACCACCGCCCTCAATCAGCCCATCCTTGATATGTATCGTGCGGTCACACATCTCGGCTACGCCAGGCTCGTGCGTCACGATGATCATCGTCAGGTGCGACTCGCGATTGATCTCCCGCAGTAGCTCCATCACCTCGATGGTGGTCTTACTGTCCAGAGCTCCCGTCGGCTCATCGGCTAGGATGACTGAGGGCGTGGTGATGAGGGCTCGTGCGATTGCTATGCGCTGCTTCTGTCCTCCCGACATCTCGCTCGGCAGATGCTCCGCCCAGTCGGCTAGTCCCATACGGGCGAGCAGCTCGGCAGCACGCTTGGTGCGCTCCTTGCGACCTACTCCTTGGTAAAAGAGTGGCAGGGCAATGTTGTCCAGCGCATTCTTGAAGGGGATAAGGTTAAACGACTGGAAGACGAATCCTATTTGTCTAGAACGGATCTCGGCAGCGCGGTTCTCCGAGAGGCTATTGCTCAGTAGCTCCTCGCCTAGATGGTAGCTCCCCTCGTCGTAGCTGTCGAGGAGCCCGAGGATGTTGAGGAGCGTACTCTTGCCCGAGCCCGAAGCACCCATGATGGCGACCATCTCGCCTGGGAAGATGTCGAGGTTGATCCCCTTGAGGACATGTAGCGGCTGCGCGCCCTGGTAGGTCTTGTGCAGATTGCGTAGCGATATGACCGGTTTAGCATTCATAAGCTTGTTTGCTTAGCGTTTGTCTTAAGTAGTACACTGCAAAGGTAGTACAAATATTTGAATCTGCAATAGGAAAAACGCATCAGTGTACAATTTGAACCAAACAGCCCCGTCGAGCAGCCACTGAATCGTCTATGCAAATGAGCCGGAGAAGCTTAAGACAAGCACTCTGCATCCTATCTAAAGAGAGTCCCCGCAGGGATATCGCACGACAACTGGGAGCCCATAAACAATATCCACGTGGAAAATCTTAAATCTCCACGTGGCTATTTTTTATTTTCCACGTGGCGGCGAAATGATTCTTCCGAAGTATCATTTCATTCTTCCGAAGTTTCATTTGATTCTTCCGAAGTATTATTTCTTCCCCACGTGGCTATTTCAGAATTTCCACGTGAGAATCGTGACGTCGCCTTGTAGGGACGCACGGTCTGTGCGTCCGTCCCCGTTAAAAACACGATGCTGTACCCTTTGACACAACGGACGCACAGACCGTGCGTCTCTACAGGAGTCGTATCGCTGTACTACAACGGACGCACAGACCGTGCGTCCCTACAGGAGTCGTATCGCTGTACTACAACGGACGCCCTCCCTCTAGACACGAACCGTGCGTCCCTACAAGGCGGCGTCACGTTGCCAGACACTATATTAATAATGTATCCGATCCGAGTGTCGCTAGTCGGAATAGTTTTAATACCTTTGTAGCGAGTAAACGAGTATACGACCTTAGATATGGATGATTCGTCCGCCCATAGTACCCTTGAGGAGCCTCCAGCGAGTCAGATGCTGGTAGCGGGTCCCTGCAGTGCAGAGAGTCGCGAGCAACTGCTTGAGGTCGCTCAAGGACTAAAGGCGCAAGGTGTCACACATTTTCGGGCTGCCTTGTGGAAGCCACGTACCCGTCCGGGATCCTTCGAGGGTGTCGGAGTGGAGGGGCTTGCTTGGCTCCAAGAGGTGCAGACCACTACGGGTCTCAAGGTGGGCACCGAGGTCTGCCTACCCGAGCAGGTCGAGGCGGTGCGCGCTGCGGGCGTTGACTTCGTATGGATCGGTGCTCGCACGGTGAGCAATCCCTTTATGGTAGAGGCGATCGCCGAGCAACTAGAGGGAGCAACACAGACCGTTTTGGTCAAGAATCCGATCAGTCCTGACGCCCCCCTATGGATGGGTGCCATAGAGCGTATCAAGAGCCGAGGAGTTGCCCAGGTGATCGCTATCCTGAGAGGCTGTACGCCTGTCTACACCAAGCAACTACGCAATAGTCCGCACTGGGAGATGATTGCCCAGCTACGCGCGCTCTACCAGAAGCGTTATGGCGTGGAGGAACACCTACCCATCTTACTTGATCCGAGTCACATAGCAGGACGAGCTGATCTCCTAGAGGCGGTCTGCCGCACGGGATTGCTCTACCCGATCGATGGCTTTATGATCGAGTGCCACTGCGATCCTGAGCACGCTTGGACAGATGCACGTCAGCAGATCACGCCTGAGCAGCTACGTCAGCTATTAGAGTCGCTACAGCACCCCAGCTACGACCACGAGGCGATGCTCCGCCCGATGCGCTATCAACTGCGAGATCTAGACGCTGCACTCGTAGAGCTACTAGCGGAGCGCTGCAAGCTCACACAAACCATAGGACGCTATAAGACGGCCAACCATCTAGGCCTCTATCAAGCTGAGCAACGAGCAGCTGTAGAGGCTCACTATATAGAGCTAGCGACTCAGTATGGACTAGATCCGCACTGGGCAGCGCAGCTATACAACCTGATCCACGACTACTCCCTACGAGGACAAGAAGCGGTGGATCATGAAGATGTCAATAACTTTTAGACGCTAGACTACCAATAATAAGCAATGAAAAACAAAGCGATCATCAGCATAGGCAGTAATGAGCATCGCACGGCCAACGTTAAGGAGGTTATGGAGATACTCACGAAGCACTTCCCCACGATACGCTTTTCGACGCCTCAGCTCACGGAGCCTATGGATATGCCCGAGGATGCTAAGGCTTTTCTCAATCTGATCGCGCTCTTTGAGACCGAACTAGATAGAGAGACTCTAGAGGCTAAGCTAAAGAAGCTCGAGACTAAGCTCGGACGAGATCACGATGACGATGAGGAGGGTATCATACCGATGGATCTAGACATCATCGAGTGGAATGATGAGGTCTACAAGCCACAGGATATGGTCCGCCCCTATGTCGTCGCAGGACTAGAAGAGCTAGATGAGTTGTAGAATTAGAGATTAGAAGTTAGAGGTTAGAAATTAGATTTTGGTTCTAACCCTTCCTAGCTTCTCTCCCCTCTAACCTCTAATCTCTAACCTCTAATCGCCATGCCGACCCATCACAGAGATGATCAGGAGCTCATGCGCTACCTCCTCCGGACAGCAGATCAGTTGGGGGTGGCGAGCTATGTGGCGCCTTATCGGGAGCTACTCGAGCGACTCATACGTGAGGGGCAGTATGGAACTACCGAAGAGGAGGATGGTCGGGAAACCTTTATGGAGCAAGCTGAGATGGCTCAGCTGCTCTGCGAAGAGATAGGGCTGGGTGTCGTCTCGATCTCGGCAGTCCTACTAGAGCCTCCATACATACGAGGGACCATCACGGCGCAAGAGGTCGAGGAGCTTTGCCCGCCTGGCACACTCCCCCTCATAGAGCGTCTGGCGCAGACGCATGAATTGTATCATCGCTACGACCTACGTCAGGCCGATCAGGGAGAGGAGTTTCTCCTGACCATCGCCGAGGATATACGTGTCGTCTTGATACTCCTAGTGGAGTGCCTCAACAAGCTAGTCTACGCCAAGGAGCGCATGGACGAGAGCAGCAGAGTGATGCTTGCTCAGGTGGCGCAAGTACTCTTCGTGCCGACAGCTCACCGCCTAGGGCTTTACAAGATCAAGAGCCAGATGGAGGACTTGATCTTTAAGTACACTGACCCCGAGCATTACTACGAGATCAAGGGGCTGATGGGGCAGACGATCGTGGCACGCCAAGAGTATATGGAGGCGTTTGTTGCACCCATTCGAGCCAAACTTGAAGAACTTCCCCTTCGCTGGCCCTACACAATCAAGTCGAGGAGTAAGACTTTTACCTCGATTATGAACAAGATGCGCAACAAAGGGGTCGCCTTTGAAGAGATCCATGACCTATCCGCCATGCGCATCATCATTGATGCCCCGCCCGAGGAGGAGTACGAGGCGTGCTGGCTCGTTTACTCGATCGTGACGGATCTATACACACCCAATACGAAGCGCCTCCGCGACTGGATCTCACAGCCTAAGGCAAACGGCTATGAGTCGCTACAGATCACCGTACAGGGGCCTGAGGGCAAGAGTGTAGAAATACAGATCCGCACAACCCGCATGGATCGCATCGCCGAGAGCGGGATGGCTGCGCACTGGCGCTACAAGGGCGTCTCTGGAGAGGCCAGCCTAGACTCGCAGCTCACCAGTATGCGGCAGGTGATCGAAGACTTGGCGGGGGATAAAGAGAAGGCTAATGCTCAGCTCTCCCTCCGGGTCGAGTCGAGAGATATCTTTGTCTTTACTCCGACAGGGCAGATGATACGCCTGCCGAAGGGGGCTACGGTCCTAGACTTTGCCTTTGCGATACACTCTAATGTGGGGCTGATGGCGCAAAGCGCACAGGTCAATGGCAAGCGCGCTAAGCTGAGAGACAAGCTGAAGAATGGAGATGTGGTCAACATCACCACGGCAAAGAACCAGCGTCCCTCCGTAGACTGGCTCCAGTCGGTCACCACCCGCAAGGCAAAGAACAAGATACGCCAAGCGATACGTGACCAGCAGGAGAGCGGACTGCAAGCGGGCAAGGAGCTACTCGAGAGACGCTTTAAGAATAGACATCTCGTCTACCAAGAGTCTATTTTCACCGCCCTCCTACGCAAGATGGGGTACAAGGGGAATATGGACTTCTTCATCGACCTCTCCGAGGAGCGGATCAATGTGCCGAACTTCCTCGATCAGTATGCGGAGCTTTGCGCCGAGGCGGAGGCTCGTGCTGCCGAGAGCAGACGGGTGGCTCCGACACCGACGGCGATCAAGTCGACAGAAGCTCCCGACGGACGGGAGATTGTGGTCTCTACAGCAGACTTCAAGGGGCTGGAGTACACGCTGGCTAGCTGCTGCAACCCTAAGATGGGCGACGAGATCTTTGCCTATCCCTCCAAGTCGGGACTTAAGATACACACCCGCAACTGCCCTAACGCCATCGACATCTTAGGACGTCACGGAGATCGTGTCCTACCGGCGCGCTGGCGCGGTATGGAGAGCTCTACGGTGGTGGCGACGCTTTATGTGACGGCTCTCCATGACGCTGTCGCAATAGGACGCGTCATCTCTACGCTACACCAAGCGGACGACTGCACGCTGCTCAATGAAGAGCAACAACTCGATGGAGGACTCTGGCACGGCACCTTTACCTTTAGAGAGGGGGAGCGGCAGGCACTCTTTGCCCTACAAGCGCAACTACAAAGCATCAAAGGGGTGCATCAAGTACGCCTCGAGCAGTAGTTCGCCAGACGCTTCTACATCGGAGAGGAAATAAACAGAGAGGGTCGCCACGTAGATGCTACGTAGCGACCCTCTCTTAGATATTGTTGAGACTTATGAGGTAGTCTCAGGAGATTCTAGATGCTGACTGTGGTGCTAGCGCAAGCTATACCACAAGATCAGAGTTCTCTAAGATAATTACTCAGCGGACTCTGTGGTCTCCTCAGCCTGAGCCTCAGGAGCCTCTGTCTGCTCCTCGGCAACAGCCTCAGGAGCTGGTGCAGGTGCTGGAGCAGGAGTCTCGGACTCGATGACGGCGTGATTCTCAGAGATGACGGTAAAGGTGATAGGCACGATTACCTCACGGTGTAGACGTACCTGAGCCTCGTAGTCGCCGACCTCCTTGACAGCCTTCTTAATCTGGATGATCTTACGATCGATCTCGAAGCCCTTCTCAGCGAGTGCCTCAGCGAGCTGTATATTGTTTACAGAGCCAAAGATGACACCATACTTAGATGTCTTAGCCTTGATCTCCAGGTGCATACCATTGATCTTCTCACCGAGAGCCTGTGCCTCCTGCTTGATAGCCTCGAGCTTGTGAGCTCTCTGGCGTAGCTCCTCAGCGAGCATCTTCTTAGCGCTCTCGCTAGCGATGACAGCCTTCTTCTGAGGGATCAGATAGTTGCGTCCGTAGCCATCCTTGACAGTTACGATATCATCCTTAAAGCCTAGGTTGATAATGTCTTCTTTCAGTATTACTTCCATTGTCTTATCGGTCTCTAGGTGATGATTACTTCATAAGGTCCGTTACGAAGGGTAGCAGAGCTAGGTGACGAGCACGCTTGACAGCCTGAGCTACACGACGCTGGAACTTGAGGCTATTGCCTGTGATGCGACGAGGGAGGATCTTACCCTGATCGTTGAGGAACTTCTTGAGGAACTCGGGGTCCTTGTAGTCCACATACTTGATGCCAGCCTTCTTAAAGCGGCAATACTTCTTCTGCTGTACCTCTCCGGGGAGTGGTCTGCTATAGCGACCTCTTCTTGTTCTTGCCATGATTTACTTCTCTGCTACAGGGTTACTTTTCAGTGAGCGACGCTTCTCAGCATACGCATGGTGGAACTTGTCCTGTGCGATAGTAAGGTAGCGCAGGACCGTCTCGTCACGTCTCATGAGTGTCTCAAAGGGCTTGATCACTGAAGGCTCAGCGTCAAACTCTATGAAGTGATAGAATCCGGTAGACTTCTTCTCGATGGGATAGGCGAGCTTCTTGAGCCCCCAGTGCTCATCGTTCACAATCGTAGCACCTGCAGAGGTGAGATGTGAGGTGAACTTATCTACCGCTTCCTTCATCTGAGCATCAGACAAAACGGGAGTTAAAATGAAAACGGTTTCGTAGTGGTTCATATATAATTAGTGAAAATGCTATTGCCTGCAAAGGTACACATATTTATTGGATAAACAAGTGCCTCACTCCACAACACCTCAAGATTGACGTAGGATAATCTGCTTCTGGAGGCTGAAAGTGAAACTTGCAAAGGATGCTTCAGTCTACCTCAACGATCTGGTGCCCGTCGTCGGAGAGGTAGAGGAGGTAGGCGCGTATAGTCTTGAAGCCACTCGCGAGGAGCGCCTTGCGGTAGTTGCGCAGCTGGTGCTTGTGGCGAGCCGTGTACTGCTGCGCCTCGTCGCCACTCTTGTAGTCGATGATGACTGCTTCCAGCCGCTCCTCATCGTACATGATACGGTCGGGACGCTCTATGCGAGCTTGTCTTGTCTCGCTACTAGCGTCTTGTGTAAACTGGACGATGCTCCGCTCGTTGACTACTTGCCACCTGCTATTCCGCTGGTAGTACTCAGCTATCTCAGGGGCTGTGAGGGCCTCCTCTAGTAGCTTGGCAAGGGGGGGTAGCGACTCTTGAGCGAGGAGTCCCTGGTGGCACTTCGTCTGGAGTAGCTTCTGGAGTTCGGTGTGCTCTAGGTAGTCTATTTCGCTCAGCAAGGCATGGAGGAAGAGCCCTTGGCGTACGGCATCATGTTTTTGGTATGAGACGCTCTGGGAGCGACGGACGCGTAGCTGGGCTAGATCGCCTGTCTGCTCTCTGCTGGGAATGCCATTGAGCGATGAGGTGGCACTGGCATCTGCCGAGGGCTTTGCCTGTAGTGCAGTGGAGGGATCTGTCTGAGTGTAAAAGGTCCTTTGCTGGATCGCCGTAGACTCTGTAGGAGAGGTAGTAAGCTCGGAGCATTGGAGTGGAATCTCCTGTATAGGTGCCAAGGAGCCTTGACTAGAGGCGGTGCTATGAATCTTCCCGACTAGCTCAGAGATGAGCATCTCGAAGTTGACACTCTTACCCGACTTTTCCTTGTCTTCACTGAGGATGAGGTGCATCTCGCTCTTGGCACGAGTCATCGCTACGTAAAGCGCATTGATGCGGTCTAGGAGAGCGAGCTCCTCCTCGGCTTCAATCTTGTGGCGGAAGGAGGTACTCCGAGCCTCTTTGGTGGATGAAATGGGGAGTAGGGGAGGGATCTCGACATTTGTACCTAGCAACTCTTGTAGCTCACTCCTCACCTCTTGATCACCGCACCAGATGATGTCGGTGTGGTCTAGGAGTCTCATCTGGTACTCTAGAAGGCAGACGACGGGGAAGCCGAGCCCCTTTGCCGAGTGTATGGTGAGGAGCTGCAGGGCGTCTTGTGTCTCTAGGCTTAGTCTAGGGGTATGGGTCTCTAGCCACTCTAAGAAGCCCTGCAGGTCTACGTAGTTGTCCTGGCTGTAGTCCTGCACGGTGTCTAAGAGCGCATCTATGTAGGGCTGGTCCGCGGAGGTGATGAGGGGACTCATGGTCTCTACAATCAGTAACGTGAGTTCGTAGAGAGAGGCGCTCTGCCCCTCGTGGTAGCAGCGTGCGATGTCTAGAGCGGGTGAGTCCTCCACGTTACGTGCTAACTCGGCATAGTGAGCTACGGCTAGTCGGTGCTCGAAGCTCTTGCTGTAAAGCTCTTCGGTGGCTCCCGCATTGACTAGAACGCTCTGCATGATCTCTACGATGAGACGGTAGAGTGGGTTGGCATCTAGTGAGAGCATTTCGCGGGATACGAAGGCGAGGGGCTGCAGGTGCTGGCGCTGGTCCTTGTCGTTTTCGATCTCTTGGTTGTATTGGATGATAGACTGGGCGATGCGCTGGAGGGTGTCGTTCTTTGGAGTTAAGATGGCGATGTCCGAGAGCTTATAGCCACGCTCTCGTATGGATGGGATGACGTGGCGGAGGAGGTAGTCTATCTTTGCTTGGAGCTGGTCTTGTGTGCTACTCTTATCAGTCTGCTGCCACTGATGTATGAAGACCCCGCCTACTTTATTTTGGTGTGGCTTGGGAACCTCTTGATGTACTTCTGCGGCGGCGTAGATCTTTTGGATTAAGGTGGAGCTCCCCTGGAAGTTACCTAGCTTGAGCTCGGTGGCGTAGGGGAGGAGCGAGAAGAAGCGATTGTTGAAGGAGACGATCGCTGGAGCGCTACGCCAGTTGTACGCTAGGTTTAGTGTCTTCTCATACTCGGGGAAGTCTTCGCTAAGATCTACCTGCAGGAGCATCGGGTCGCTATTGCGAAAGCGGTAGATGCTCTGCTTGACATCTCCCACGATGAAGCTGTCTCCATAAGCCCCCAGAGCCTCGGCTAGGAGTGGCTTGAAGTTTTCATACTGAAAGCGACTGGTGTCTTGAAACTCATCGATCATATGATGCCGCAGCTTGGTGCCTAGTCGCTCATAGATAAAAGCTGTACTATCCGCTCCACCTACGAGGGTGCGTATGAGTTGCTTGGCGCTGTCTAAAAGCGTGACGCCTAGTTCGTCAGAGACCTTGCTGACATTACCCTGTATCTCTCCGAGGAGCTGCAGGTCGTATCCCTTTCTGATGGCAGTCTGCAGGGTGAAGAGCTTACTGTAGAGCCGAAGGATCTCGTAGAAGATGCCGACCAGAGGAGAGCTCTCGAAGTCCTTCTTGTATCTCTCATCGAGGGCTTCTTCGACATCTAGGTTCTTTAGATATTTATCCCAGGTGGTAGCGGTTATATAGGAGTTTGTAGCGCCGATCGTTGGTTGATCCTTTGTTGTATCAGTAAGCCTAGCGAGTGGGGAGTGCTGTCCGCCAGGGAACTTAGTTCCTTGAGGAACGTGTGAACGGAACGTGGCGACTTGGTTACTGATCGCTGTCTTCACCGCCTCAATCTGCTTCTTGACAGCTTGAAAAAAGGTGGGGTAGGTCTTAGGGTTGAAGAGCGGGATCTTATGGAAGGCTAGCTCCTGTATCTGCTCGTTGTACAGTTGCTTGGCAAAGAGCGTCAAGCCGTTTCGCAGGGAGTAGATAGACTTGTCAGCTTGATCGATCAGAAAGTGCTGGATCGCCTGTTGAGCTGCTGGGGATGGCTCCTCAAAGAGTCGCTCCACAGCTAGTCCCAGGATCTGATCGGTGGAGAGCTCGATGCGCGTCGTGGGGCGCTGCCTGAGCTCGATAGCTAGCGCATGGATGATGTCTTGGAAGAAGGAGTCGATCGTCTTGACGCGTAGCCCGCCATAGTCGAAGAGTATGGACTGGAGTGCCGTACGTGCATTTTGGGTTAGCTCAGCGTCACCCTTAAAGCTATCGTAGAAAGGCGACTCTTGAGGCTTTTCCGCCAATGTGTGGAGCTCCTTGAAGAATCGCTCCTTGAGCTCTCTAGTCGCTAGGTTCGTAAAGGTGACCGCTTGTACCTCCTGGTAGCTACTCTTAGGATGCTTCAGGACGTGACGCAGGAAGGCTTCCGTCATGGTGTGGGTCTTGCCCGCTCCTGCCGAAGCTTTGTAGATATGTAGTCTTTGGTCGCTTGTACTCATGGCACTACTGCGGTGCTTCGTGCTGCTCCTCCCGATGTATGTTGCTGAGGAGCCCCTCGTAAAGCTTGCGGTACTCAGACTCTAGGTAGAGTTGCACACCTAGGGTCATCAGCGTCATGACGATGCTAGTTACGATTAGATACCAAAGCTCCCATCGGAAGGCTAGGGTGAGGACGAGGAGTATCCAGCGGTTGTAGTTGCTGAGTAGACCTAACGTGACACAGACGCTGCGCTTATATTGTGGCATCTGCTGGATAAACTGAGCCGGCACGCCGCTCTGATGCGCATGCCTATAGAGCAACGACTGCAGGCGGTAGTGCCAGGGTAGGAAGAGTTCCCAGAGCGTGAGCAAGCGATAGAGCGCACGCCTTCTCCATGCGCTCTCAGTCTCCTTTGGGTTACTTGTCTGATATCCTCGTCGGTATCGGTAGGCGAAGAGCGGGGTGTAGTGCTGCGCCTCGACCTGTGCAGACATATTGCGCTGGTAGTACCTAACGAAGTACTCGATGAGTAGCTGGTAGAGGTAGAGTACGACGACGATACAAGCTAGCCCTACGTACCACCAGCCAGACACCTCGGTATCTCCCGTCTCTTGTGACGGGTAGGTGCTGATGCGTATCGGCAAGGAGACGAGGAGAGCCAGCTGTATGACGATAGGGGTAGCTGTGTACCAGACGACGACTTGCTTGCTGAGCGTAGGGATCGTACGTTTAGCAACGCGCTGCCGCTCTACCGACCAGGAGGTCTCGTTGAGTATCAGAGCCAGCAGTATGACTACCGTGCCGACGATGCTACTCCATAGGGAGATCGGATCGATCAGTGTGAAAGCAGCTACGACGCCCATAAGCATCGCCAGCATAGACATGTAGTGAGCCTCGGCAAAGTCTGTACGCACCAGCACTTCATGGGCTATGCGATCTGTCATGGGTCTTATCCCTTTGCGAGCTATGAGTCCATTGATGCGCTCCATATCCTTTGTTGCTCCTTGTATTTACTCGTTATCTCCACGTTTGTTCTTATAGAGCTTAGGCAGTACATTGCTGCGTGCCTCATCGTCAGCCATGCGATGGCGGTAGAGGTCGATAGCCATGTAGATAGACTCCATAAGCGCCTGCTCGTTGGCGACACCCTGCATCACGATGTCGTAGCCTGTACCGTGATCTGGTGAAGTACGTATGATGGGGAGTCCAGCGGTCACGTTGACTCCGTCGTGTAGGTGTAGCAGCTTGAAGGGGGCTAAGCCCTGATCGTGGTACATAGCCAAGACCGCATCATACTGCTGATAAGCTCCCGAGCCCCAAAAGCCATCGGCTGAGAAAGGTCCAAACGCGTAGATCCCCATCTCACGCTGCGCAATGGCGATAGATGGTGCTATGACCTCTACCTCCTCGGAGCCGATCAGCCCGTTGTCACCTGCGTGTGGATTGAGCCCGAGAACCGCTATGCGAGGCGAAGAGATCAAGAAGTCACGTCGCAACGCTTCGTCTAGGATTTCCAAAGTCTTGATCACCTTTCTCTGAGTGATGACCTTGGACACTTGGCTAATCGGGTCATGCGTCGAGACCAAAGCAACCCGCAGACCCGAAGGCGCTGCAAGGATCATCAGTGGCTCTTTGCCTTGTCCGCAAGCCACGCCTAGATAGGCAGTGTGTCCCTTGTAGGGAAAGCGGTCTTGTGGCATAGCCGACTTATTGATTGGGCAGGTAACCAGTACGTCAATAGCGCCACGGTTGATGTCGCTCGTGGCTCTCTCTAGGGCAGTCAGAGCGGCTACTCCCGCCGCCTCGGTCACTTTGCCAGGCGTCACATCGATTTCGTCGCCCACCACGTCAATCACATTGACTGTGTTAGGCTCAGCCTCCTCAGCATCCGTGATCTGATGCCACGACACACGCTCCATCTGTAGAGCCTTGCTGTAGTATGCGGCAATACGTGGAGATCCATATATAATAGGTGTAAAGAGGTCGGTCACGCCATGGCGATTGAAGAGCTTGAGCAGTAGCTCATAGCTCGTTCCGTTGATATCGCCGTGGGTAATCCCGACTACAATTCTTCTGTCAGTCATAAAATGTTCAATAGGTTGTATAAGCCGTCCAGCGTGCCTGTGCTACTTGATCAGCATCCCACTGCTCGACCGTGTCAGCTCTTACGGAGAAAAGTGCTGCCTCGACTTGCTGCATCACATCACGCTTAGCCTCATTGGGGTTGTAGACAAAAGCCTCAGCGACGATCAGCTCGTCTCCACTAGGCGTAACGAAAGCGTGCTGTACGAATGGGCCGCCCATAGCTCCTCCGCCACGCAGCTCCCATAGTCCACGTAGTTCGGTACGCATCGGTTGCCCCTCGATGGCGACCTGTCGTGTCATCAAGATATGAGGCGCAGTGACCGCATGGCTCCCTTCGATAGGTCCAGGCACATTGGCTGCAAGGACCGAGTCGCGTAGAGCCACAAGGTAAGGTGCCGTCAGCACTTCGCCATGGTAAGGAAGCTTGTAAAGCAGCATATCGGTGCGCCGACGCATCGCATTGTTGGAGAGCCAGAGGCAGTTCTTGCCCACTTTGTAGGATACGATGTCTTCGGGCGCGTTGAGGTGGTAGCCGATATGCTTCACCGCTAGCTGGTCAGCCGTGCGGCTAAAGTTTTTCACCAAGTTACTCGCTTGTACCGCCAATTCATGGCGTACGAATAGGTTGAGCACAGCTCGTCCACGATCTGCCATGAGGTAGCAGACCGAGTCAGGCGAAGGGCTTTGTATCGTCACTACGATCTGTCCATGCGCCCACTGGTCGTAAGCGAACTTGACACTATTCTGCGTATACCGTTCCGCATCGATGTCGACGATTAGGATGTTGCGCACATAACGAAGGAAAGTGTCAAAGTCCTTGGGGTCTACCGTCGTCACGTCCATCTGCTCTTCGACCTGTGGCATAGCGGGTACATAGCTTCGCAGCATCGCCTTGACAGCTGTGCCGACAGAGTCTGCTAGGTAGTCATGATCCATGACGAGCATCACTTCGTTTGGCTTGCCACTAGCCTGAGTAAAGGTGCTGCCGCCTCCTCCCGAGCAACTACTCACTGCGAGTAGCGCGAGTAGTGCCGCAAAGAGTGACGTAAGCTGATATAAGGATTTCATAAGTCTATAGCGTTATAGTGGATAGATCACTCAGCGCTGCTCTTGCGCTTACTGTAGCTATCCTGTCTCTCTTTGACCTCCTGATATTTGTCCTCAATACTCTTATTCTCAGGGTACTGCTCTCGCATCGCCTCTAGGAGCGGCAGTACGATCGGGAAGTTATAGTATCTCGTCTTCAAAATATGATCTACAAGGAGTAGCAGACGGTGTATGGTGCCTGGCGAAGCGATGCCACTGGCAGTGAAGCCCTTCTCGTTTGACCCTTTGCAAAAGATCACTTCGTCCGTTACGCTGAGATCTTCGTCGGTCAGTGCATTGAAGGGGAACCAATAGTTTGTCTTCTCCTCATCAAAGGCTTCGATAAAGCCGTATTTCTTCATATTCTCCCGCATCTTAATCGTTCCTGCGGGGCGTACTAAGAGCAGGTCTTCGGCAGGTATTACACTTCTATCCTCATTAGCCTCTATCTCGTCTAGGATCTCGCTTAGGGTAGGCTTGTCGGCAGAGTTGCGAGGGTATCGACTTGGACCCGCCTTCTGTTGCTTAGAGGCGTGTGACTTGAGCTGACTCTTGTTAGGTAACGGGATGCGGTCGCCCGGCTTGTACATATAGGGCTTGTCCTTGTCTATCGCACCCTCGAGAGGAGCGAGCAGACTCTCTATCGCCTCCTCATCTGATTGCCTTTGCTCGGGCATAGCTTCGAACTGAAGTGCCTCATCATCGATAGCATCTGTCTCTTTGGCAGCAGTCCTCTCTCTCTTATTGTAAACCGTAAAGGACTCAATCAGCTCCTCACGGATATAATGCTGGTCACCACGACGACTCTCGAGGACGATGTAGTCGCCACAAACAGCTTGGAAGGTGCCCCTGAAGGATCTATCCCTCGATATAATAAGAACACTCTGACCGGGTGTCAGCCAACTTGCAAAATCATTTTTCATAATCGATATATCTATTGGTCTGTAATCTATATGCCACAGGTGAGTCTGCGCGGCTCGTACTCTGTTGTGGCAGATCTCCCGTGTGGATACACAAAGATAGTGAATTCTTTGACTCCTTTGCAATATTGAGCCACATTCTCTCGGATTCCTCCGCTGGAACCGAAAAGCTCCTCCCTTGGAACTGGAAGGTTCCTCCGCTGGAACTAAAGAGTTCCTCCCTTGGAACTAAAAAGTTCCAAGAGTGGAACAAGTTTTGGAACTCGTATGTGTCATAATTTCAGTGTGATACGGCTGTTGCGGTAACCCACTCCAAACGGTCTTAGCTCCGCTGTGGCTTGCGACATAAGCTACAGATGCCTTTGTAGTAAAAGGGGCTTAGACTGCAAAAAGAGAAGGCTCAATCGCTACATAAAAGCGGTTGAGCCTTCTCTCTATGACCTTACGGGCTTTTATCGATCCGCTTTGTGGTGCAGACGGCGCAAGATCGGGGCAAACGCCTTGACTAGTTGTTCGCGCCAGGCGATGTAGACAGTCAGTGCGACTAAGACCACGGTGCTGAGTAGCAGACGCATCCACATCGCAGGCATCGCGCTATAGATCCACAAGACGAGTCCCACGGCGATGGCTCCCACGACGAAATAACCTGCCGTCGCTCCCAATTGGTATGGCACGGGGTAGTACTTGCGCCCGAGGAAGTAGGAGACGAGGACCAGTAGGAGGTTGCTCACCACCGAGGCGTAGGCACACGCCATAAAGCCCCAGTGCGGTGCGCCCCACACGATGATTGCCACCGTCAGCAGACAGCCGGCTGTGGAGATGATGCCGCCCCAGTAGGTGCGGTCGGTCAGCTTGTACCAGAGCGATAGATTGTAGTAGATGCCGAAGAGCACCTCGCCAAGCATTACGTAAGGCACGACCCGTAGTCCGTCGTAGTAGGCGGGACTGATCAGCACCTTGAGCAGGTCGAGGTAGCACATCACGGCGACGTAGATAAAGATTGCTGAGAGCAGGTAGTAGTGCATCGCTTTCGCATAGGTGATGCGTCGCTCGCGCTCTGCTGCTGCCTCTTCGTCTGCCGAGAGTTCGCCCTCTTTACCTCGCTGGAAGATAAATGGCTCGTAAGCAAAGCGGAAGGCTTGGGTAAACATGACGATGACGACCGCTATCTTGTACCCTGCACTATAGATGCCGAGCTGCGTATTGGCAAAGGTTTGATCCTCAAAGAGCATCGGGAAGATGATCTTGTCCGCCATCTTGTTGAAGTTGCCCGCTATGCCGAGCAAAACCATTGGTAGCGAGTAGTGGAGCATGCGACGAAGGAGCTCCCAGTCGAAGCGTCCGCCGCCACGCGCCTGCTTCATAATAGGGATCAAGACCAGTAGGAGGATGATATTGGCGATCATGTTCGAGAGGAAGATGTACTCGACTCCTAGCCCTGGTTCGTACCACCAGTCGACCGCTCCGGGAGCCACTCTCTGAAGCCAAGGGCAGACCAGTAGGAAGAAGAGGTTGAGCGCCACCGTGAGGAGTACGTAGCCAATCTTGATCAAGCCATATCGCAAGGCTTGATTGGTATAGCGCAGATAGGCAAAGGGGATACTGGTGAAGGCGTCGATCGCCACGATCACGATCAGCATCGCTACGGGGCGTAGCATGTCGGCATATCCGAGAGCTGCTCCGATCGGCTTGACAAAGAGCAAGCCTAAGATGAGGAAGAGGAGCGAACTGGTTCCTAGCGTACGCAAACTATTGGCATACACCTTGCGTCCGTCACCCTCACGACTGAAGCGGAAGAAGCCCGTCTCCATCCCATACGTTAGGAGGATCAGGAGCAGGGCTACCCACGCATACAGATTGGTCACGATACCATAGTCGGCAGGCGAGGGCAGCTGATACACATAGAGCGGGAAGAGTGCCCAGCCGAGGAAGCGACTGAGCATGGTCGTCGCTCCGTAGATAATGGTATCCTTAAAAAGACTTTTGATGCGGCTACTCATGGTTCTGTCAACAGCGTTTCGAGCAAAGCATTATACTTCGTATAGGTCTCCCTCTTGGGTTGCAAAGCTATTGGGAAAGACTTCTTGAGCCTCACTAAGCAACTTCGACAGGTCGTCATAGCGACCTGAGTAGTGACCTAAGAGCAATTGCCCCACCTCGGCCGCCTGTGCTACCTCAGCGGCTTGTCGTGCGGTCGAGTGTCCGTAAGTCTCCGCACGATCACGAAACTCATCGCTGTAAGTGCTCTCGTGGTAGAGAAGATCCACACCTCGTATCTGCTCTACCAGATGCCACGCTGGGAGCGTGTCAGAGAGATAGGCGTAGGAGCGAGATGGACGACCCGGCTTCGTCAGCTCACGATTGGGGATGATGCGCCCGCCACCTTGAGGAACGTAGTCTAGCCCCATTTGCAGGGCATGCATAGCGGTGTGGGGGATTTGATAAAAGTCGGTAGCCACAGGATCTATCCTTCTCGGCATACAGTGCTCACGGCAAAGGAAGCCGATGGCACTCGTGCGGTGCCGTAGTGGCAACGTGTCGACCTGCAGCCAGGGGTCGGAGTAGATGGACGGGCTGACCTCGTCGCTCGGAGCAATGGTCACAGAGAGCTCGTAGGAACTCTCCTCGATGTGATGCTCCTCGATGTAGCGTATGTACTCAGCCACCTCGGCTGTTGTCACGATGGTGAGTGGCTTCGTGCGCCCTACGTGTGCCATAGAGGTGAGTAGCCCCGGTAGTCCGAAGCAATGATCTCCATGAGCGTGCGATATAAAGAGCGCCTCCAGCTGCGTGATCTTATAGCCCGCCAGGATGAGCGAGTGCTGTGCGCCTTCGCCAGCATCTATTAGGTAGTGATGCCCAGCGACGGTCAGCACTTGCGCTGACGGTAGATGATGCCGTGTGGGACGCGCAGAGCCACAGCCGAGGATCTTGACTTGCATCTCAAGCTTAGTGTAAAAAACGGGTCTACTGTTATGACAGCTCCTCTTCCTCTTGATTGTAGCGGTAGAAACCCACACCTACCTTGCGACCGAGCTGTCCGGCGCGCACCTTCCTACGTAGTAGTGGGTGCGGACGATACTTGCTATCCATAAACTCTGCGAAGAGTCCCTCCAAGATCTCCAGGCAGGTGTCTAGCCCGATCCAGTCTGCCAGCTCTAGCGGTCCCATCGGATGACTAGCACCGATGCGCATCGCACGGTCTATGTCTTCGATAGAGCCGATACCCTGAGCCAGCTCGGTGATCGCCTCGTTGATCATCGGAATGAGCATACGATTGACGATGTAGCCGGGCGAGTCCTCGACGTAGACTGTCTCCTTGCCCATCGCATCGCACAGCTCTTGGATCTGCTCGAGCGTCTCCTGCGAAGTGTGCTGTGACGAGACAATCTCGACAAGATCGATGAGTGGCACGGGGTTGAAGAAGTGCATTCCCGCTACAAGTGACGGACGCTGAGTAGCGTTGCCCAGCTCCGTGATGCTAATCGATGAAGTGATCGAAGCAATGATTGTCCTCTCGCTCAGGACGGCATCGAGGTCTCGGTAGAGGTCTTTGTGCTCCTCTAGAGTGCCACTAGTAGCTTCTATGACGAGGTCCGCGGAGACAATGTCAGCATTATCTACGGTCACCTTGATGCGGCTGAGCAACTCCTGTCGCTCCTCTTCGCTCCAGCCGAATAGTTCGCCACACTCCGCCAGTGATTGCTCGAGGAGTGGAATAGCCCGCTTCTGACGCTCCAAAGATCGTGCCTGTATGACGGTAGGTATATGGTGCATAGCTAGGCAGATGGCTATGCTGCGTCCCATGGAGCCTGCGCCTACGACGGCTACTTTCTTATCGTAGCTGACCGTAGCTGCATTGCTCTGGGTAGAAGTATCGTTAGTCATTTCTTTATAGTCTCTCTTGCAGGATCAAAGGTACGAAAAAGAGATTAGAGGGGGGGAGATAGAGGTTAGAGATTAGTCTCTAGTGGCATTAGTAACTCTAGTGCTACTAGGACGCTACCCTCTAGAAACAAAAACAGAGTGACAAGTGCCACTCTGTAAACGTTTTTGCTTCTTTGTCGGGGTACCAGGATTCGAACCTGGGACCCCCTGCTCCCAAAGCAGGTGCGCTAACCGGACTGCGCTACACCCCGAAGCTCTTGAGCGGTGCGATATGGGGAGGAAAGCCCCCTTCGTGCCGTCCGTGGTGCAAAGATACGACATTTAATTGAATAAACAAGCGTCTAGGCTAACTAACACACGTAAGTCTCATTACAAGCTTTTCTAATGTCTTGATGAGTAGAGAGTTGGTGGTGCTGACGTGATTCATCGGTGCGTTCGAGCCGTGCGTACCTACTGAGGCTCATACGTCGTGAGTGGTGGCGTACCTAACCAATGCACTAGCCTCTAGCTACGATTTAGTACCTTTGTGGCATCTATCAATTCCCAAGAGCGATGCCTAAGAGACTTGCCTCCATACTTTATCAGTCAGCAGTGTTGTTGCTGACGCTACTTTTCCTTAGCCAGTGCGGCACACGTCAAGCCACACCACGGAGACCTCATGTCGAGTTGCCCGAGTGCAGTATCAGTGATGTCGCTTACTCGGTTCCCCAGCTGCCTGGAGCAGAGATGCGAGCTGTATGGCTCACCACCATCTGGGGACTGGACTGGCCGAAAGTCTCTGCAGATACTAACTCTGGCATGGTACAGCAACAGAAGTCCCTGGACAAGATGCTAGATGCTTTTGTGCAGGCGGGGATCAATACGGTCTTCCTTCAGGTACGTCTGCGTGGGGATCTGCTCTATCCAAGTAGTCTCGAGCCACTCTCTCCTACGATCAGCAAAACGGGCACGCTACCGAATGGTTACGACCCTCTCCAGTATGCTATCGATGCTTGCCATCATCGTGGTATGAGTGTACATGCCTGGATGGTGGTCTATCCGCTAGGTACGCAAGATCATGTGCGTTCGCTAGCTAAGCAGGGTAAGGGCTTCTATGCAGCGCATCCCGAGCTATGCATCCGCCAGGGTAACGCATGGTTTATGGATCCAGCGCAGCCTGCTGTACGTACACATATGGCTCAGCTAGTGCGCGACTTAGTCACGCGCTACGATGTGGATGGCGTGCACCTAGACTACATCCGCTATCCCGATGGACCGAGTAAGTTTAACGATCTCAAGAGCTTCCAGCGGATGAATCCTGAGCGTCTGCCTCGCATGGCATGGCGTGAGGCTAATGTGACGGCTATGATCGATACGCTTCACCGCACGCTACAGGAAGTGGCACCCGAGGTGGCTCTCTCGACAGCTTGCATCGGCAAGTATCAGCAGTTACCCAAGCCAGCTCCTGGAGGGTACTTCTGCAAGGAAGATGTATCGCAAGATCCACTCGTATGGTTTCAGCGTGGCATTGTGGACTTTATCGTGCCGATGATTTATTACAAGGATAAACACTTCAACTACTACATAGCGGACTGGGCTAAGCGCATTGCTCCCCACGGACCTATAGTAGCGGGGCTAGGCGTCTATCGGCTCTATGACAATTCTCGCTGGAAGCTACAAGACATCTACAATCAGCTTGACACGGTGGCGCACTATGGACTCTCAGGGGTGAGCTACTATCGCGCTGAGCAGTTCTTGCAGATGTACGATCAGCTACCCGCTGAGCGTCAGGACCAGATGCTCCTGCCGACACGTCGTCCCACCTTCGGGGCCGAGCCTCGTATCCCCTTTGGTATGGCAAAGATTGAAGAAATTGTAGATGAAGGAAAGAAGCTGACCATTACCTGGAACTATGATCTCCAGGAGCCAACGGGACACTCTTTCAATCTCTACTACCGTCTCTACGGATCGCATCTTGACTGCCCTCTGGTGTTACTTGGACAAAACCTCGCGGGACGCTCGGCAACCATCTCGCGGGACTTTCTACCAGAGGATGTCTTGGTCGAGTTCTTTATAGAGCCCGCTACATTTAGTGGACATACAGGCAAGCTCTCGGCGGGGGCGCTTTACTACAACTCTCATGAGCTAAAGAAGTAGTATGTGGGGACTCTACCTGCATATTCCGTTTTGTCCCACACGATGCATCTATTGCGACTTCTACTCGCAGAGCGACTTGTCGCTACAGAGTGCCTTCGTCGAGGCTCTCTGCCGTGAACTAACGATCTACCACGACAAGGAGCAGTGGTTTACAGCTCCTCGCACCATCTACCTTGGCGGAGGTACGCCTAGTAGCCTCCCGCTCCCGCTCCTAGAGCGACTGATGATGCATATCCGCTCGCTCTGGACACTAGATAAGGCGATCGAGATAACCATCGAGGCAAACCCTGAGGATGTGTCGCCCGAGTGGGCTAGGGGAGTGGCGCAGCTAGGATTCAATCGCATCAGCCTAGGAGTGCAGAGCTGGAGCGATGAGACTCTGCGCTTCTTACATCGCCGACACTCTGCTGCTCAAGCCGAGAGAGCGATCGACTATATACGACAAGCAGGCATTAGCAATGTGAGCATCGATCTGATCTTTGCGCTACCTGAGGGCTATGAGCGGGATTGGGAGGAAAGCCTGGCGCACGCGTTGGCACTTCCCGTGAATCACCTTTCTGCTTACGGCTTGACTTACGAGAGTGGCACACGATTGGATCGCATGAAGGAGCGCGGAGCGGTGACACCTTCAAGCGAAGAGACCTACGTGGCGCAGTACTATGCGCTGGTCGCAGCCTGTCGGGATGCAGGCTTTACTCATTACGAGCTGTCCAACTGGGCACGTCCAGGCTTTGCTTCTCAGCACAATAGCGCTTATTGGGACGGCACGCCTTATCTGGGGCTAGGACCTAGCGCGCATAGCTACACGGCAGGGCATCGCTGGTGGAATGTCTCCGACATACACCTATATATAGAGCGCCTGCAGCAGGGTACGCTCCCAATTGCTGATGAGGAGTGGCTCTCACCGACCGAGCTATACGAAGAGTGTGTCATGCTGGGGCTCCGCACCTGTCGTGGTATCGACCTTCGTCGGCCAGAGCTACGAGGAGTTCCGCTTATGGAGCGTGTCACACCGTGGCTCGAGCAAGGACTACTCACCCACACTGCCGATGATCACCTGCGCCTGACGCACGACGGGCTGATCTGGTGCGACCGTATCTGCGCAGCGCTCTGCTAGCTTTCCACCAGCCGACAATTACATTTGTTACAAATAACGAGAGAGGAGCTATCCGTCTAGGCGGGTAGCTCCTCTCGTGAGTTGGGGAGTGACGCTCTGTTACGTCACACCTGTTGGATTACTTGACCAGAGCGACAAACTCAGGTGTCTGGCTGAAGGCTGCAAACTCGAGGTCACGCTGTGCACGCTGTGCGTAGCTGCGATCCTGCTCGATAGCTGAGCGGAGGTTGCTGACGAGGGCCTGCAGATCGTTTGTGCGAGCTGCGACGACTGCCTTGAGGTAAGCGGTCTCGCCATTGGGCTGTGCGACAGCAGCGAGGGTGCGTGTAGCATCTGCGTACTGCCCCTGCATGATCTGAGCGATGGCTAGCGTGTTCGATGGCGTATTGCCAAAGGAGCGGATAGCGTCTGCATACTTACCCTCGTGCATCTGTAGAAGACCGATGCCCTGACCAGCCTCGGGAACCTCTACGGCACTACCCATGAGGCGCTGAGCCTCGGCTAGATTACCACGGTCGAGAGCAAGGAGTGCTTCGTTCATATTGGAAGCAGCGTTGGGCTGAATCTTCTGAGCCTGTGCAAAGTACTTAGCAGCCTGCTCGTAGTTGCCCTGAGCAAGGTAAAGCGTACCGATGTTGTTGTACGCACGATAGTCCTTTGGATAGAGCTGCGTAGCCTGCTGGTAAGCGTTCATCTGATCCTTAGCATTGTCATAGAGCGTAGCGGTGTAGAGGATCTCCTCGATGGTGAGGCGACCTGGACGCTGTGCCATGAACATCTTGAGCTCGTCATCGCTCTTGCCGATGATGCGCACGTTGGCATTGAGACGTGAGCGACGTAGCTCGGGAAGGATCTCGTCAGCAAGCTGTGTGAATACGTGCGAGAGGTTGCGTATCTCACGCTCGCGATCCTCAGGATCGGGATACATAGAGAGGACACGTAGGACTAGCTCCTTGTCCTGTATGTTGCTCGCCTCAAGAAGCTTCTGGAAGCCGTCCCAGTCCTCAGCGGTGTAGTGTGCGTTGACCTCGATCTTCTTATTGCCCAGCTTACGAGCTATGACACTAGAAGTGTTGCGCTCACGCTGTGCCGAGAGACGCTCGTTAAGGTCCTGAGCGCCATCGGGAGAGGCGTAGGCCTGGATCTCGATGTCTACCTCTTGGTTAGGCACCTGATAAGCGTTGTCGACGACATCTTGCCAGTCCTTGACCTCACGCTTGTTGAGCTCAGCCGCACGTACCTCAGCACGATTGATGAGGAACTTGAGGTCAGCCGTGTACTGCTCCTTGATCACTCTCTGGAACGCATCACGAGCTAGAGCAGGCGTGACATCGCTAATGCTAGCTAGGTCGGCAGTCATGATGGTACCACGAGCCACCTTGACAGCGGGGAGGTTGACCTTCTTGCCTTTGATCGTAGCGGTAAAGGTAAGGTAAAGGTCGCTCTGCTCCATGCCAGGTTTGTACTCAAAAGCAAAGGGAACGATGACGCTACCACCACGATCGTAGGAGATGGTCTGGTAGTTGTCACGTACATTCTCACCCTGTATGGTGACAGTCTGACCCGTCACGCTGGTACCAGAGTAGCGTAGCTCAGGCGTGATGTTGACGATGGCACGCTTATGGCACCACTTGGCTGGTAGTGTCAGACGGACCTGCCCAGGGATCTGCGTACCCACAAGTGTTAAGGGGTTAGGATCCACCTGAGCGGCAGAGCTCTCTAGGGGCTTAAGCCTGCAAGCACACGAAGAGACCAAGACCGCTAGCAGTAAGGCGGTGGTGATCTTTAGTAAGTTTCGATAAGTCATAGTTTGATCTATATATAAAGGTAATTAATTCGTTTGTGAGTCTGTGAGGGCTTTCTTGCTTTTGCCCCATGGTTTGATGCGCCACACAATAGAGCCGATGAGCGCTAGGAGGATAAGGGCTAAAGCCGTAAAGGCTATGCTCTCGGTTATGGTTATGGAGCGTGGTGCAAAGGTAAGCGCAAGCTGGTAGTTGCCAGCAGGTAGTGAGACGGCACGTAGCACATAGTTAGCCCGTGCTATCGGTATCTCCTTGCTATCGATGGTGGCATGCCAGCCGTGCGGATAGTAGATGTCTGAGAGGATCGCTATGCCAGGTGCCTCTGCAGATACGTCGTAGACCACCTGACGCGGGGTGTACTTGGTGACGGTGATGCTACGCTGAGCGGTGCTGTCGGGTAGCATTAGGGGTTGCGGTAGCTCCTCGCCAAAGCGGAGGTCGACGATACCTACGTGTCGCAGGTCTGCCGTGGAGAGCGCTTCCATCTCCTCATTGGCATTGGCAACCCAGCGGAGGCTATCTACAAACCAAGCTGCCCCAAAGGCATCTGGATTGGTCACCGCCATAGGAGCCTGGGTCTCTGGGTTGGGAACGATGAAGTACTTCGTATTGAGCATGTCATAGACCTGCTTATTGCCCGTGGAGAGCTGGTAGGTGATCAGGTCTTGATAGCGTTGCAGCTTGGCAGCGTGGTAGCCACCCACGCTGTGGTGCCAGCGAGAGGTGGTAGCATCGTTAAAGCTATTGACCGTGCGATTGAAGACACGGTAGCCAAGACTCTTGTCTTGAAGAATCGTCCGATCCGCTTCTGTCATAGGAGCCGCTTGCTGCTGCACCAGTTGCGAGGAGATGAAGTCGTCATCGGATAGGTAACGCTTGTCCACCTGCCACAGGTCTATGAGTGTCACCCCGACGAGGATACAGCAGAGCCACGGCGCCTTGAGATAGCCCTTGGCAAAGAGCCATAGCGGCACCGCACTCAGCACGATAAAGAGCAAGCTGCGCCACACATCCGCCCGGAAGATGCCCATACGCATCGTCTCTAGCTGATCTTGTAGCATCAGATAGCGGGGGTCTTGCGTAGCTAGCTCGGCAAACATACCCTTCTCTTGCTGAGATAGGAAGCCGAAGAAGAGATCTGGGAGCAGAGCAAAGAGAAGTAACAGCAGAACGGGCACCCCGCTCGCTATCCAGACACTCTTGCTGCGTAGGAGCTGAGGCTCCTTGATGAGCTGCACGAGCGCTAGCACGGCTAGCGTGGGGATCGTTAGCTCTGCAATGACCAGAATCGAGGAAACCGCACGGAACTTGTCGTACATCGGCATCCAGTCGATGAAGAGGTTGGTCAAAGGCATGAAGTTCTTGCCCCATGCGAGCAGTATCGAGAGGATCGTAGCGACAAGTAGTCCCCACTTGATCGGACCTTTGACAACGACACAGCCGATGATGAAGAGGATGCAGACGAAAGCGCCTACATAGACGGGCCCCGAGGTAAATGGTTGGTCACCCCAGTAAGCATTCATCTGCCCCAGCATCTGCTGGTACTCATAGGGAGCCTTGGCAAGCTGCTTGGCGTGTCCCTTGGCTAGGGGCTCAGTCGCACCGCCTTTTGTATTAGGTACGAGAAGTGTCCAGGTTTCACCGATGCCATAGCTCCACTGTGTGATGTATTCTTTGGAGAGGCCCTTGCTGTTGACCTCTGCGCCCGTTTGTTCGGGAGCATGAGGCGGTGCGATCGTCAGCTCACTGCCGCCACGCATCGTCTCCTGAGCATACTGGTAAGTGTGGTAGAGGTTGGTCCCATTGACCGCAATGGCGAGGAGCCCAGCGAGAAGGAGCACACCGGTAGACTTGAGGAAGTCCACAACCTTTTGCTCTCTAATCGCCTGCACCAAGAAGGTAATGACTAGAACGCCCATTAGCAGCGCAAAGTAGTAGGTCATCTGTACGTGGTTTGCCAAGAGCTGCAGCGCCATAAAGAAGGCAAAGAGCGCACCACCCCAGAGCCGCTCGCCACGGTAGCACCAGACGAGTCCAGCGATCGTAGGAGGGACGAAGCAGAGTGCGGTCAACTTCCAGATGTGTCCCGCATGAATGAGGATGATGAAGTAGCTCGACAAGGCCCACATGACCGCTCCCAGCACGGAGAGCAGAGGGCCCACCTTGAGCGAACGCATGAAGATGTAGAAGCCCACGAGCAGCGCAAAGATCAGCCACGGATAGGTGCCTAGTATGCTCAGCGGCTTGCGGAGCGTCAGCACATCTTGCAGGTATTGCAGTGGCTTGGTCGAGGGATAGGATGGACTGATCTGATACATCGGCATCCCGCCAAAGAGCGAGTTCGTCCAGTAGGAGGTCTCGTCGCTAGCCTGTACGTCGGAGCCATTGCCCGAGACACCAGCCACGTCCGCTTGAAAGAGCGTCCGCCCCTCAAAGTGTGCGGGAGTAAAGTAACCAATCGCAACGATGAGGAAGAACCCAAAGATGAGCAAGATGCGCTGCCAGGGAATCTGTTTCATAAGATAGCTCAGAGATAGAGTTTGAGGATTAAGCTTTGCACCGTTTGACCCGCTGACCGAGGTAGCCGATGCCATAGCCCGAGAGCTGGACAAAAGAGGCTACGACAGCTCGCCAAGCGACAGCCGCCGAGTGTGTGCGATAGAATGCGTCTGCAAAGATAGAGACAATAAAGAGCAAGTGGTAGAGCCAGAACCAGGGACACCACAGAGCAAGCAGTGTGACCACGAGCGTCGTCACCACAAAGAGCGTGGGGAGCAGGTAGGTCAAGCGCATCGACCCTGGGTGTCTCCGTGAGAGCTCTACACGAGCCGTACCTGAGTGCCACACCTGTCGGTAAAACTTACGCAAGTCCACGCGCCGCTTGTGATAGAGCACCGCCTCTGGAAGAAGCGCAACACGACTGCCCGCCTCGTAGAGACGCATGCTAAAGTCTATATCCTCGCCATAGCGCATCGTCTCATCAAAGCCCCCGAGAGACTCAAAGAGAGCCTTGCGACAGCCCAGATTGAAGGTGCGTGGGTAGAATCGCTTCGTCAGCCGCTTGCTACCGCCTCGTATGCCACCCGTCGTAAGGGGCGAGGTCATCGCATAGTTGATCGCACGCTGCCACATACCGAAGGAGCCATCTTGTAGCGACGGAGCCGCATCGGGACCGCCCCACGCATCGCATTGGTCCGCAGCGATCGCCTGAGATACATTGTATAGGTAGTCAGGCGGTAGCACCACGTCCGAGTCGAGGATGATGACCCAGTCGCCCGTAGCGTGACGCACACCTATGTTGCGCGCTCTAGAGGGTCCTCCGTTGGGCACCACCTCATAGTGTATGCTCATCAGGTCACGATAGCGATCCACGACCGCAGCGCAAGGGACCGTACTCCCATCCTCCACGATGACAACTTCGTAGGACGGGGGGGCCTGCTGCTGAGCGAGCGAGTGTAATAACTCCTCGACCTCCTCAGGGCGGTTATAGACGGGTATAATGAGTGAGAGCATTAGAGACTAATCAGGGGTAAAGCGTCTTACAGCACCTTCCACTCGGCACCGCTCTTGGTATCTTGGATTTCAAAGCCTAGAGCGGTCAGTTTGTCGCGTATCAGGTCACTAGTCTCCCAGTCCTTGCTAGCCTTAGCCTTGGCGCGAATCTCTAGAAGCAAGTCCATAGCTCCCGCGAAAGCTTCCTGCTGACTACCGCTCAGATCAGCGGTCTCCGTAGCCGACTGCATACCAAGTATGTCGTGCAGGTAGAGGTCGTAGGCACTGCGTAGCTCCTCCAGCTGCTCGCTCGTGATCTGCTCGTGTCCGTCGTGGATCGAGTTGATGAGTCGAGCCGCATCAAAGAGCGCAGCAATCACCATCGGCGTATTGACATCATCGTCCATCGCCTCCTTGCAACGTTCCGCCAGATCGATCTTTTCGATCGTTGAGGTAGCCGAGGGCTTGAGCGATTGAAGCTTAGCATCAGCATCCATAAGACGCTGGTACCCTTTTTCAGCAGCTTGCAAGGCGCTATTGCTAAAGTCCACCGTACCACGGTAGTGTGCACTCAAGACGAAGAAGCGAATGGTCATCGGGGCGTAAGCCTGCTCGAGTGCGGGGTGATCGCCCGTGAAGAATTCTTCGAGGGTGATGAAGTTGCCGGCACTCTTCGCCATCTTCTTGCCATCCACCGTGATCATATTGTTGTGCATCCAGTACTTGACCATCGGCTCACCCTGCGATGCGACCGCCTGTGCTATCTCGCACTCATGATGCGGGAAGGTCAAGTCTAGCCCACCGCCATGGATGTCGAAGTGAGCACCTAAGTACTTACGTCCCATAGCGGTACACTCGCAGTGCCACCCGGGGAAGCCCTCACTCCAAGGCGAAGGCCACCGCATGATGTGGTTAGGCTGCGCCTTCTTCCAGAGAGCGAAGTCCAGCGGATTGTGCTTCTCGTCTTGTCCGTCCAGTTCGCGCGTGTTAGAGATCATATCCTCCACATTGCGTCCGCTTAGGATGCCGTAAGGGTGATCAGCGTGATACTTGAGCACGTCAAAGTAGACACTTCCCTGGCTTACATAGGCGTAACCCGCATCGAGGATCTGCTGCACCAGTTGGATCTGCTCGATGATATGTCCCGAGGCAAGCGGCTCGATAGAGGGCGGCAGCACATTGAGTAGGCGCAGACTATCGTGATAGCGTGTGAGGTAGTAGTAAGCCACCTCCATCGGCTCCAGCTGCTCGAGCTTAGCCTTCTTAGCGATCTTGTCCTCGCCATCATCTGCATCATGCTCTAGATGCCCCACGTCGGTCACATTGCGCACATAGCGCACCTTGTAGCCGAGATGCTTGAGGTAGCGGAAGAGTATGTCAAATGTAATTGCCGAGCGAGCATGCCCTAAGTGCGGATCCCCGTAAACGGTCGGTCCGCAGACGTAGAGACCCACATGCGGTGGTGCAATTGGCTCGAAGGGCACTTTAGCCCGCTCCAGAGTGTTGTAGATGTATAGTTGGCTCATATTTTTTATAGTCCAAAGGTCATAGTATAGTGCATATATACCAATGCTCTCGCAAAGATAAGGATTTTAGAGATACCATACCTTGATGCGACTCTCATCATCAGGGGAACTCACACAATCAGACTTACTAAGACTACTCGTGCGGAGTTGATGGCTCAACGACAGGGTCTAGGTGTGTTTCTACGGCGGATTACACGATTACGATCACTTCAACGATCCCGATACTCCACGGGGAAGTTCTTCCAATAGTTCGCTGAAGAATAAAAAATTTCCACGGAGGAAAAGAAAATTTCTTCGGAAGAATCAAATGATACTTCGGAAGAATCAAATGATATGTCCGAAGAATTTTTCGGCTCCCCCGTGGATAATAAGAATTTCCTCTGGAGGAAAACGAAATTTCCTCCCTTGGAAATTTACTTTTCCTAGGCTGGAACTTTTTGGAAGCCTTGTATGTTGTTCTTTCTGTAGCTGGGAGCGCTTGCTCTATAGGTGTAGTGATCAGAGGCATATCGCCTTAACGTGATCACTATTGCTCAATAATCTTTTTGGCGAGGTCTTGCCACTGCTCGCTTTTCTTGTAGAGCTTGCTACTTCCCTTCGGTACACGTAGCGTGCGAGGCGTACCAGCTACACTAAAGAAAGCCATCAAACCGACCTCTACCTGTGCGGGGTCTGCCACACGGATCTCCACATCGCGGAGCTGATCGCAGAAGGCAAATGCCATATCCCCAATCTTACGTACTCCCGCAGGTATCTTTAAGACTTCGAGGTCCTGGGCGTCGTAGCAAGCGTTTTCAGCGATCTCTCGCACCGTGTCGGGAACCTTGTAAAAGTCATCGTACAGCCCCGCGGGGTACTGGATCAGCTGTGTCTGCTCCTTATTATACAGGACACCATCGATCGAGGAGTAGCATGGGTTGTTCGGATCCACCTCAATCTCGAGGAGCATGGTGCAGTCGTGAAAGGGGGAGACTCCGAGACGTGTTGTCTGCGCTGGTAGAGACATGAAGCTGAGGCTCGAGCAACGGGCGAAAGCATACGATCCCACTTCCTCTAGATGATCTCCGAGCATGACCTCCATTAGAAAGTAGTTGCTCGCAAAGGCTAGCCCCGCAATCTTACGTACCTCCTCAGGTATCGTAAACTCCTGCTCCTCTTTAGACGCTGGGTAGTGTACCAAGACACTTAGGTCCTTGCTGTATAGGATGTCATCCCGTACGACAAAGTGCTCACTCTCAGGAGCTACAGCAATCTGCGTCATAGCAAGACAGTCCGAAAAGACCCCATCGCCTAGACACTCCACCGAGGCGGGAATCAGCACCTCCGTGAGGTCACTACAATTGCTAAAAGCCATCTCCTCAATCACCCGAATGCCCTCCGAGAGCGTGAGACTGCTGAGCTGGATGCACCCATTGAAAGCGTTGTCGCCGATCTCCTGCACATTGCCAGGGATGACCAGTTCGTGGAGTGCCATAGTGCCTGCAAAAGCACTGCGCTCGATTCGTTCCACTGTGTTAGGTAGGACGAGTTCCCTGAGAGCGACACATTCACTAAAAGCAAAGGCCCCCACACACTTCAGTCCTGAGGCAAGCTCTAGCACCATCATACTGTCACAAGACTCAAAAGCCCCCTCGCCAATCTCCGTGACGCTCCCTGGGATCGTCACAGACTCTAGGCTCTGGCAACAGGCGAAGGCACTCTCTCCGATCTGCGTCACCCCTTCGGGTATCTCAACGCTCATGAGCTCTGTGCAGTCATAGAAGGCGTAGTCACCGATACGGGTCACACCCTCCCTTAGCACGATCGATTTGATCTGCTTTCTAAGCACATGCCACGGGGCTTTTGCAATAGGGTAGTCGGGTATAGCACCCGCACCCGATAGCGTGAGCGACTGCTCCTTGGGGTCATATAGCCACGAGAGCTGCCCCGTCTCACCGCTCTGTGGAGTCTTGATCTTACTCATTGATTTAGTCCTTATTTAGGTAGTTTGGTGAGCCATTCGACGATCAGCTCCAGAACCTCGGGAGCGATCGTCTCACTGATCTGATAGTACTCGCTCACGGCTCCTGTCGTTGCGTGTTGGAAGAGGTGGTTCATCCCCTCCATCTTGCGTACTTGCCGTGGTGTCCCCGTCGGGAGACTCTGCTCGATGACAGTTAGATGCTTGTCCGCCAGCACCTGTTGGTCTAGCGAACCATTGAGTGCCAGCACAGGGCAGTGTGTCTGCGCTATGTCCCCCTTCGGATCGTATTGCGTGAAGTAGATAAGCCAAGGGTTCAGCCCGTCGGCAACCTTCTTGAGATCCAAAGCCAAACCGATAGGAAGCTGGTAATGTCCCTCCGACAGAACTTTGGTGACCAAAGCCTCGCCACGCAGGTCGCTCTGAGCAGCTTGGTCAAAGGTTGCCACAGCAGCTCGCAGATACTCTGCGCGAAGCTCTTCTGGTACCTCCGCCCGAGTAAGGGCAAGGTCCATCTGGTCTTGCAAAACCTCCTTGCCTGGTAGTGTGCTACCCGCTAAGCTAATGATGAAGTCAGGGACACTGCGAGCTGCTAGCATGAAGGCGATGGTACCGCCCTCGCTATGCCCCAGCACGCCCACCTTGTCGAAAGTCTTCCGACCACGTAGGTAGTGGACCGCAGCTGCAGCATCGTCCGCTAGCGTTGCTGTAGTCGCCTCGGCAACACTGCCCGAGTCAATATCGTCGTGATAGCCACGATCGTCGTAGCGCAGCGTCGCTACACCGTGCCGAGCCAAGTAGTCCGCCAGCACGGCAAAGGGCTTATGCTCCGCAAGAGTCTCGTCACGATCCTGTATGCCCGAGCCAGAGACAAAGAGAACGACCTGGCTCACACGGCTCCCCGCCTGATGTCCGACAGGGTAGGTGAGCGTGCCGTGGAGCGGTGCCGTGCCATTGTAAAAGGTTACATCCTCTGTCTCGTAGGGGTAGGGAGGTTGTGGCGTCTGCGGACGATCAGCCTTGGCGGGCTTGCTGGCCCGTACGAGTGTGAGCGGTAGCGTCATACCGCCCTGAGCGAAGGTACCCACGATGGTGTCGCTACTCACGAGCTTCCCCTCGTAGCGAACGTATAGGTTCGGTATGGTGATGACGATGCCCTCGGCAAGCTCGATCGTTGCTTCGATACCTGTCGCCATCTGTGACGGACTATCCATCGTGCAGCAGACACGCTCTTGCTGATCCTTGAAGATGTTGAAGCGGAGAGGTAGCTCCGTGCCAGAGACTTGTAGGGTGCCCTCCCAGATGCCAAGAGGAGGCGCCTGCCTTGTCTCTTGTTGCGCCGATAGAAGTAGTGCGCTACAGAGGTAGCAGCAGAGGAGTGTGAGTAGTTTGCGGATTGAGATCATAGGTTATGTTTTGCTTAGAGTCCGTGCACTTTGTTTGGGTTGGCTTTGATAAACTCCTTCCAGCTCTTGGTACTCTCGTTGGACGTAGCCACCGCATTAGAGGTTTGCAGGAAGTGACAGTAAGCGACCGCCAAGCCGTCGGTTGCATCGAGCTTTTCGGGCATCAGTTCGGCGGGAATGCGGAGCACCCGCTGGAGCATCGTTGCCACCTGCTCTTTGGAAGCTTGCCCCGTACCGGTGATTGCCTGTTTGACACGCATCGGCACATACTCCGCGATGGGTATGTCCCGGCTCAGAGCCGCCGCCATAGCGACCCCCTGCGCCCGCCCCAGCTTGAGCATCGACTGCACATTCTTGCCATAGAAAGGCGCCTCTAGAGCCATCTCATCAGGCAGGAACTCATCGATCAGTCCCGCGACCCACTTGTAGATACGTCCCAGGCGGGTGTAGTGATCCTCGTAACGGCTCAGCTCGATCACCCCCATGGTGAGCATCTCGGCATGCTGCCCCCGCACGGAGAGCAGTCCGTAGCCCATCACAATGGTGCCTGGGTCGATGCCTATCAGGATGCGCTCGCCTCGTGACTTGCTCATAGTGCGATCTGTCTCATCGGGGTGACATGGTATAGGACGCGCTCGCCAAAGGTCTTGCCCAGCAGCTCCAGACGTTCGCACAGTACCTCAGAGAGGTAGTGGGCTACATCTCGCTCCTGCTCTAGGGAGATGAGCAGAGCTAGGACCATATCGTCCATCGGCTGCGCCATCTCCACAACGGGCGCTTGTGCCATCACCTCCAGGAGATCCACTTGCGCCACGCCCTCATCGCCACGTATCAGCGGCACCAGCGTAGTGCGTAGGAAATTGTCGAGGAGCTGATACTCCTGAGCTTTGATAAAGAGAGAGACGTTGACTCGGTACATAAGAAGCTGTAGTTAACTAAAGAGTAGCGTGAGACTGCCTAGCCACACGCTACAAAGGTAGCAAAAAAGACCATTAAGCTTTTTGGAAAAGGGGAAGCACGCAATGATGTCGTGGAATGTCCCTTGAATGAGTCTGTTGGATCAGTTTGGTTGATCGGATAAAAAAAGGGGCTGTCAGTACGACAGCCCCTTCTCATTAACCTTAAAATCTAACACCATGAAAAACACGTTGCAAAGGTAAGACTTATTCTTCATATATGCAACACTCTATCGCAACGATTTTGTCACATAATCTAGTTTAGAGCTGGTAAGGTTAGGAAGCACCTAATCTGTTTCTCTAAAGATGTGGTGGGCTGATCGAACAGTCTACCTGATCCTCCCAAAGGGCTGCCATTGCAAAGGACTAGGGAAGGTTAAGCATAGTAAGAGCGAGTAACTCAAAGGGTTAGACCCTGGAATTACTCGCTCTCGTTGTTAGTCGCTAGCTACTTACAGAGTCATATCTCACCAGGTGAGACAGATCTCCGTAGAGCTGCTAGGGTTATTTACTTAGCGTCCCCAGCGTGACGTATGATCACCTCGATGAGGTTGTCCTGCTTAAGGAGCTCCTGAGCGATACGCTGTACGTCTGCAGGCGTGATGCCGTTGAGCGTCTTCTCATAGTCAGTCTGGAAGTCACGACCATCGAAGAAGAAGTCAATCATGTGGCCGAGCCAGTAGCCGTTCTTCTTAAGATTCTCGGCATAGTCCTTCTTCATGTTGAGGATCGTCTTGTCAAACATCTCCTTGTCGGGACCATTCTTAGCCACCTTGTCGAGCTCTGCGTAGATGATCTTGTTGAGCTTGTCTACCTTTTCAGGATCTGTCTGGTAGAAGATCTGGAAGGTTGTCTCTCCCTCAGGATTGTCACTGATGGATCCATCCGAGCTAACACCGTAGGTACCACCCTCGTCCTCACGAACGGTAGCTGTGTAGACCTGATCCATGACAGCTCCGAGTACCTCCATAGCTAGCTCGTTGTGGAGCGTGTAGGGTAGCTTACCTGTATAAGCTGCTATGACCATAGCCATAGGAGTAGCGAGTTCCTTCTTGAAGTCAATGTGCATAGATGCCTGACGTACTGCGGGTACGAGCTCCTTGTGCATCTCGTGCTTACTGCCCTTGGTGGGTACAGAGGCTACGTACTTCTCTAGGTAAGGAATCAACTGCTCAGGAGTTACATTACCGATGAAGTATAGCTGTAGGTCTCCGAGATCAGCGATGCGCTCCTTCCAGATCTGCATCACACGGTCGTAGTTGACACCCTCGATCTCAGCAATGGTAGCACGCTTCATCATAGGATTGTTGTTGTAGAGCGCATAGATGAGTGAGTCTTGGAATGAAACCATAGGATTGGACTCCATATTCTTGATCTGCTCGATCGTGTTGGTGCGCCAGTTGGCAAAAGCGTCAGCATCCTGTCTAGGCTGTGTCATACGGAGGTAGAGAAGCTGGAAGAAGGTCTCCATATCCTCAAGTGTAGAGATACCACTAAAGTAAGTTCTCGTACCACCCATAGAGCCAGAAGCAGAGACGCTACGACCCGTGAGTGCCTTGGTGAGAGTAGGGTTGTCAAACTTACCTACACCACCCAGTGCGACAACGCTGCTGAGGTTCTTGATGTTAGGTAGATCCTCTGCATTCTTGAGATAAGCGTTTGTACCACCAGGAGCTACAGCTGTTAGTGAGATCTGATTCTTCTTATAGTCAGTCGTCTTGAGATAGACTACCATACCGTTGCTCAAGGTGAGGCGAGTAGTACCAAACTGTAGGTTGTCCTCACGCTTGGTGATCTTGCCAGCCTTTGGAGCCTCCTCCATAAGCTTCATATCAGAGACAGCGTCCTTGATAGGCTCTACGGGGAGCTTGCGGTACTCGTTAACCTTAGCGATCAGCTCAGCCTCGGTGGGTAGTGTGAGTCCCTCCTTGTCAGGAGCCATCAGCATGATTACCATATTCTTGTCAGTGATGAGAGCCTGTGCCATCTGGTTGACAACCTCTAGAGGTATGTTTGCAGCAACCTGCTCCATCATAGCTTTCTCCATCTCTATACCTGGGATGTATCCACCCGTGGTGAAGTAGTCCTTGTACTCGTTAGCGTAGGCACTATTCTTACGGGTCTCACGCTCGTTGTAGCTGTTTTCAAAAGCCTTGAGTAGGTCTGTGCGTGCACGCTCATACTCGCCCTGTGTAAAGCCGTACTGGCGTATACGCTCTATCTCAGCCATGAGAGCCTTGAGTGCTACGTCTAGCTCGCCCTCACGTGCCGTAGCACTGAAGGTAAGAGCATCCTTGGTCTGAGCGAGGAAGTAGTTGCTTATATATCCATTTGCACTGATGAAGGCTGGGTTAGGCTTGTGCATGAGATCTGTAAAGCGCTCGCTGATGATGCGGTTTGTGACGCCATAGAGGTAATTCTTCATGACACCAGCGATGGTGCGGGTCATCTCGACAGGCATAGCGTCAGTCTTAAACATGATCATCAGATCTGTGCTGGTAGCCTCCTTGTCCTTCTCGATGGCTACGAGTGGCTCGTCATTGTCCTCTACGGGGAAGTAGACACGCTCCGCAGCATTGACTGGAGCAGGGATGTCGGCAAACATCTCTTTGATCTTCTTCTCCACATAGTCTACGTCGACATCACCGACTACGATGATAGCCTGTAGGTCGGGGCGGTACCACTTGTGATAGTAGTCACGTAGCTCGTTGTACTTAAAGCCGTTGACTACGCTCATCAGACCGATAGGCATGCGAACACCATAGCGATTGTTGGGGTAGATCTTGGGGAGTGCCGTATTGAGCATACGCATCTGCGCATTGTCACGAGAGCGCCACTCCTCAGTGATGACACCACGCTCCTTGTCTATCTCCTCGTCGGCTAGCGTTACGAAGCCACTCCAGTCGTGTAGGATGAGTAGGCAGCTGTCGATGAAGCCCTGACGCTCCGTAGGAGCCTCCATAAGGGTGTAGACCGTCTCGTCGATACCGGTGTAGGCATTGAGGTTGTAGCCGAAGCGCATACCATTTGACTCGAGGTAGCTGATGAGTGTCTTGTCGGGGAAGTTCTTTGTCCCGTTGAAGCACATGTGCTCTAGGAAGTGAGCCAGACCACGCTGATTCTCCTCCTCGAGGATAGAGCCGACACGCTGAGCAATGTAAAACTCAGCACGATCCTTCGGCTGCTCATTGTGACGGATGAAGTAGGTCAGCCCATTCTCGAGCTTACCCGTACGGACTTGTGGGTCTATGGGTAGTGGTTGACTCATATCCTGAGCAAGGGCTACACGAGGTAGCATCAAGGTCAGGAGGACCACAGTCATAGACAGCATTCGCTTTAGATTCATATCTAGTTGTCTAAAAGTTATTGATGTATTTCTAGTTGTCTGTTCAAAGAGCGTAGGTGTAGTACTAGACACACCTTTACTAGGTAGACGAGTCAAGACCCGTATATGTTGCAGGAGGTCTTCACTCAGGTCTAGTAGATTCACCCAAGTGCAAAGATACTCACTTTTTACAAATACCGCAGAGGGAGAGAAGCTTCGGAATATGATAGGCGTAGAAAAAAGGAGAGAGGACATCTTTTCTAGATGCCCTCTCTAAAAACTAATAGTGTAGCAAGATGACTAGAAGCGGTAGCCCACGGAGATAGCTGGGTATACGTATACGTCATCAGCTCCATCGCCTTTCACTAGGTTGCGTCCGATACGTAGACTGATCTCGCCACTCCAGTTGCTACGAGAGACCAGTTTCCAGCCGCCACCGAGACCGATGCCCCAAGAGGCGCCTTGCTTCGTCTCGGTCGTTGGCTCTTCATAATATCCTTTGTAGCTGTTTCGAGTATACCGATGATAGTTGATCGCTGTATTCGCCTCGATAAAGAATCCAGAGTTAAGTCTTGTGGCAGCGAGCCTCTTGCCGCCAAAGTACCAGCGTGCGTAGGGCATCACTCCAAAAGTAGGAAAGATCGTGGTTTCATAATCTCCAGTATGGGCAAAGCTGGCGCTGATGGTAGCTCCGAAGCCCAGATCTTTTACCTTGGTCGTGGATCGCTCATACTCTAGTGATATAGCCTTGAAGGCGACGGGTGCTAGGAGGTTGAGGCGCACCTCGTTGAGCGTCTGTGGTAGTGGAGCCTCGGGCTCACCCTGCACGACGACTACCTGTGCTGACAGACAGTATCCCGTAGCGAAGATGAGGACGCAGAGTGCGAGCGCTTTTCTGAGTAAGTTGTTCATAAAGGTATTCATATTTGATTGGTTATACTTGCTTGTGGGGGCAAAGATAGCAAATAATTTTCAAATCGTTGTAGATCCTCAGGGGTGACGCAGGGGTGACGCATTATACGGGGTAGGTTTACCTACGCCTTAATGAAGGATCTCGGGAAATGGAGGAAATAGAACAATCCTCCG
>OIGV01000029.1_pt1 | contig 53721 bp, 49 predicted proteins | sample 1582351 | NCBI WGS metagenome assembly OIGV01 (sample SAMN02675049, study PRJEB24791) | human gut metagenome, SKBSTL061 | isolation source: stool | host: Homo sapiens | place: USA
ATATTCCTTTCTTCCTTTACAGGCTTATGAAATTATGTGCATGAGGGGAGAGAGGATGCAACTGGGTTTTACGACTGACCCGATGTTCCTTTCCTTATTACAAATGAACAGCATTTCACGGCAACTCGCAAACGCCATTTTCATGCGCTTGCGAGATGTCTTCTATCATGAGGGATGCCGTATATGCCTTTACCTGCCACTTAAATTGCCTACTCCTCGGCGATACTCCATAGGCGTTATGCCGTACGCCTTCTTGAAGGCAGAGTGGAAATTGGGAGCATGCTCAAAACCGCATCGTTCGGCGATGTCCTCAATCGTCAGTCCTGGTTTGCTCTCCAATAGGTTTCGCGCCAGCCGCATCTTTATCTTCAGCATATAGGTGGCGGGAGAGTCGCCAGTGATGGTCACGAGTTTCCGGTGGAGCTGTCGGGGACACATGTTTAGTTTATCAGCCAGCGCGTTCACATTCAACTGATGTTTGTCTAAGAGTTGATAAATGGAATCGACCGTCTTAGCAAGAAAGCGACGCTCCGTATAGGTGAGGGTTTGCTTCTTGTCCGTGTCGTTGTCATTACTGAACTTTTCACGCAGACGGCGATGGCGTTCGAGCAGCTTCTCCACTCGTGTGTGCAGCTCATCGGGATTGAAAGGCTTTGCGAGATAAGCATCGGCTCCTGCCTCCAGTCCCTTGATGCGCTCTTCCTCCGTGATCTTCGCCGTGACGACGATTATGGGAATGTGGTCGGTTATTCCGTTGCCGCGTACTTGCCGGCACACTTCCAGTCCGTCCATGCCGGGCATCATCAGGTCAGTAATGATAAGGTCGGGCACTAAGTCGAGTGCTTTTTCTAATCCTTGTGTTCCGTTTTCAGCGTAGGCTACGGCATATCTGTAGGCAAAATGTGCGCCGATGTAGGCTGCGATATCGCGGTTGTCCTCAATGATGAGCAGTCGGCACTTGTCGTCGCCGTTGTCGCTGTCGACGAGTGTGGGGGCGGTTTCGGGAAGCAATGGTGCGTTGGTGGGGATTCTGTCGTCCGCTTTGCGCTTGATGTCGTTGTGTATGGGTATTGTGATGTGGAAGGTGGTGCCTTTTCCGGGTGTGCTCTCGACGTGTATATTTCCTTTGACTGTGTCTATGATCTGTTTGACGAGTGCCAGTCCCACGCCTGTACCGATGTTCTGGGTGTCGCTTTTACCCTGGAAGAATGGCTCGAAGATATGGATGCGGGTCTCTTCGTCAATTCCTTGTCCGGTGTCAGCCACATCGATATGCAATCTGTCGTCCTTACGCCACGCAGTGACATTCACCTTGCCGTATTCGGGAGTGAACTTGAATGCGTTGGATAAAAGGTTGCCTATAACCTTGCTCACATAGTCTGGCACGAAGTCCATCACCACTTCTTCCTTGGGCATGAACTGCAGGTCGATGTTGCGGCTATAGGCATAGTTGCGGTAGGTTTCCACAATCATCGTGAGCTGCACGATGATGTCACCGTTAATCCAATCGGGATTGCCCACCTCCGACTTGATCTTAGATATGTCCAAGAGCTGATTAATGAGCGCGAGCAAGCCCTTGCCGTGCCGCTCAATGGTCTGAGCCTTGCTCTTTACCCCCCCTCCAGGGGCGTTCTGTATCTCATAGCTCATTCCGAGAATGACGGTGAGTGGAGTTCTGAACTCGTGTGTGATGTTGGTGAAGAAGTCCTCGCGCAGAGCCGACAGGCGTTTCAGTGCCAAGTGGTTGCGTCGGTGAATGCGTTGGATGTAGAGGAAAGTGGCGAGTGTACCTATCAGCACAGCCAAGACGAACACGAAGACGGCATTGCCGATATGACGTGCCGTCCTCTCCTGCTCCAGTTTCAACCGCGCCTCGCCCATTTCTCTTTCCTGTCGATTGTGCTCAATGTTAAGGATCGTGTTCTGTATGCTGTTCACCTTCTCCATGTCGAGCATACGATTTTGCATAGCTGTGGCTTGCTCGTAGGATGCCAATGCCGAGCGGTAATCATCGGTATTCTTATAGTGCTTATAATATAAGGTGTGTATTTCTGCCAGATGCTTGGGCGACTTGATAGTCTCTGCCATCTGCCTCGCTTTGTCGAGATAGCTCATCGCCTTGGCGTCGTTGCCCATCGCATTGTGGATGCCGGCAAGAGCGATAAGTGAGTTCAGCGCGTGCCATACGTCATTGGAGGTCTGCATCATTCTGTATGCCTCCTCGTACTCTGCAGAAGCTTTGTCATATTCCTTAGCTTTTTCATAAAGCGATCCGTAATAGGTGTGGCATAGCGATATGCCAAGATCACTGCCCGATTTCTTATTAAGCTCCATCGACTTGCGATAATATACCCATGCCGAATCCGTCTGCCCACGATGCTCGAAGATAGAGCCGAGGTTTGCGTAGTTGATGGCCTGACCCAGGTCACTGTGCAGTTGCTGCTCGCCTTTCAGAGCCATTCGCAGCACGCTATCTGCCAGCTCGTAGCTGCCCAGCGACATATATACGTTGCCCAGTCCGTTGAGCGACACCACGCGGTTCTTCTTAGCCATGAATGTTGTGTCGGCGCACTCCTCGCTCAGTTTCCACGCACGGTAATGATACGCTTGCGCCACATCGAGTACACCCATACGGCGGTAGTCGGTACCGATATTGTTCAGAGCCTGTACCCATTCCAGCGTGTCGCCGAGGACCTCAACCTGACGCAGCCCCTCGCTGTGGATACGCAGTGCCTCCTCGAAACGGCTCTCATTGCGCAGCTGCTTGCCCAACTCTCGCAGAGCTACGACGCTGCCGAGCCTGTCTCCCTTACTTTCCAATCGCTTTTGCAGAATGGCAAGCGAGTCCGTGCCAAGTGTGGCGCGCACAAGGTTGTCTGCCGCCTCGCGGTCGTCCTTAGTGATTTGTGTGGGACTCTTCTCGCAGGCAACAAGCAGGAGACAGATGGAAACAAACCATGAGAATACGCCTAACTGCCACCGCACCTCTTTCATAAATGCCCAAAAAGTCATAGTGGACAGCAAAGGGGCTTGAAAGTCTCGTTTGTAGTTCTGCATAGATATAGTATTTTGTCTGTATTTATGGGTGAACACCTTATGTCAACAAGGATTTGCGCCGAGGGTCATCTTTCCACTCGCGCAACTGTCTATGTCGCTTTTGAAATAGGTCTTATATTTTTTCATGATTGTCTATAATAGCCGAATAACACGCAAAAATACAAATAAATCTAATAACTCAGTTAAAAAGATGAAAGTTTTTTCGTAAATCTATATAAAAAACAATTTTGTATGATACCAAAGCGGAAATAGAACGCACTTGTGCAGCGGAAGTAAAAGACGAGAAAACCTGCCTTTAGTCACTAAAATGCTCATTTCTTAAAACATGTAAAACTATTCATGGGTTTATTATGAATATCAGCGAGTTACAGACCTAAAATGTCCGATGAGAATAATCGGGCAGATGAAAAATGTCCGATTATAATAGTTTTTTGTCCGATTATAATAGTCTATTCTCTGCGTTTCACCTTTAATTTTGTAACAGAAAACATAAAAACCATGAACAAGACAGAAAGAAAAACACATACGGAAGGTCAATGGCACAAGTCAACCGAGGCGCAGCAATTCTCGGAAGACCGAGAACAACTGCTTGAAACCATCCGCGAGATGATGGACAATGAGTTCGAGCGACACGGAATCGCTCTTCCCGACAGTAATCCAACTGACAACATGGGAACGGGACCTCCCAAAGACAGACCAGAGGCTGCCACCGGCTACAAAGCGTCCCGCCGCACACTTTGGCAGCGCATCGTGAGCCTGTTCTCCTTCTGCGCCGCCCTGACCTCGCTTGACCTAAAGAACTTCAACACCGAAAACGTAACCAACATGTATAGCATGTTCTACAAGTGTAACGCCCTGACGTCGCTTAACCTATCAAGCTTCAACACCGCGAAGGTGACCACCATGGAGACTATGCTCTACGAGTGTACCGCCTTGACCACCATCTATTGTGATGACGACTGGGCGCGGAGCGGAATAAACTCGAACGTAATGTTCTCAGGCTGCACTTAACTCAAAGGTGCCGTACCATACGATGGCAGTAAGGTGAATATTGAGATGGCGAATCCAACCACGGGATACTTCACCAAGACAGCTGCCACCAGTATCATCTCGCCAACAATCAACATGACTGCCAAAACGCGCGGCATCTACACCATGCAGGGCGTGAAGATGCAAGGCGAATTCGACAGTCTGCCTGCCGGCATATATATCGTCGACGGAAGAAAAGTGGTGAAGCATTGATATTTATAATAAGGTGTATAGTACAAACCCCAATATAATATAAGGCTGTCCGGTAAAACTTTTATTAATTTCCAATATTAGGGCTGACACTTCTCACGAGGTATCAGCCCTTTTGGTTATCATTGTATTTGCAAAAAATTAAGCCATGAGCAAAGAGACATGTTCACCCCGAATCGGTCGTTAGGACGCGAGATGTCCACTTTTTCTATTTGCATTATGCTATTCTTCATCTTTGCGTCTTCTTTTGACTCTTTTCCTCCACCTTCTTGGTTGTTTAGCCCGCTAAACGCCCTCGAAGCTAAATAGACTAAAAGAATATTGCAAATATCGATTAACAAACATGCTATAGCGCCTTATATTACCCATGTAAATATTAAACCAGAGTCTGATTATTTACATAATAACATCAATAACTGACAGAATAATAATTTATAGTCTAAATTTTGTCACATTTATACATAATTAACGCATACTATCGTCTAAGGTCTGAAATAAGTTGTTATATTTGCAACGAAATTTCAATAAATATCAGACGTAATTATGTTATTGTCAGCCAAATTTGAAAACATTTACTCGTTTAACGAGGAAACACGTATCTTGTTCACAGCAAGCAAGAGCGACCAACTGCCGTTGCAAGTGTCACGTGCAGAAAAGCGGGATGATATATCTGTGCTCCGTATGGGATTGATTTATGGTGCCAATGCTTCCGGAAAGTCAAACATCATCAAATGCTTGGCTATTATCAAGGATTTTGCCTTAAATGGTTGGAGCACCCTCAAATATAATTATTTCAAGATGACAGATGAACCCAAAGAGCGTTCGAGTATCGAAGTGGAGTTTAAGGTAGACAAGCAGTTCTTTGCTTACGGAATAGCTTTCTCTAAAGGCGGTTTGCTTGAGGAATGGCTATATAAGACTGGCAGCCGCTATGACACCATGATCTTTGAGCGTAAACGCAATGGTGACAGTTGGAATAATAATATTGTATCTGAGTTCACAAAAGGTGATGATGGACAATTCTTGAAGTTCTTGATTGACGGCACACCTACCAAGGGTACTTTCTTAAGTGAGTATATTAAGCGTAACGGAAAGGGAATAGATGCGATTAAATCTGCTCGTAAATGGTTTGAGAATCTAAACATCATCTTCCCCAATACACATAGAACAGATTTCCCATTCCGAGTTGTGAACGACACTCAGTTCAGAACTGTGATGCGCGAACTGCTAAATTATTTTGGAACAGGCATCTCAGACCTTCGCCGCGTAGAGTCTAAGCCTGAAGAATTGGGCATTCCCGATGAAATCCGACAAAAGATAGAGGAAAGTCTTGAAGGTAAAGGCTCCGAAATGGGTGTGGTGCTTCACAATGAGAAACGCTTCATCTTTGCTGAAAAAGACAAGTCGAAGAATCTGAAGTGGTATGAGCTTAAAACCATCCACAAGAAAGAAGGCAGCGGCTCGGACTATATATTCGAAATGTTCGAAGAGTCTGATGGCACGTCACGCCTGTTCGACTTCATTCCAATGCTTATAGATATGCGTGCTAATGATGCAGTCTATTTGATTGACGAGGTTGACAGGAGCTTACACCCAATGTTGACATTGAAATTGTTGGAGATGTACAACAGTTTGCTTAGAAGCGATTCACATATTCAGTTAATCTGCACCACACATGAATCGAATATACTTTCTACCGCCCCTATCCGTCAGGATGAAGTCTGGTTTGTAGAAAAGGACAAAAGAGGAGAAAGCCATTTGTCTTCACTATGTGAGTACAAGCCAAGAGTGAATGTACAGAAAGGTTATTTGAATGGTCGCTATGGAGCAATTCCATTCTTTGGTGAACTGAATAATATACATTGGGACGATGCGAAGCAGGAATAGTTTGATGCGCGAACGTTGCGAGGCATTTCGTGACGCTCGCCTTATAGTCATAGCCTCCGAAGGCAAAGACACGGAGCGGATCTATTTCAAGGCATTAGCCAAAGAATATACTAATCCGCGCGTACACGTGCATATATTAGAACGGGGCAAAAATGAACAGAACAACTCCAGTCCAGAACATGTATTAAAACAACTCAATGACTACAAAAGCCAATATGAGTTAGAGGCGGATGACGAACTCTGGTTAGTAATAGACAAAGACCGCTGGACAGAGGCTATGTTGTCTTGTGTAGCCAGGGAATGTTCGCATGAAGTTGCCATGTACATGGCTTTAAGTAATCCTTGTTTCGAGCTATGGCTTTTATTGCATATAGAAGATGCAGCATCGCTGTCACCCGAAGAACAGAAGCAGTGGGTGCAGAATCGCAGAAAGTCTAAAAATACCGATCCATATTTGAAGGTGCGATTGCGTCAGAAGATAGGTTCTTACCATGAGTCATCCTACGATGCATTAACTCTGATAGCTCATATAGAAGACGCGTTAGAGCGAGCAAAGGCATTAGATAAGAATCCTACTGACCGTTGGCCGCAAACTCTCGGTACGCGAGTATACCTATTGGCTAAGAGTGTGATGAATAGGAAATAATTTGGGTCAGTCGTAAAACCCAGTTGCACCCCTCTCCCCTCATGCACATAATTTCATAAGCCTGTAAAGGAAGAAAGGAATATCCGTTACTCCCCTGTACTGTGCCCTGAAGGCTTTGACTTTTGCGTTGAAGGATTCAGCATTGGCATTTTTGTAGTTTGGAACTGCTCATTGCTGCTTCACGTGCCAGTTCGGGAATGCTCGGTACGTTGTTCAAACTTTGTAAAATCTGACGACGGACTCGGAAGACAGCCTCCACATCGTTCAAGTTCAAGTTGGAAAGAGATTTTACCTCCGAACGTTTTTCGAGTTTTTCAAGGAATATCGTCAGCAATTCTATTGCCTTTCCATGCAAATGGAGGGGATAGAAAGGCGCATCGCTTTTGGCTGTGGTCTTGATGTCATCCAATACTCGTTGCATAGCAGGTGTGATGGTCTCGAAGAGATAAAAAGACTTGTCCGACCGAAGCAACCGACCGATGTAGGTTTCGTGAGCCGTATCCATTTGCTCTATCCAATCCTTGTTGAAGGTTTATGTGATGTTCTCATACTGCCGTTTGGGAGCGAAAGTCCATTCCGTAGGGATATTGCTTGAAGGCATAAAGATACCGTCGAGCGTGTCCACCCCGTCCGTTTTCGTGCTTGTGCCGATAATCTGTTCGTGCTTATGCTCGTTGATATAGAACATCACAGGAATCCATTTCGAGTTTTCCACCGAACGGCGCACCATTGTCATCGATTCGTATGACACGAAACTGATGTAGGTCAATGTGAGCCATGACAACGGGTAGTATTGCTTGAAAAAGCCGCTGCCCACTGAGGGCGGAACGGCAAAACCATTATCCGTTACCGATGTGCCGAATTGCTCAGCAACCATCTCCATCCAATCTTCTGACTTATTGATTGCACAAAATTCTATTATCATTTAGAAAATCTGAGGAATTTGAATTTTCTAGGAGCCTTTTCCAACTTTAACTCTTTTCGCAAATTCTCCCTAAGTAAGATTAATAATTTTAATGCTGAACTTTCTTTGTTTCTTGCAATATCTTCAGCTAATTGCTGTGCTAGTTCAATTTGCTGTTTTGTCCCAAAAAGTTGAATGTCTGCAATCGCAGTTTCTATTTCCGTATTATATCTATTGTCTTTTCTGTTGGATGCTTTTTCTAACTTTCCCCATGCTTGAATTAAGTATTCTATTGTAACTTCTTTCTTCTTGATTTGGGTGTTTTGACGAATAGCAAGGATATAGACTACTATCCAGCCAATAACTGTGATTATACATTGGATTATTAAATCGTTATTCATGCCTCGTTATATTATGAAATGTATTCTTAGTGTGGAGCGACTGCCGATAGAGACAATCGCTCCGCCAAGGATGGATAAAATCTCAGAGGTTACTTATTCGTTCGCATTTTCATTGGAACTTTCACCCGAGTTGCCTACATTGTGGGGTTCGTCTGAAGGCTTTGTGCCTTTCTTGGGTTTGGCCGTCGTTTGTTCGTAGCTTACATCGGTAAGTGTAAAGTATTTCTTCGATGGGCTGAGACGTACAACCGGTTTTTCGATATGCTTCTGCACGTTGAATACTTCGCCTTGTGGGACGGATTTGCTCTTGAATGAGGGTTTGAGCGTACCTAAATCGCAAAATTCTACGATGTCGCCATTTGCTACGATGTCTCTGGCAATCTCGGTGGCGTAGTTCAATACGGCTTCCACTTCCTGACGATTAAATGTGGTGGACTTTGCCACACGCTCACAGAAACTGCGGAAGTCCACACGATGTCTTCCTGTGGGCTTGGCTATTTGCACGGTTTTACTGGCATTTTTGCCGACAGACATCTTGATTGCACTTCGTTTTGGAACTTGCTGCATCTCCCTGCTACCGGCTTGCGGCGCGGGCTGTGACGGCCTATTTGCCGTGATGCTCGTCCGATACGGACAGTTTCTTGCGGCCCTTTGCGCGGCGGGCTGACAGCACGCGGCGGCCGTTCTTTGTTGCCATACGCTCGCGGAAGCCGTGCTTGTTAGCTCTTTTCCTGTTGTGAGGCTGGAATGTTCTTTTCATCTTTTCGTATTTTTATTGTTATTATTCTTGAGGTTCGACCGTTCGAGGGTGCAAAATTACTCATTTCTTTTTAATTACCAAAGAAATAGTCGAAATTTAGTGACTTCTTGGGTGATTTTCGCTAAATTATCCGTAACTTTGCACCCACAAAGCGGAAATATCACATTATATATAAAAGTTATGATAAACTCACAGGATATTAAGAAGGGCACCGCCATACGCATGGACGGCGGCATCTGGGTATGTATCGATTTCCAGCACCGCAAGCCGGGCAAGGGGAACACCGTAATGAACACCAAACTGAAGAATGTCACCGACGGGCGCGTGCTCGAACGCACGTTCCTGGTGGGAATGAAGCTCGAGGACGTGCGCATCGAGCGGCGTCCATACCAGTACCTCTACAAGGAGGGCGAAGACTACATCTTCATGAACCAGGAAACGTTCGAGCAGGTGCCGATAGCACGCGACCTCGTCACCGGCGTTGACTTCATGAAGGAGAGCGACATCGTCGAGGTGGTCTCAGATGCGGACACCGAGACAATCCTCTTCGCCGAGATGCCGGTGAAGACCAACCTGCGCGTGACGCACTCGGAGCCGGGAGTGAAGGGCGACACCGCGACGAACGCGACGAAGCCCGCAACCATGGAGACCGGCGTGGAGATACGCGTGCCGCTGTTCATCAACGAGGGCGACCTCGTGCAGGTGGACACGCGCGACGGGTCATACCTGAACCGCGTCAAGGAATAAGGGAAACACAATAACACGACACCCCCAGCCCATCCCGGAGCCGCCGGGGCCAGCCTGCGCGCGACAGCAGGCCGCCGCGCTGCTCAGGAATGGAATGGGGGCGTGTCATAACCGACGCCAATGAAATATTCGTTCATAATACCCGTTTTCAACCGCCCCGACGAGGTGGACGAACTGCTCGAGAGCCTCACGAGGCAGCGCGTGACCGACTTTGAGGTGCTCGTCGTCGAGGACGGCAGCAGCGTGACCTGCGAGGAGGTGTGCCGCAAGTACGCGGACAAGCTCGACCTGCACTATTTCATGAAACCGAACAGCGGGCCGGGGCAGAGCCGGAACTATGGCGCGGAGCGTGCCGCAGGGGAGTATCTGATAATACTGGACAGCGACGTAGTGCTGCCGGAGGGATACCTCGCGGAGGTGGGCAGGGAGCTCGCCCGGGAGCCTGCCGACGCCTTCGGCGGCCCGGATGCGGCCCACTCATCGTTCACACCGACGCAGAAGGCCATCTCATACTCCATGACATCGTTCTTCACCACCGGCGGCATACGCGGAGGAAAGAAAAAACTGGACAAGTTCTACCCGCGCTCGTTCAACATGGGCGTGCGCCGCGCCGACTACCTGCGGCTTGGCGGCTTCTCGAAGATGCGCTTCGGCGAGGACATCGACTTCTCGATAAGGATATTCAAGGCAGGGCTGCGCTGCCGCCTCTTCCCGGGCGCGTGGGTGTGGCACAAGCGGCGCACCGACCTGCGGAAATTCTTCCGGCAGGTGTACAACAGCGGCATAGCGCGCGTCAACCTATACAGGAAATACCCCGAGTCGCTCAAGGTGGTGCATCTGCTGCCGGCGGCGTTCACCGTGGGAGTCACCGCGCTCGTGCTGCTCTCGGCGGCGGGCAGGGCGATGATATACTACGACACGGCGAACTGGCGCGCGTGGTATTGGGTGGCACTGCTGCCGTGGATGCCGATAATGGCATACTGCGTGATAATACTCGCTGACTCCGCCCTGCGGAACCGCTCGCTGCGCGTGGGGCTGATTTCCGTGCCGGCAGCATTCACGCAACTCATGGGCTATGGCTTCGGCTTCATAGAGGCGTGGTGGAAACGCTGCGTGCTGAGGCGCGGCGAGTTCCAGGCTTTCGAGAAAACATTCTACAAATAGACCGGGATGGGAAACGGGAAGACCGCGAGGCTGTCGATAAACAGATGGTCGGAGGAGGACAGGCCGAGGGAGAAACTGGCGGCGGCGGGGGCAACGTCGCTGACGAATGCCGAGCTGCTCGCCATACTCATAGGCAGCGGGAACACCGAGGAGAGCGCGGTCGACCTGATGAAGAAAATCCTCGGCGACTGCGACAACCGGCTGAACACGCTCGGCAAGATGAGCATCGGCGAGCTGATGGCATACAAGGGCATCGGCGAGGCGAAGGCGATAACAATCCTCGCGGCGTGCGAACTGGGGAAGAGGAGGCAGAGCGAGGAGGCCGCCGAGCGGAGGGACATGGGCTCGGCAACGGCGATATACAACTTCATGCGCCCCAAGATGCAGGACCTCGACGTGGAGGAAGCGTGGGTGCTGCTGCTCAACCAGAACTACAAACTCATCAAGGCGGAGAGACTGTCGCACGGAGGGATAACCGAGACGGCGGTCGACGTGCGGCTGATGGTGAAGTCCGCGATACTCTGCAACGCCACAATCGTCGCCCTGGCTCACAACCACCCGAGCAACAACGCGAGCCCCAGCCGCGAGGACGACCGGCTGACCGAGCGCGCGAGGAAGGCCTGCGAGACGATGCGCATCTACCTTCTCGACCACATAATCATCACCGACGGCCGGTACTACAGTTACCGCGAGGAGGGCAGGATGGGGTGAGCGGAGCGGCGCACAGCCGCTGGCGGCTTGCCCGCTTGCACTTGGCGAGGCACCAGACACGGCGGTCTCACTCACCAAACTCGCCGTGTTCACTCACCAAATACGCCGTGTTTACTCTCCAAATACGCCGTGTTTACTCTCCAAATACGCCGTGTTTACTCACCAAATACGCCGTGTTTGCTCTCCAAATACGCCGTGTTTACTGGCTGGCCAGATGCGAAACACATTCCATTATGGGGTGAGCCGTGGAGTTTTCCTTGCCAAAACGCCTTTGTTCCCGTGTCGCCTTCCGGGAGGGCGCACGCCTTGTCACCGCCTTACCCAGGGCAACGTTTCAGGGGCAGGAAAATTGCATGATGATGAATCAAATGAAAAAAAAACTGCGTGGCATGCTGGCATTATAAAATATTTTGCCTATCTTTGCAAAAATTAAAACCATGTATGTGGCACGCTGTTGCCGATACCGTTCGTTTCAGACAGAATTATTTACTTAATAACCAACAGATATGAAAAAGCATTTATTTTCACTCCTTGTCGCCCTCGTGGCGACCGCGGGCAGCCTGCCCATGGCAGCACAAGAGGCCTACGCCGTATTAACCGGGGCCGACTTCACGCTCACATTCTACTACGACAACCTGCGCAGCACACGTCCGGGAACCAAGTACGACATGCCAACAACAGGTGCGACTCCTGGCTGGACAAAATACGACACTGCCGAAAAGATCAAGCACGCTGTGTTCGATGCGTCCTTTGCCGACTACCGCCCCACCTCCACCAGCCTTTGGTTCCAACAATGCGTGAAATTGCAGGACATCAAGGACATACGAAACCTCAATACCGAAAACGTCATTGACATGAGTCTCATGTTCCAGGACTGCAGTTCCCTGGCATCGCTCGACTTGAGCAACTTCAATACAGAAAAGGTCACCGACATGGGCGGCATGTTCGAGAGCTGCAGTTTCCTGGCATCGCTCGACTTGAGTAGCTTCAATACAGAAAAGGTCACCGATATGCACGGCATGTTCAATCACTGCAGTTCCCTGCCATCGCTCGACTTGACCAGCTTCAATACCGAAAACGTTACCACAATGGAAGGTATGTTCTGGAACTGCAGTTCCCTGGCATCGCTCGACTTGAGCAGCTTCAATACAGCAAACGTTACCGAAATGGGCGGCATGTTCTATAAATGCAGTTCCCTGCCATCGCTCGACTTGAGCAGCTTCAATACCGAAAACGTTACCACAATGGAAGGTATGTTCTGGAACTGCAGTTCCCTGGCATCGCTCGACTTGAGCAGCTTCAACACAGAAAAGGTCACCAACATGAACGACATGTTCTCTGGTTGCAGTTCCCTGGCATCGCTCGACTTGACCAACTTCAATACAGCAAACGTTATCTCTATGTACGACATGTTCCGGGACTGCAGTTCCCTGACCACCATCTACTGCAACGATGATTGGAGCGTGGGCGGCAAGGTAGAATACCACAGCGACATGTTTAGCAACTGCCCCAACCTGAAAGGAGATGGCGCGGCGTATGATTCCAGCAAAACCGGTATCGAGATGGCGAACCCCACCACGGTTACTTCACAACCATGACCACCGGCATTGACCATGTGACGGCTGCCGGCAAGGTGGGTGATGGCAAAACATACGACCTCAGTGGCCGGCTGGTGAGCAAGAACTACAAGGGTGTTGTGGTCACGAACGGTCGCAAGATATTGCAACGCTAACCATTGATGGCCAATCATGTGCAATGGACCATGTATCATGTATCATGTATCATGCGCAATGTATATTTGACAGTTGACAATCGGTCTGCGCGTCAACGGATCATTATCCGAAGCCAGGCATACGCAGTCTGAGGGACTGTATCTTCAGTGCCGGATGCCATTACTCTTCCGGTAAATCACAGTCAGGGGGGGGCAGTAGCCGCTCCTGACTGTTAATCAGTTGTGTTTGCTGTTGCCCCTGCGGGGCGCACGCCTTGTCACCGCCTTACCCAGGGCAACGTTTCAGGGGCAGGAAAATTGCATGATGATGAATCAAATACAACCCACACAAGAAATGCCACAAGGACATTGACGCGCGTTGGATTAAGAAACGGGATGAGAAACATTATGGATACAAAGGTCATACGAAGGCTGACAAGAAATCAAAACTCATAGAGTCCTACCATACCACAGCATCAAGCACCCATGACTCCAATGTTATCTCGCAGCTTATCACGGACAAGGACAAAGGCCAGCGCCTTTATCTTGATGCTGGATATGAGGGCAGGGAAGATGTTGTCAAGGCCAACGCGATGCGTCCCGTCATCTGCGAGAAGGGACACCGCAATCATCCATTAACCAAGAAGCAGAAGAAACGCAACCGCAAGAAATCAAGGCGGAGATGCCGCGTGTAACACGTCTTCGGCTTCATTGAAGGAGCCATGCATGGCTCCTTTGTCAGAACAATTGGTATTGCCAGAGCAAAAGCGAGTTTTGCGCTCACCTGTCTTGTTTACAACATTATGAGACCGATACCCCCATAACTGCATTATTGTGGGGATAACCCCACGTTAATATATGAATTAATAGAACCTACCTAAACCCAAATCGGTCATTACAACACAGATTTTCCTATTTCATCCTGGCAACCTGTTCCCCGTCTGCTTGCAGCCGCTTGCCGGCATCTTGCCCGTTGTTTTTTCTTGACGTAGCCCGCTACGCCTGCAAAAAACAAAAGCCAATCTGCCTGGGCAACCGACTACAATCAGTTCGGGCTCTAATGACCTATTTGGGATAAAAATGTCGGATTTGTTTTGAAATAATGACGTTTTGCATTATCTTTGCAGACATACAAAGATATATGGGGAATGACACAGGAAGAAAAGACAGACATTGAGGAGCGCGTCGTTGATGTGCTGAAAACCGTTTATGACCCGGAGATACCGGTGAACATATACGACCTCGGGATGATTTACAAGATTGACGTCAAGGACGACGGGTCGCTCGACGTTGACATGACATTCACCGCGCCCAACTGCCCTGCGGCAGACTTCATCCTCGAGGACGTGAGGACGAAGATAGAGAGCGTCGACGGCGTCAATGCTGCCAACGTGAACCTTGTGTTCGAGCCGGCGTGGGACCAGAGCATGATGAGCGAGGAGGCAAGGGTGGAACTGGGATTCGACTGATGGAAATGAGACGCAACATATATATACTCAGCGACGCGCACCTCGGCTCGTGGGCGATAGACCACGGGCGGACGCAGGAGAGGCGGCTGGTGCGCTTCCTCGACGAGATAAAGGGCAAGGCGCGCGCCGTTTATCTTCTCGGCGACATGTTCGATTTCTGGTACGAGTGGAAATACTGCGTGCCGAAGGGTTACACGCGCTTCCTCGGCAAGCTCTCAGAGCTCACCGACATGGGGGTGGAGGTGCACTACTTCACCGGCAACCATGACATCTGGATGTACGGATACCTCGAGGAGGAGTGCGGGGTGGTGATGCACCGCAAGGACGAGACGGTGGAGCTCTACGGCAAGGTGTTCTACCTCGCCCACGGTGACGGCCTGGGCGACCCTGACAGGAAGTTCAGGCTAATACGCGGCATGTTCCACAGCCGCCTGTGCCAGAGGATGTTCTCCATGCTGCACCCGAGATGGTCGATGTGGTTCGGCATGACGTGGGCAAAGCACTCGAGGATGAAGCGCGGCGGCGGGCAGGAGCCTCCGTTCATGGGTGAGGACAGGGAGTGCCTCGTGAGATACACCAAGCGGTATATGAGGGATCACACGAACATCGACTACTTCATATACGGGCACCGCCACATCGAGCTTGACCTGATGCTCGGCGACGATACGAGGATGATGGTCATCGGCGACTGGATACAGCAGTTCACATACGTCGTGTTCGACGGCGACAACCTCTTCCTCGAGGAATACGAGGAGGGAGAAAGCAAGATGTGAGGCACGCGCCGCGTGTGCCCCACATCCTCATGTATCCGCAGATTATGCTTAAATCACCGTCATTTCCTTTGGCGTGCTTATTTCAGCAGCTCCATCGTGTCGGTGGCAATCATCAGTTCCTCGTCGGTGGGAATGATGCACACCTTGACGCGTGAGTCGTCGGCTGAGACGATGGCCTCCTTGCCGCGCACGTTGTTCTTCGACGCGTCGAACTTCACTCCGAGGAACTCCAGTCCCCTGCACACCTCCTCGCGCAGCCCGGTCTGGTTCTCGCCCACGCCGGCCGTGAACACGATGATGTCAACGCCCCCCATCGCGGCGGCGTATGCGCCGATGTACTTCTTTATGCGGTAGAAGTACATGTCGAGAGCCAGTTGCGCGCGTTGGTCGCCGGCATCTGCTGCGCTCTCTATGTCGCGCATGTCAGAGCTCTTCCCCGTTATGCCCAGCACCCCGCTCTTCTTGTTCAGCAGGTCTGACATTCCGTCGGCGTCGAGCCCGAGTTTCTTTTCGAGGAAGGTCACCGCGCCGGCGTCGATGTCGCCCGAGCGCGTTCCCATCATCAGTCCCTCGAGCGGCGTGAGGCCCATTGTCGTGTCTATGCACTTGCCGTCTGCCACGGCCGCGATGCTCGCGCCGTTGCCTATGTGGCATGTGATTATCCTCTTGCCTTTTGGGTCGCAGCCGAGGAACTCGCACACGCGGCGGCTGACATATCTGTGGCTCGTGCCGTGGAAGCCATAGCGGCGCACGCCGTATTTCTCGTAGAGGCCGTATGGTATCGCATACAGGAAAGCCTTCTTGGGCATTGTCTGGTGGAATGCCGTGTCGAACACGCCAACCTGCGGCAGGCCCGGCATCAGCTCGCTCACGGCGTTGACTCCCTTCAGGTTTGCCGGGTTGTGCAGCGGTGCGAGGTCGGTGCATTCCCCGAATGTCTTCAGCACCCCGGCGTCAAGCACCACGCTCTTGTTGAACTTCTCTCCGCCGTGCACCATGCGGTGTCCTACGGCGTCAATCTCCGATAGGCTCTTTATGACACCAATCTCCGGGTCGGTGAGCAGCGAGAAGATGAACTTCACTCCCTCGGTGTGCTCGGGGATGTCGTGCATGATCTGCCTCTTCTCTCCGTTGGCGAGCTTCACTTTCACAAACGCGCCGTCCATTCCCACGCGCTCTGCGCCGCCGCTTGTCATCACACTCCTGTCGTCCATGTTGTAAAGTGCGTACTTTATCGAGGACGAACCACAATTCAATACTAAAATCTTCATATCAGTTGTTTCTATCCGGGGGCAGCTCGTTCGTGCCGTCCCCATAATGTGTTATCTTTTCCCTGCCGGCATTGCCGCTGTCCTACTTGGCGTCCATTGCCTGGCAGGCGGTTATGGCAACCATCTTGTAAATGTCGTCAACGCTGCAGCCACGGCTCAGGTCGTTCACCGGGCGTGCTATGCCTTGCAGTATCGGGCCGAGGGCGACTGCTCCGCCGAGCCTCTCGACGAGTTTGTATGATATGTTGCCCACCTCGAGGCACGGCACCACGAGCACGTTGGCGCGCCCTGCGATGTCAGACCCCGGCGCCTTCTTCGCGCCTATTGCCGGGACGAGCGCCGCGTCGGCCTGCAGCTCGCCGTCAATCCTGAGTTGCGGCGCCATCTCCCTTGCCAGCCGTGTTGCCTCTGCAACCTTGTCAACCACCTCGTGCTTTGCCGAGCCTTTTGTCGAGAAGCTGAGCATTGCCACGCGCGGTTCGGCAAACCCTGCCACCGACTTCGCCGTCTGTGCGGTGCAGACGGCAATCTCTGCCAGCTGGTGTGCGTCTGGCATCGGTGTCACTGCCACGTCGCCTATCACGAGCATGCCGTCCTCGCCATACTGCTCCGCCTTGGTCAGCAGCAGCATTGCCCCGCTGACGCAGGTTATCCCCGGCTGTGTCTTGATTATCTGAAGTGCCGGGCGCAGCGTGTCGCCGGTGGTTGACAGCGCGCCGCTTATCTGCCCGTCGGCATCCCCAGTCTTTATTATCATGCAGCCGAGGTAGAGCGGGCTCTTCACCAGCTTGCGCGCCTCGTCGATTGTCATGCCCTTCTTCTTGCGCAGTTCGGCGAGCATCTGCGCGTATTCCTCGCCCTTGTCGCAGTTCTCCGGGTCGATAAGTGTTGCCTTGCCGATGTTTCTCAGTCCGAGCCTCTGGGCAAGATTCCTTACTTTTTCAGGGTTTCCGATGAGGATTAGCTCTGCGATGCCGTCTGCCAGTACCCTGTCGGCAGCCGTCAGAGTGCGTTCCTCCTCTGCCTCGGGGAGGACGATGCGCTGTTTGTTGCTTTTTGCGCGTGCAATGATTTGTTGTACTAAATCCATAGTAGATAAATTTTAAGCCCTTCGCTTCCTTCGCTTCCGGTTTCCCGTTGCCGGGTGCTTTGTCGTGAAGCCTGTTCCGGGTAGTTTATATTATATGAGTTAATTGTCTCAGTATTTCATTTGTCTCCCTTCCTGCGCCGTGTTCAGTACTGCGCCGTTCTCATCGCGTCACAGTTCCTGCGTGAGCAGGCTCTCGAGGTCCTCCGCCGACAGGCGCAGCTTGAATTTCCCGTCCATCGCCACGCTTATGCGTCCCGTCTCCTCCGACACCACCACGGCGAGCGCGTCGCTCTCCTCCGATATTCCCATTGCCGCGCGGTGCCGCAGTCCCAGTTCCTTGGGTATGTTTTCGCTGTGGCTCACGGGCAGTATGCACCCTGCGGCCTTTATCCGGTGCCCCGACACCACCACCGCGCCGTCGTGCAGCGGCGAGTTCTTGAAGAAGAGGTTCTCTATGAGCCGCTGGTTCAGCAGCGCGTCGATTTTCTCGCCCGAGTCTGCGATGTCGTCGAGCGGTGTCGTGCGCTCGAAGACAATCAGTGCGCCCACTTTCCCGCGTCCCATGTTCATGCATGCCCTCACTATCGCCATCACGATTTCCATGTCGACGTTCTTGTCGTTCTTCCCGACTTTGAGCAGCCTTTTCAGTGCGCTGAGGTTCCGGTGCGCCCCTACGTTGTAGAAGAATTTGCGTATCTCGTCCTGGAAGAGGATTATGAGCGCGATGACTCCCACGCTCATCAGGTTGTCCATGATTGCGCCGAGAAGCCGCATCTCGAACACGCGGCTCACGAATATCCACGCTATCATGAACACGATTATGCCCCCGAACACGTTCAGCGACCGGGAGGCCTTCATTACGCGGTAGATGTAGTACAGGCCCAATGCCACCGCCAGGATGTCTATTATGTCCTTTAGACCGAAGTCAAACATATATATAATGTGTAATATAAGTGTGTCGTTTCAGGCCGTCAGCCTCTGGCCCTGAGGTGCTCCGTTAGTTTGACCGCCTCCACCGCCTCCCTCACGTCATGCACGCGCAGTATCGCGGCCCCGTTCATCAGTGCCACGGTGTTCAGCACCGTGGTGCCGTTGAGAGCCTCGTCGGGCGTGCAGCCTAATGTGCGCCATATCATTGTCTTGCGCGATATGCCTGCCAGCACTGGCAGCCCGAACTCCCCGAGCATGTCCATGCGGCGCAGCGTGTCGAGGTTCTGTTCCATCGTCTTGCCGAAGCCGAAGCCCGGGTCGAGGATTATGTCGCGCTGTCCGCGCGCGCGCAGTTGCCTTGTGCGCATGGCGAAGAACTTCATGGTGTCCTCAATGGGGCCGCGGCTCGACATCAGTATGTACGGGACTCCGCCGTGCCATCCCTCGTCAATAACCGGTGCGCAGTCGCCCTCCGCCGTGCCGAGGTCGTCTGCCGTGGCTTCCGGGTGGTCGCTTCCGAACGCCCCTTCCGGGTTTCCCCCGCTCACGTCGTTTATTATGCCGGCGCCGAACTCCTCGACCGCCATCTTTGCCACGTCGTGCGTGAATGTGTCGATGCTCAGTATCGCGTCCGGCTGCCGTCTCCTCACCGCCTCGAGCGCGGCCCTCATGCGCCGCATCTCCTCCCCGGCGCTCACCGTCGCCGCCCCCGGCCGTGTGGAGAAAGCCCCGATGTCGATGATTGTCCCGCCCTCGGCGATGATCTGGTCGGCGCGTGCGGCGATTTCCGCCTCGCCCTGCTTGCGGCTTCCGTGGTAGAAGGAGTCCGGCGTGCAGTTGAGTATTCCCATCACGACAGGTTCCTTCAGCGACAGCAGCCTGCCGCCGATGTTCAGTGTGTATTCCGTGCTGAGGTCTTTCATTGTATTGCGTGTCGCGTTTATGTCGCGACCCTTTCGATTTGCAAAAATACTAAAATTAGTCCATACCGCAAAACATTGCGCCCTATTTTGATGAAAAAACGATATACGCGGCGCACAGAGCCAGTGCGGCGGCGCATACGGCGGCGGTCTGCCGCTGGTGGCCGGCGAAGAAGCGGCGCAGGTAGGCGCCTGCGAGGAGCCAGAGGAGGTTTGCCCCCGGGCCAGCGAGTAGCAGCCATGCCGCCACCGTCAGCAGGTCGGCGAGGCTGTTGCTGTATGGCAGCACGAACGTGCTGAACGCCGTGAGGTCGAACAGGAGCATCTTGGCGTTTGTCATTTGCACGATCATCCCGCTTGCGAAGCTGCACTCGCCGCCGTCCTTTTCCCTTGCCACGCCTCTGTTCCTCCACATCCTTAAGGCGAGGAACAGGATGTATGCCGCGCCGATGTATTTCAGATAGCCGATGCCGGAGGAGAACTCCACGCCGATGAAGTGCGCCAGCACTGCCGTCACCGTGACGGCCACCGAGAAACCTGCCAGCAGCCCGAGCCACATGACGAGCGACCTCCTCCTGCCATGTTTCAGCGACATGGCGAGGGCGTAGATGTTGGCAGGCCCGGGCGTGTAGCCCACAACCAGTATCTGCAACAGCAGGCTCGGGAGCAGTGCAATCGGCATATCTATGTTCGCGGCAATGTTTTTTCCGGGCTGCAAAGTTACTTATAAAATCCGGGAAACGCGCTTGGTGAAGTTTATAATTTTCAAAACTACGTTTCGGTGCAAGTGCAACGTCTACCGGATACAAATATAAATTGGCAGTGTATGTAATAGATGGCTCCGAAGACGTTGATAAATTCATTGAATCGCCGAGGAACAAATTAAGGGAATCGATTATTGATTGGACTGACTGGGGTTATTTTACTTTTGACCTGGCTGAATACAGAGGCCCGATACGCATTGCTTTGCGCCATTTCGACAGTATAGGCCAACATGTAATCGCCATAGATGATCTGGAGGTCACAGGTACTAAAACCACTGGCATAGAGGAGGTTGACGCGGGAAGCTGCGAGGCCGACAGCCGCATGTATGACGTGGCGGGCCGCCGCATCAGCAATCCTGTGAAGGGACAGCTCTACATAAAGGGCGGCAAGAAATATATTGCGAGATGATTTTTTAGTGATGATGGCACTGTTCCGGTAACACGGCGTCGGGCAATGGCAATCCATTGCCCGACTGCCGTTTCAGGAATGAGCGTGGCAGTTTTGCAATCCGTGCTTGTCCGCTGTGCGGTTTGCGGTCATACCATCGATTTGTACAGTCCGTCAACAATGCTGTCGGCGAGGGATATTGTCGGCACGATTATCCTGTCCGCCTTCAGGTGTCCGGCGATGTCGAGGAAGATTTCCGAAGCCGGTATTATGACGTCGGCGCGGTCGTCCTTCAGTTGGAACATCGTTATTCGCTCGCGGATTGTTAGCGGGCGCATCGTCTCGTAGAGCCGCCGCAGCTCGCTGACCGATATTGCCGGGCTTTTGTCCCTGTCGTTGCTCAGTTTGTATAGTTTGTTTATGTTTCCGCCCGAGCCTATTATTCTGATGTTGTCATACTCCTTGCTGTAGCGTTTCAGGTCGGCCTCCATTTTGCCGCGCGTCTCGTCTGTGACCTTTCCGCTCAGCATTCGCAGCGTCCCGATGTTGTACGACTGGCTTTCGGCGAGTTTCCCGTCGTGTACGATTGATATTTCCGTCGAGCCTCCGCCGACGTCGACGAATGCGAAGTTCCCCTCTGCGGAGTCCTCTTCCTCCACCATGTTGTTGCACAGCAGCCGCGCTTCCTCGTCGCCCCGGATAATCTCCAGCCTTATCCCCGTTGCCTTCTCGATGCGCGCCATCATCTTCTCGCCGTTCCCGGCGTCGCGCATTGCCGATGTCGCGCACGCCCTGTATGCGTCAACGCGGTGCATCTCCATGAAGTGCTTGAAGCCAATCATCATGTGCATCATCATGTCTGCGCGCCCCTTTGATATCTTGCCCAGCGTGAACACGTCCCTTCCCAGCCTCAGCGGTATGCGTATGAACATTATCTTCTTTATGCGGAATCCTTCCGGCGCGCCGTCGTTGAATCTCTTTATCAGCAGCCTCGCTCCGTTCGACCCGATGTCTATCGACGCCAATTTAAGTGGTTTCATTCCTTCTCCCTGTGATTACAGTGTGATGCATCCGTAAATGTCTTCCGGGTTTTCCTTTATCTCCCTGACGTATTCCGTGTGCAGTTGCTCCTGCGAGCGGAACGGTGTCCCCTCCTGTATCGGGTCGTTCCCCGTGCCGCTGATCAGCCTGCCGTTGGTCGTGTCTTTCATCCCGTACTCGATGGTGCGCATCAGGTCGGCCTTCAGGTCCTCGTCATACACGGGTGTCATCACCTCGATGCGCTGCATTAGGTTCCGTGGCATCCAGTCTGCGCTGCCGATGTAGTATTTCGGCTTTCCGCCGTTGCAGAATATCAGTATGCGCGAGTGTTCCAGGTACCGGTCGATGATGCCCACGGCGCGTATGTTCTCGCTCACGCCCTTGATGCCCGGCACCAGCGAGCAGTTGCCGCGCAGCAGCAGGTCTATCCTCACCCCGGCCTGCGACGCCTCGTACAGTTTGTTGACCATGTCGTTGTCCGTGATGTGGTTTATCTTCACCTTTACCCATGCTTCCTTGCCTTCCTTCGCGTTCCTGATTTCCGCGTCAAGCATCCTCAGCACCCTTTTCTTCATTGAGTTCGGCGACACCATGAGTTGGTTGAAGCGTACCTGGCTGAACGGGCGCTCGATGAAGTTGAACACCTTTTCCACCTCGTTCACTATTCCCCTGCGTGCCGTCATCATCAGGTAGTCGGTGTAGACCTTGGCGTTGCCCTCGTGGAAGTTTCCCGTGCCGACGCACGCGATGTTTCCCTTCTTGGATGTTATGTGCAGCAGTTTCGAGTGTATCTTCAGCTCTTCCACGCCGAAGATGACGTTCACTCCCTCCTCCTGCATCCGCTTGCTCCACTTGATGTTGCTCTCCTCGTCGAACCGTGCGAGCAGCTCCACCACGGCCGTCACCTTCTTTCCGTTGCGTGCCGCCGCGATGAGTGCCTTGACCACCTTCGAGTCCTTTGCCAGCCGGTAGAGCGTTGTCTTTATCTCCCTCACCTCCGGTCGCAGTGCCGCCTCGCGCAGCAGTCGTATGTAGCCGTTGAATGAGTGGTATGGGACGTGTATGAACCTGTCTTTCTCGCGTATGGCGGTGAGCAGGCTTCTCTCCGATAGGAACTCCGGCTTCATCAGTTGCTCCCATTCCGGGTATTTCAGTTCCGGATGTCCCCCGGCGGGGAACGACATGAGGTCCTTGTGGTTGTGGTAGCGCCCGGAGGCCAGCGTGGTGTCGAGCTCGTGCAGGTTGAGCCGCTCGATGATTTTCTTCCTCGCCTCGTGCGGCATGTCCTTGTCGTAGATCACGCGTATGGCCTCGCCGCGCTTGCGGCTGTTCACGCCCTGCGCGATCCTCTCCATCGTGCCGTAGTCGCCCTCGTTGGTGATCTCCATCTCGGCGTCCTTGGTGAACTTGAACGAGTAGGCGTGGTACTTGCTCGGCCTGAAGCCGATGAACACCAGCGGCAGGCAGAAGCGCACCACGTCGTCGAGGTACATTATGTTGTCGAAGCCGCCGGAGGCTGGCACCCTGATGAAGCGGCCGTAATCGCGGTCTGGCACGCGCACGATGGCATACTGTACCTTGCCCTCGACCAGGTCGTCCTTCTCCACGAGCAGGTAGATGCGGTTGTCCTCGAGGTAACTGATGTCCTCCATTTCCGAGAGCCAGATGGGGGTGAGCGATCCGTTGAGCTTGTCGTAGAAGAAGCGTTTGATGAAACTTTTCTGCTCGCCGTTGAGCATCGTCTCGTTTATCAGCCTTATCTTGTGCGACTCCAGCTCGCGCAGCACGTTCCCGGTCACGCGGTCGTATTCCTTGCTGTAACTCTCGTTGAGCTTGGTGATTGTCTTTATCGTTCTCTTGATGTTTGCAACCTCCTTCCTCGTGAGGCTCTCGGACTCCAGGTATCGGTTGAGCGACGCCATCCTCACGCGGTAGAACTCGTCGAGGTTGTTGGAATATATGCCAAGGAACGAGAGGCGCTCGAGCAGTGGCGCGTATTCCTTGCCCGCCTCCTGGAGTATGCGGTGGTTGAAATACATCCAGCTTATGTCGCGCTCCAAGTATGCCCCTCTGAATTTACACTCTCTGTTCATCGTTTATATCGTTTTGCTGTTTACGGTATGCAAAGATACTGATAATGTGCCAAAGCGTGGCGGAAATCATGTTACTATTTTGTGATAATCGTGTTACAAAAGTGTTAATTTGCACAAATGTAACATTTATGCTGCACTTGTTTGAAAACTTTTGCAGACCTTTGCGGCGCGGACTTGCAGCACCGGGCGGGTGGCTGTGGCCAGCTGCCTGTGAGTCCGTTGCCAATACCGGGTATCCGGCCTTACTCGCGGCAATCTTTCTTAACAGAATAAAAACAAGGCAAATATGAAGAAACGTATGATTTTTATCGCGGCGTTGCTCGCCGGGGCGGTGGCGCAGGCACAGGCACAGGAAAGCGGCACTGACTTCACCCCGCACATACACGGGACTGTGCGGGGTAAATATGAGTATCAGCCCGGCGACAAGGCCGGGAGGTTCGAGGTGCGCAACGCGCGTTTCAGCGTGGACGGCAAGGTGACGGACATTGTGGAGTACAAGGCGGAGATTGACCTTTCCGACGAGGGTAAGATCAAGATGCTCGACGCCTTCACGCGGCTGAAGCCTGTTGACAATGTGCGGCTCACGATAGGGCAGATGCGCGTGCCGTTCACCATCGACGCACACCGCTCGCCGCACCAGCAGTACTTTGCCAACCGCTCATTCATCGCGAAGCAGGTGGGCAACGTGCGCGATGTGGGCGCGACGGTGGGTTACCAGACCGGAGGCGACATGCCGGTAATCGTTGAGGCGGGAATGTTCAACGGGTCGGGGCTCACCAACCAGAAGGACTTCTGGACGAACAACGTCAACTTCTCCGCCAAGGCGCAGTTCTTCCTGCCCGAGGGCTTCAACGTCACGCTGAGCGTGCAGAAGATAAAGCCGGACCACACAGGGGTGGTGATGTATGATGCAGGGGCGTTCTACCATGCCAGAGGATGGCACGTAGAGACGGAATACCTCTTAAAGCACTATGCCGAAGATGCCTTCAAGGACGTGCATTCCGTCGATGCCTTCGTCAACTATGACATTCCGCTGAGGAAATGTTTGTTCTCAAAGGTGTCGCCGCTGCTGCGATATGACTATATGAGCGACCACAGCGACGGCATCAGATACCTGGACGGGAAACCGGACGAGAACGGCACGCTCGCCGTGACCGACTTCCAGCGGTCGCGAATAACGGGTGGCGTGACGCTGAGCATAAAGAAACAGTTCGTGTCGGACATACGCATCAACTACGAGAAATACTTCTACCGCAGCGGGGGAATACCAAAACCATCCGAGAAGGACAAGTTCGTAATTGAGTTTATGACGCGCTTCTGAAGTGCCGCAGGCGACGGGCGCGCCTAAAAAACATGCGATATGAAGCGTCTATATTGAAAGTTTTTCATATTTTTGCAGGCAGAATGGCAAAATGGAAGACAACATGGACATTAAGCGTATATTTGACATCTACCGCAGGCACAGTGTGATAACGACCGACAGCCGGGACTGCCCACCGGGCAGCATCTTCGTGGCGTTGAGGGGGGAAAAGTTCGACGGCAACAAGTTTGCCGCGACGGCACTGCGCAACGGATGCTCGTATGCCGTGGTTGACAACCCGGAATATGCCACGGATGACAGATGCCTGCTCGTGCCGGATGCGCTGCAGGCTCTGAAGGAACTGGCGCGCGAGCACCGCAGGCAGTACGGCATACCGGTCATCGGCATAACGGGGACGAACGGCAAGACGACCACAAAGGAACTCATCGCCGCCGTGCTGGCAGAACGTTTCAGCGTGCATTGCACGCAGGGGAATTTCAACAACGACGTGGGAGTGCCCAAGACGCTGCTGCAACTGCGGCCGGAACATGAGATCTCGGTGGTGGAAATGGGCGCGTCGCACCCCGGGGACATAAAGACGCTGGCGGAAACGGCGGAGCCGACGTGCGGACTCATCACCAACGTGGGGCGCGCGCACCTTCAGGGCTTCGGCTCCTTCGAGGGGGTGAAGCGCACCAAGGGCGAGCTCTACGACTTCCTTGTCGGCAGGGGCGCGACGATTTTCGTCAACGCCGACAACGCCGACCTGATGGGTATGGCTGCGGAGAGGAACGCAACGAACATCGTGAAATATGGCAAGACGACGGATGACAGCGTATCAGTGCGCGGGGAAGTGATTGACTGCGCGCCGTTCCTGCGCTTCGCGTGGCACGCCGGAGGGGGCGAGGAACACGAGGTGAGGACAAGTCTGATTGGCTCGTACAACATCGACAACATGCTGGCTGCCGTTGCCGTCGGCCTGTACTTCGGCGTCCCCGAGGAAAAGATATGCAACGCGCTGTCCGCCTATGTCCCAACGAACAACCGCTCGCAGATGACCGTCACCCGGCACAACCACCTCATAGTCGACGCTTACAACGCAAACCCGTCAAGCATGAAGGCGGCGATAGAGAACCTCTGCGACATGGACGTGCCGGCAAAGATGGCTATCCTCGGCGACATGAGGGAACTGGGCGCGGCGAGCGGCGAGGAGCATCAGCGCGTGGTCGACATGCTACGCGACAAGGGGCTGGCCGATGTGTGGCTCGTGGGAGAGGAGTTCGGCAAGACCGACTGCCGCTTCCGGAAGTTCCGCAGCACGGAGGAGGTTGAGGCGGAGCTCGCCGCCCATCGCCCGGAGGGCAGGTATATCCTTATCAAGGGCAGCAACGGCATACGCCTGTTCACACTGCGGGGATTGCTGTGAAGGCGCACGGGGGCTGTTTTTAACCCAAATCGGTCATTACAACACAGATTTTTCAATTTCATCCTGGCAACCTGTTCCCCGGCTGCTTGCAGTCGCTTGCCGGCATCTTGCCCGTTGTTTTTTCTTGACGTAGCCCGCTACGCCTGCAAAAAAACAACAGCCAATCTGCTTGGGCAACCGACTGCAATCAGTTCGGGCTCTAATGACCGCATTTGGGTTTAACGTAGTGCCCATGGCATTCCTTGCTTTCCCGTGGAGGCCACTTTTTCCCCCGGCTCTCCTAAAAACCAAGCAAGTTCCTCACAACCCACCACGCGGCAGTGAGGACAAGGAATCCCATAAACAAATATCTGTCAGTGGCAATCCCCGCAAACCGGCTGCCACTCTTGCGGAAAAACATTGCGCCGGCAACAAAGGCAATGTAAGCCACGGCAAAAGGAAGCCAAATGTTCATGCGGAACGCCGTAGCGATGTCGCCGTGCAGCAGGGCGTGGAGCGCGCGTTGCGAGCCGCAGCCGGGACATTTCAAACCGGTGGCAACGTGGAAAACACACTTCGGGAAAAACCGTCCTGTTGATGGGTCGAGGAAGAAATATGCGGCGGCGGTCGCAAAAAGCACCGCCGCCGCCAATGTTGTCTTATGCTTCACGCGCAATTCCGCTTGTTCTTAGAGGCCTGATGCAATGTTTGATGAAAGACTGAGCACAATCATAATCACACAGTATATTATCGACAGCAAGCCGACGGCTACATCCACGATTATGCCAATCTTGAACCATTTCTTGGCGTCGGCGGCCTTCTTTGCAGCCATCTCATGCTGTCCGAGCATGTGGAATTTCTTTACGTCACCTCCGCTTATGTAACCCAGAATTGCGAACACGGCGCCCAAGACACCGCAGCACAGGAAACTCACGATGGCGAGAATGAGGTTCTTCTTCTGATAGTCTTCCGGCATTGCCATGCCTGCCTGCCCTTGCGGGTTTTGCGCTGGCTGCTGCGGCTGGCCGAACATCTGCTGTGCTGCGCCCTGTAATGTCTGCTGTGCGGAGTTTAGTGTCTGCCGCGCGGATTGTTCAAAGGTTTGCTGTGCTGGTTGCTGTGGCGCGGCCTGGCTGGGCTGGGGCTGTTGCTGTGGCGCGGTTGCTTCCGCTTGTGGCTGTGGTGTCGGCTGTGGTGTCGGCTGTGGTGCCGGCTGTGGTGTCGGCTGTGGTGTCGGCTGCGGTGCCGGCTGCGGCACTGGTTGTGGCTGTGGCGCTTGCGGCACGGCTGGCGCGGTGATTGCCTGCATCACTTCCGGCAGGGTGTTCGCCTTAACCCAGTCGGGCAGGCCGCTTTTCCATACTAACGTGCTTTCCGTCACGCCTTTTCCTTTAAGTTGCTCAAGGGTGAAGGGACCTTCCTTCATTCCGTTCAATACGATGTAGTACTCCATAATATATAGGTTTTATGTTATAAATGTTTCAGTAATATTCTGAATTACCATCTGCAAAGATAGGAAAAAAAATGATAAGTTGGCAAAATGTTTTAAAAAACTTTGAAAAAAAACATTATGTCTGACCTTGCATTCAAAAAAAAGACCCGTTTCACCGGGGAAACAGGTCTTTTGCTTTTTGCAGTGGTGCCACCAGGAATCGAACCGGGGACACACGGATTTTCAGTCCGATGCTCTACCAACTGAGCTATGGCACCGTCATTTGGATGCTTTAGTGTTTGAAAGCGGGTGCAAAGATAGCATGTTTTCATGGATTGGGCAAATTTTCAAATAAATTTCTTCAAAAAATGCTTGCGTTTCATTTTTTTCTTCTTACCTTTGCACACGCAAATCGGGATGTAGCGCAGTTGGTAGCGCACTACGTTCGGGACGTAGGGGTCGGGCGTTCGAGTCGCCTCATCCCGACTTTGGGCGGCAGGCGAGTTTCTCGCTTGCCGTTTTTTCATATTCATCAGACAGTCTCACCTTGTCATGTTTCAGCATTGCCAGGTCGCTTCTCGCCGTTTGGCGGGAAAGCGTTAATTAATGCAAAGCGGAAAGAGTTTCCTTTGCAGATTAAAGAAAAATCACTATGTTTGCAGACTGAAATGACAGACATGTATTACTAATGTGTAAAGAAAATGACAGAAGAAAGACTTTATGAACTGATACAGGAGAAAGAGAGACGCGCCGCTGCCGCCATGCCCGCAACCATGCGCAGGGTCTATGTGTGGATGACGCTGGCGCTCGCCATAACAGGCTTCACGTCGTGGATGGTGGCAGACACCGGCCTGTGGTTCGCCATCGCAAGCAACCGCGCGCTGTTCTGGGGAATGATAATAGCCGAGCTGGGGCTGGTGGTCGGCATCAGCGCCGGGATAAGAAAACTGTCAGTGCCGGTGGCGACGCTGCTCTTCGCGATATACTCGGTAATAAACGGGGTGACCCTCTCCTCGATATTCGTCATCTACGACATAGGCAGCATAGCGTCGGTGTTCTTCATCGCAGCCGGGATGTTCGCCGCGATGGGATTTCTGGGAATGGTGCTGAAGACCGACCTTTCCAGGTTCGGCAACATATTGCTCATGGGGGTCTTGGGGCTGATCATAGCCTCCGTGGTCAACATATTCTTCATCAAGAGCGGTATGATGACGCTCATCGTCAGCTGGGTAGGCGTGGTTATCTTCGCCGGGCTGACGGTCTATGACACCCAGCGCATCAAGACAATGCTGATTGACGCCGACGACACCGGAGACACTGCGCAGAAGATCGCGCTGCTGGGCGCACTCAGCCTCTATCTCGACTTCATCAACATGTTCCTATACCTGCTCCGCATATTCGGCGGAGGGCGTGATTGACCACAAGAACATTGCACAATAGACGTTGAACCAGGCGCAGGTCTCCTCATCGGGGCTGCGCCTTTTTCCGCGCAATGGCTCTGTGGCAAAGGCATGGATTATGGCTTGTCGCTGTCCGGCAAAACTCGAAAGCACAAATTGCCGGATTTTGTTTTCATCTTTTTGCTCAGTCGGGATATTATGATATGAAAATAAATTATCTTTGCAGCTCAGTTCGAGAAATTGGTATGAACATCCGGAGTCTGATTTTTATCGTTTTGACTTCTCTTGCCACTGCCAGTCACTCACAAACCGTGTTGCCAGGCGGTGTGGACAGTGTGGCGGCGGTGGCGGCAGACGACACGCCGTCAGTCGCCCGCACAGCGTCTTTCGGCCAGAGCTCGCCCCGTCGCCCGTGGTTGGCGGCCGCCGAGGTGGTGGCGGCGAACCTTGGCATACTGGCCGTCGACTATTATGTGCTCGATGCCGATTTTGCCAAGGTCACTTGGCGGACGGTGGGCCGCAACTTATCGCCTTCGAAGTGGTATTGGGACAGCGACATCTTCCGCACCAACTTGCTGCTGCATCCCTATCATGGCTCAATTTACTACAATGCCGCGCGAAGCAACGGGCTGGACTTCTACGAGTCGATACCGTTTGCTGTCGGCGGCAGCCTGATGTGGGAGATTGCCGGCGAGATGGAGCAGCCGTCGGTTAACGATTTCCTTGCAACGTCGGTCAGCGGCTTGGCGATAGGGGAGGTGATCCACCGTCTGGCAGAGCGAGTCTATGACAACCGCTCACGGGGCGCAGAGCGCGTGGCCCGCGAAATAGTGGGCGCGTTGCTCAATCCCGCAGGTGGCTTCACACGGCTGGTGACCGGCAATACTTTCCGGTTGGGGAGCGTCCCTTCAAGCGATTTGCAAGCCAGACAGTTGCCGCTTGATTTCTCGGTGACTCTCGGAGCACGACTCCTGGGTACAAACCAGGGCGGCAAGCCACATCGGTATGGCGGCACGCTCAATTTCGGTTTCGTCTACGGCTCGCCCGTTGAGCCGGCAAATTCCAGGCCCTACGATTTCTTCCGCGCCAACATCGGATTCGACCTGTCGGGAGGGGAATCGATGCTGGGCAATCTGAACATCATCGGGCAGATAAGGCAATGGATGCTCGCCGATACCGGCGCCAGCAGTCTTTCGCTGGGCATCTACCAGCATTTCGACTATTATGCCACCGACTCCATTCATGGCAAGACACCCTACAAGGTATCTGAGGCGGCGAGCGTTGGGGCTGGCCTCGCGTGGCGCCGGCTGACGCACGGCGTGAGCTTGTCCGAGGAACTGTATGTGAATGGTGTGCTGCTGGGTGGCGCGCTTTCCGATTACCGTGAGAACCGCTACAGGCGCGATTACAGCATGGGCAGCGGTTACAGCCTGAAGAGCATCACCGAGCTTGGCGTGGGCAGGTGGCTGCGTGCGCGACTGCTTGCCGACATGAAGCATTTGTTCTCGTGGCACGGCTATGAGGACGAGGATCCCGCAAAGAAATACATAGAATACAGTGTGATGGGCGACCGTGGGAACGTCGTCAGCTTGCTCCTGCGCCCGTCTTTGGAGCTTTCGCTCAACCGCCATTGGGGAGTCGAGGCCTCGGCATTCCTCGTTTTCCGGGATTTCCATTACAAATACCATCCCGATGTCTCATCCACAGCCTACGACTATAGGTTAGCGGTGAAGTATAGGTTCTGATATGGCGGCAGCGCAAATTGAAAGAGTGATGGCGGAAGGACCTGTTGTTTGTTGTTGGCAAGACTGCAAATACGCCGTGTTTGGTCAGCAAATACGCCGTGTTTGGTCAGCAAATTCGCCGTATTTGATCAGCAAATTCGCCGTGTTTGCAACTCCGTCAGGTATTAATGGAAAGTCTGTTCGGCATTGCCGGAAAAATGTTTCCATGTTCCTGTTGCTGTATTCCCCCGTGTTTTTTCCAACAGAATTACGCAGAAATCAGCCGTATAGCTAAAGATGACCGTTTTGGATTAAAATTATAGTTTGATGCAAAAGAAAGTAAATTCATGGTCAATAACAAAAGAGAAATTGTGCATTTTAAAAGATGTTAAAACTGCAATTTGTGCAATAGAATTTTCATTGCAATACAAATATAAACTTGTATCTTTGTGGCAAATTATTGCAAACTAATACTTTTTGATATGAAGAAGGCATTTAATCTAATCGTAATGTTGTTTTTGCCATTGCAAATTTGCTTTGCTGGAAATGTCAAAAAGGTCAACGTGACATTTAATAAGAATGATTTTACGCTGTCTGTGAACTCCAGTGGTTTGTTAGACATAACATCGAGCAAACAGATAGTTAGTTATGGTGAAGATGTCTCAGAGCCAGGACTGCCGCTTGTCCCTGTAAACGTATTAATACCAGAAGGTAGTTCTTTTGTAAGTTTGACAGTCTCGGCATCCAAAAGTCTTATTCGAGAAAATGTAATCATGGCTACCAATCCTCGAATGGCACCTACAGACAAGACAGCGCAGGATGGTTCTGACGGTTTGCCTATATACGCAAACAAGGTTTATCCTGCTTCTTCTGGAGTATATAAATGTACGTCTTGTATGGATGGGTATACCTTGTTAAACTTCTTGGTATCTCCTTTTGAATATGATGCATATACGAAAAAGCTTTACCTAAATGAAAGTGTTACATTGTCTATCAATTTGGAAAATTCCAATGAAATGACATCAACATTATCTATGAAAGGAAACAATGTTAGCGACATAATAAAAAGTTTGGTGGTAAATAGCGAAGATGTTGGTTCTCGGAATATTTCCATACAAAGTAAATCAACGAATAGCACTAATGGAAATATAGAATATCTCATAATCACCTCCCGTGCATTATCATCTTATTTTCAGCAGATTGCTCAATGGAAGAAAATGAAAGGTATTTCTTCTAAAGTTATGGCTATCGAAGATATTGAAACTAACTATACAGGGGCAACAATTCCTCATAAGATAAAATCATGCCTTTATGACCTATACAAAAACAATGGCTTGAAATATGTATTGTTAGGTGGAGATGACACTATCGTTCCTAAGGCAAGTTGCTGTGTGTCAGCAGGAGGGTATACCGAGAAGGAAATGCCTACAGACCTTTTCTTTGCTTGCTTTGGCGGTAATTTTGATTGGGATGGCAATAAAAATGGAATCTATGGTGAAACAACAGACGGTATAGATATGTCTCCGTCTATATATGTAACAAGAATTCCCATCCGCACATCAACAGATATCATTGCTTTTTCAACAAAATTGCTGACCTATGAAAAGAAACCTTTGAAAGGGGGCTGGGGCAACAATATGTTAATGTCTGGAACAAGACTGTGGAAAAATTATACTTCTACACAAAGTGATGCCGAAGCAAAAGGAGATAATCTATATTCAAATTTCATCAAACCATATTGGTCAGGTACAAGAAAGAAATTCTATGACACCTATACTGATTTTACAGGAGGTGCAGACTACAACTTGAATACGGCAAACCTACAAGAACAATTTGCAAATGGATATAACTTCTTTGATATAGCGTCTCATGGAAGTCCTAATCTATGGGCATTGGAGTATGGAAGATACTATTCTTCAGATGCGGCAAGTATGAAAAGTAATGGCTTTACTATCATAACAACCATGGCATGCCAAACTAATCAATTTGATTCTCAAACTTATGATCCATGCCTTAGTGAAGCATTTATTAGAAATGCGAACAATGGTGTCGTTGCATACCTTGGTTGTTCAAGATATGGGTGGGGGTATTCTGGTGGAAACAGAACCTTAGGTCCTTCATTGCAATATGAGGCAAAATTCTATCAGAGTCTATTCTCAACAACTATTGAGAATAAAAATTTTGGAGCAATTGTTGCTGTAGCAAAAGCTGCTATGATAAGCAACTGTACAAGTAACAGTTCACATAGATGGGTGCAATTTGGCTTGAATCCTATAGGCGACCCAGAAATGCCAATATTCACTTCAAACCCTTTACAATTCTCTGGCGTAACAATAAAAGCAGAAGGCAATGGGATAAAAGTCAACTCCACTGTAAATGGATGTAATATTTGCGTAATGAGTACAGATGACAATGGCGTTTCTTATTATAGCATTCAAAAAAATGTAAAAGAAGCGACTTTCTCTAACATAAATAGCAATGTATCTGTATGTATCACAAAGCAAAACTACATTCCATACATAGGGCAAGTTACATGCATAAGTATTCAAAACGAAACGATAAATACTGACAGGAATTATGAAGCAGACCTTATAAAGGTTGGCTCCGCTGTGACATCATCCAAAGCGCAAGGACCTGTACTTATGAATAGTTGTACGATAAAGCTCAAAGCAAAAAGCATAACTATAGAGCCGACAACAACAATTTCTAAAAACGTTGATTTAACATTGTCAAACGAATAAAACTATAGAAAAATGAAAAAGTTTAAGACTTCATTATTGTTGCTGCTTTTGATTTCATTCGCAGTGACCGCGTCCGCCCAAATCACTTATACTGGCGGAAAGTTAGGTGTCAACAATGCTTCAACCAACACATCCTACAGCTTTAACGCTAAGGATTGGACAGGTATGTATATGACATGCAAGTCAAGTAACTTTTTGCAGTTTGACTTGACTTCTTCTAATCCAAGAATTGCAGGAACAGGAAACCAAGTGGCGTTTTACAACACCCAGACTTGGACATTCAACAGTATTCAAGTCGCCAATGTCTATAACTATTCTGATGCGAGAGCAAAAGAGAATGTACAGACTTTGAAATCTGGCCTAAGTTCCGTACTCAGTCTTAGACCGGTGTCCTACAAGTGGAAACGTGAAACCGTCGTACAATCACTTTCTTCTGAACCTTCTGGGAAAGAAAACACGACTTCATCAGTCGCTTACGGATCTGCAGAAGATGACCAAACACAATATGGCTTTCTTGCACAAGAGGTTGAGGAAGTTCTTCCTGATGCTATAAAGACGGACGAAGAAGGACATAAGTTGATAAATTATATAGCTATCATCCCTATGTTGGTTCAAGCTGTGCAGGAATTGCAAGCTACAGTAGAGGCACAAGCACAAAGAATAGAGCAGTTGTCTAATGGAAAGGGTACGCAGCTCATTGGGACGACTAACTGTAAAATATTAAGTTGTTCTCCAAATACAACAAATGGTTTTGTTACAATTTCCACCCAACTGGACAATGAGGTAAAAAGCGCGAAAATAATTATCAGCTCTCTTATGGGCAGCAGAGAGAAAGAGTTGGCTGTATCATCACAAAGCCCAATGGTATCAACAAATATATCCTCTCTTAATTCTGGTATATATATAGTATCTTTGCTTGTCAATGGTAAACTTGCTGATTATCAAAGATTGATAAAAAAATAACACTACGAGATGAAATGGGGAGATTAATCTATGCTTCATCTTCTATTAAAAAGCAGAAATGCAAAAAAGACATTTAGACAGAAATTCATATTTCAAAGAGTTGGCAAATACAAGTAGGGAATTTTATTTACCTTATTTGTCTCGCTTTTGCCAAGTGAATGCCTCTATGAATATATTGGAGGTTGGCTGTGGCGAAGGAGGAAACTTGGTTCCTTTTTCCCAGTTGGGTTGTAAGGTTACGGGTGTGGATGTTGCCGAATGCAGAATAAAAGATGCCAAGTCGTATTTTTCCGAAATCAGCGATAATGCAACATTTATATGCCGTGATTTCATGGAGTGCCATGTTCCAAATCGTGAAGAGGACAAATTCGATGTCATCCTTTTACATGATGTTATAGAACACGTTCCAACTAAAGAACCATTTCTTGCACACCTTAAAAACTTTCTGAAGCCAACAGGTGTTTTGTTTGTGGGGTTTCCTGCATGGCAAATGCCTTTTGGCGGACATCAACAGATTTGCCGAAGCAAATTTTGCTCAAATCTACCATTCATACATTTGTTGCCCAACTCATTGTACAAATGGTTACTAAAAACATGCAATGAGGAAAGTGGCACAATAAACGAATTGATGAGCATAAAAGAATGCCGAACAAGCATAGAATTGTTTGAAAAACTTATACATGAATGCGACCTGTCTGTAACAGGCCAAAAGCTTTGGCTTATCAATCCTCATTATAAGCAGAAATTCAACCTTGCCCCGCGGCTCTTGCCTCATTGGGTATGGAAAGTGAAGTATTTCAGAAATTTCTTCACCACTTCATGTTGGTATGTATTGAGTTTGGGCAAGAACATGGGCCATACCCGTTGAACACATAAAAAATCATGGAACAAAGAGAAATATGTATCTCGATGTCATCCTTTTACATGATGTTATAGAACACGTTCCAACTAAAGAACGTTTTCGTTAAGCCAAATGAGCAGAACCGAGCTTGCTCGAGTTATGCCATGGCGAGAAAACGAAGGATGAAATCCAACGTTTTCGTTAAGCCAAATGAGCAGAACCGAGCTTGCTCGAGTTATGCCATGGCGAGAAAACGAAGGATGAAATCCAACGTTTTCGTTAAGCCAAATGAGCAGAACCGAGCTTGCTCGAGTTATGCCATGGCGAGAAAACGAGGGATGAAATCCAACCATATACAAGTCCCATATTATTCCCATTCTTTGACGGCCTGATTCCCGAAGGATGGATGTTGGATGTGGCATTGCGTAGTACAGACATAAGCATACTCGACCGAATGTCGTTATTGCTCACTTGCTGCAAGGATTGTATCGGGGCGGTCAGTGTTATTCCCATCAAAGAAAAGCAGTAAGGTATGTGTAAATGTTTATATTGCTATCGACCGATCCTAAAAGGAGAAAAAGACATGCATCCGGCCTGCATTAAGAAGTTCTTTGGAACAACAACGCTGCCTGTTCTTGATTATACGACGGAGCAACTTGACCAACTTGCCATGCAAATCATTCAAGAAAAGACCTCTCTGACCGGTGTACAGCCAAAACTATCCTTACACCTGAATGAACATGGGGGAAGCAAGCGGTTAACAATTGTCGGGCTTTGGGGAGATTATATTTGTAAGCCGCAGACCTCACAATATGGAATGATGCCCGAGGTAGAGGACTTGACGATGCATCTTGCAGAGGTGGCACGTATTAATGTGGTTCCGCACACTCTGATGCGGATGGCAGATGATACGCTATGCTATCTCACCCGCCGAATAGACAGAACCCCTTCCGGAGACAAGATTGCAATGGAAGATATGTGCCAGCTGACGGAAAGGCAAACAGAGCACAAATACAATAGCAGTTATGAGCAAATCGGCAAGGCAATCTTAAAATATTCGTCCTTGCCTAAAATGGATGTTACCAATTATTTCGAGTATGTGCTTTTCTCATGGCTGACGGGAAACAACGATATGCATCTGAAAAACTTCTCTTTGTACGAAACGGCAAACAGGATACGGTTGACTCCTGCTTATGACTTGCTAAATACTGCAATAATCAACCCTAAAGATGATGAAGAACTGGCATTGACATTGAATGGCCGGAAGAAAAGGCTGCAAAGGGAAGATTTCATCAAATCTGGAAATACACTGGGTATAAAGGAGGTGACTATTGAACGACTTATTGATAAGTATATCAAGTTGTCGCCTAAGTTTGAAACTGTCATTAAAGACTCTTTTTTAAGTGCCCCGCTAAAAGAAAAATATAGTGATTTGCTGGAAAAACGGCTTGACCGACTATCACAGGCAACCAAGAAATAACAAGATATTCTACGACGCCGCCCTAATTGGCGGCCAGGCAACGTTTATCCCCACGGAAGATAAATGGAAAAGCTTCCGTGGGAATTTGCTTTTTTTTAATGGCATGCCCATGCCGGGATCGCCAACATTTTAACCCACAACATTCCCCGTATTCGCTTTTTATTATTAACTTTGCAGCCGAGAGAGAATTAATCTTGACATGGAATTGGAAAAACACTCTTACTGTAGATAAGGAAAATGAGTCTTACAGGAATTATAAGGAACGCGTTTGTCCCACGGCAGAAGAAGCTGCTGCTGCACGACAACGCGCCACTGCGGTTGCAGCAAGAGGCGGGGAGGTATCTCGTGGAGCACGCACTGCGCACTGAATACGGGCAGAAGCACTCCTTCAACCTGATAAAGAATTATGATGACTTCGCGCGCGTCGTGCCGCTGAACACCTACGAGGAACTGAAGCACGACATAAGCCGCATGCGCCACGGCGAGCAAAACATACTGTGGCCGGGGCAGGTGAAGTGGTTTGCCAAGTCGTCAGGCACGACAAACGACAAGTCGAAGTTCATCCCGGTAAGCGCCGAGGGGCTGCACGCCATGCACTACAAGGGCGGCAAGGACGCGGTGGCGATGTACCTTGCCAGCAACCCGCGCAGCAGGCTCTTCGACGGGCGCGCGCTGATACTCGGCGGAAGCCACTCGCCGAACTACAACCTGTCAGGCTCGCTGGTGGGAGACCTCAGCGCAATCCTCATCGAGAACATCAACCCGCTTGCCAACCTGCTGCGCGTGCCGCGCAAGAAGACGGCGCTGCTGGGCGACTTTGAGGTTAAGCGCGACCGCATCGCGCGCGAGACGATTGGCAAGAACGTGACGAACATGAGCGGCGTTCCGTCATGGATGCTCTCGGTTCTGACGCGCATTATGGAACTGTCCGGCAAGAAATACCTGAACGAGGTGTGGCCAAACCTTGAGGTGTTCTTCCACGGCGGAGTGGCCTTCACGCCATACCGCAGGCAGTATGAGCAGCTCATCCCGTCGCCCGGCATGCACTATATGGAGACGTACAACGCCAGCGAGGGCTTCTTCGGGCTGCAGAACGACCCTGGCGACAAGTCGATGCTGCTGATGCTTGACTACGGCGTGCTGTACGAGTTCATACCGATGGACAAGTTCGACGGGGCTATAATCACCGCCGGCATGGCGCGTCAGCAGGTGGAGCCGGAAAGACAAGCCTGCGTAGTGCCGCTCGAGGGTGTCGAGACGGGGGTCAACTACGCCATGGTGATAAGCACGCCGTGCGGGCTGTGGCGGTATGTCATCGGCGACACGGTGCGCTTCACAAGCACCAGGCCTTACAAGTTCGTCATCACCGGGCGGACAAAGCATTTCATAAACGCATTCGGCGAGGAGCTGATTGTGGACAACGCCGAGCGGGGACTGGCATACGCATGCCGCGAGACGGGTGCGGCAGTGCTGGAATACACCGCCGCGCCAGTGTTCATGGACGGCCGGGCGAAGTGCCGCCACCAGTGGCTGATAGAGTTCTCGCACCAGCCTGACTCGGTGGAACGCTTCGCGGAGCTGCTGGACAGCAAGCTTCAGGAGATAAACAGCGACTACGAGGCAAAGCGGTACAAGGACATCACGCTGCAGCATCTTGAGATAGTGGAGGCGCGCAAGGGACTGTTCGAGGACTGGATGAGGTCACGCGGAAAACTGGGAGGGCAGAACAAGGTGCCGCGACTGTGCAACAGCCGAGAGCACATAGACCGCTTGCTGGCAATGAATGCCGCAAACTGAAACCACGGCATGAGCAAGGACAAAATTATGACAAACGCACGGAAGACAGGACACGGCGCGGTGGCAGTGTGGGCATTGCCGCTATGCATCGCCATGCTAACGCTCTACTCTTGCGCGAAGATGGGGCAGCCGGACGGCGGATGGTTCGACGAGACACCGCCGAGGATACTGCACACGTCTCCGGCCGACAAGTCAACGGGGGTCGCATCGCGCAACATAAGCATATTCTTCGACGAGTTCATAAAATTGGACAACCAGCAGGAGAAGGTGGTGGTGAGCCCCCCGCAGCTTGAGCCACCCGAGATAAAGGGCGCGGGCAGGCGCATAAAAATCGAGCTGAAGGACTCGCTGCGCCCGAACACAACATACACCATAGACTTCAGCGATGCCATATCAGACAACAACGAGGGTAACCCGATGGGAAACTACACATACAGTTTCTCAACAGGCGACAGGATAGACACCCTCGAGGTGGCAGGACACGTGCTCGAGGCAGAGAACCTCGAGCCGATAAAGGGCATACTGGTGGGACTCTACAGCAACCTCGCCGACTCGGCATTCCGCACGGAGCCGATGCTGCGCGTGAGCCGCACCGACAGCCGGGGGCGCTTCGTCATACGGGGCATCGCGCCCGGCGACTACCGCATATTCGCACTGCAGGACGCCGACGCCAATTTCAGGTTCAACCAGAAGAGCGAGAAGCTGGCTTTCAGCCACGACATCGTGACACCTTGGTCGAAACCAGACGTGCGCCAGGACACGCTGTGGCTCGACTCGCTGCACATAAAGGACATAGCACGCGTCGACTACACGCACTACATGCCGGACGACATCGTGCTGCGGGCGTTCACCGAGATGCAGACGGACCGCTACCTGATAAAGACGGAGAGGACGGAGGCAAACCGCTTCTCGGTGTTCTTCAGCAACGGGAGCGACAGCCTGCCACGCCTGCGGGGACTGAACTTCGACGCGCGCGGCGCATTCATCATTGAGAGCAGCAGGGACAGGGACTCGCTGACATACTGGATAAAGGACTCGATGCTCATCAACCAGGACACGCTGAACGTGGAGTTGCGGTATATGGCAACAGACTCAACGGGGGTGCTGCGGATGCAGACCGACACGCTCGGGATTCTCTCGCGCGACACCTACGAGAGGCGGATGAAACGCGAGCAGAAGGCGCGCGAAGAATGGAGGAAGAAACAGGAGAAGGCGGAGAAGCGCGGCAAGCCATTCCAAACCGTGATGCCGGCGGAGGCACTCGAGCCAAGATACAACGTTGAGCCGAGGCTCGACCCCGACCGCAACCCGTCTATAGAGTTCGACACACCGCTGATGCGGGCGGACACCAGCATGGCTCATCTCTACTCAAAGATAGACACGGCGTGGTACCGCGCGCCAATGGTCCTGCGGAAACGCGCGGGAACGCAGCGCGTGATAGACATTCTCGGCGAGTGGCGGCCCGGCACGGAGTACAGCCTCGAGATTGACTCGGCGGCGTTCACCGACATATACAACCGCGTGTCCGGACCGTTCAAGCAGGGATTCATGGTGAGGTCGAACGACGAATACAGCACGGTGATAATGAACATCGGCGGGATGCGTGACACAGCCGTGGTGGCGCAACTGCTCGACGGCAGCGACAAGGTGGTCAAGCAGGTGGCGACAACCAACGGCACGGCAGAGTTTTTCTACATAAAGCCGGGAACTTACTACATGCGCATGTTCATCGACACCAACCGCAACGGCGTCTGGGACACCGGCGACTATGACGGCGACCGCCAGCCGGAAACGGTGTTCTACTATCCGGAGAAAATAGAATGCAGGGCGAAATGGGACCTGCCGCTGTCATGGACGCCAACGGCAACACCGCCAGAGAGGCAAAAGCCGACGGAAATCGTAAAGCAGAAGCCCGACATGGACAGGAAGATAAAGAACAGGAACATGGAGAGAGCCCGGAGGCTTGGAATTGAGTATGCACCAAAGACATTAAAGGGCCGCCAATGACGGCAGGCTTATTAAAATATGAGAACATGAAGAGGATATTACTGGCAATAATCATGCTGGCGGCAGCCGCTGCCAACGCGCCGGCGCAGTGCACGTTCCGCAACACGGCATTCCATTCGGGGGAATCGCTCACATACAACCTGTACTACAACTGGCAGTTTATATGGGTGAAGGCAGGCACGGCCTCGATGTCCGTGTACAAGTCGTTCTTCAAGGACAAGGAGGCGTTCCGTGGGTCGCTGATAACGAGGGGCAACAGCAAGGCCGACAAGATTTTCGTGATGAGGGACACGCTGCTGTGCTACTGCACCACCGCCATGGCCCCGCTGTATTACCGCAAGGGCGCCAAGGAGGGCGAGCGATACACGGTGGACGAGGTGTGGTACTCATACAGGGGCGGCAACACGCAACTGCGCCAGCACCGGCGGAAGAAGGACGGCACGCACGCATGGCGCAACACGACAAGAAAGGATTGCGTGTTCGACATGATGAACATTTTCCTGCGCGCACGGAACTTCGACCCCTCCAACTGGAAAAAAGGATTCGAGGTGAAGTTCCCGATGGCAGACGGCAACAGCGTGGAGACGGCACTGCTGCGCTACCGTGGGAAGTCTGTCGTCAAAGCCGACAACGGCAGGAAATACAGATGCATCGAACTGTCGTACATGGAAAAAGAAAAGGGGAAGTACAGGGAAATCGTGCGCTTCTATGTCACCGACGACAAGAACCACGTTCCTGTGAGGCTCGACATGTTCCTGCGCTTCGGTTCGGCAAAGGCATTCCTTACAAGCATGTACGGCGTGAGGAACCCGGTGACGAGCATCGTGAAATAGCGTTCCGCATAACGCCCACGGCGCAAGGACGCTGCCGGAGTGAGTGAACGGGGCGCAACAATATAACGCAAATTGCAGATGACAGGCCTATTCAAAAGAATGAGAACATCGCTATCGCTCTCCAACAGGTGGGTGAGACGGCTGGCAATGTTTCCATTCCACGCGCTCTCGCTGCTGCCATACCGCGCGCTATATGTCATTTCCGACTGCATATACATCATTCTTTATCATCTCGTGCGATACCGCAGGCCGGTGGTGAGGCACAACATCGACATGGTGTTCAAGGGGGAAAACGAAAAGGAACGCAACGGGGTGGAGCGCCGCTTCTACAGATGGCTGTCGGACTATTTCGTTGAGACGGTGAAACTGCTCGGCGTTAGCGACAGTACTTTCCTAAAGCACGTGCGCTTCGAAGGCGCGGAGGAAATAGAAAGGTGCTTCGACAGCGGGCAGCACTGCGCGGCAATGCTCGGGCACTACGGCAACTGGGAGCTGCTGTCCGCCACCGACATCGCATTTAAGAGATGGGGGACACGCGCCGCTGGCCGCGCAAACGACGGGAACAGGCCACCTGCGGTGTGCGGGCTGATATACCATCCGCTGCACAGCCGGTATTTCGACCATCTGTTCATGGAGATACGCCAGGCGATGCGCGGGGTGTGCATATCCAAGAAGGACATACTTAGAAAACTCGTAACCTACCGCCGCGAGGGGCGGATGACACTGTTCGGGTATATCGCCGACCAGTCGCCAAAGTGGGGGAACATTCACCTGTGGCTCGATTTCCTCGGACAGGAAACGCCGGTGTTCACCGGCGCCGAGCGGATAATAAGGAAGATGGACAATGCGGTGTTCTACGTGGATGCCGAGCGTCCGGCACGCGGACAGTATGTGTTCACCTTCAGGCTCATCACCCGTGAGCCCTCAAAGATGGGGGAACATGAGATAACGCGCAGGTATTTCGAGATGCTGGAAGAGAGCATACGGCGCGACCCGACCATCTACCTGTGGAGCCACAACCGTTGGAAACGCACAAGGGAGGAGTATGAGCGGATGCGGAAAAACGGGTGACGGAAATATTTTGTCAATGGCAAGTGTAGGATTTGACTTATGGAAACGAATTTACAAAACAACAGAAAAATGAACATAGCATTCAGCAGGGGCAGGGAGAAGAGCGACGGCCTTTCCCTGTACATAGTTGTGCCGTGCTTCAACGAGCAGGAGGTGCTGCCCGAGACAGTCAACAGGCTGCAGATGCTTTGCTCGCGGCTCGCCAGTGAGACCGGCACGGCGACACGGATACTCTTCGTTGACGACGGCAGCCGCGACGGCACATGGACACTGATTGCACAGGCCTGCGACGAGAGTGACAACGTCTCCGGGCTGAAACTGGCGCACAACGCCGGGCATCAGAACGCGCTGTGGGCCGGCATGGAGGCCGTGGCTGACAAGTGCGATGCCATCGTGACAATCGATGCCGACCTGCAGGACGACGAGAACGCCATCATCGACATGGCGAAAATGGTGAAGGACGGCAAGGACATCATTTACGGGATACGCCGCGAGCGCAAGACCGACACGCCGTTCAAGCGTCTCACCGCGCAGTATTTCTACCAGCTGATGCGCATGGCAGGCAGCGACATCGTGTATAACCACGCCGACTTCCGCATGATGACGCGGCGCGCGGTGAAGGCTCTGCTGTCTATGCCGGAGCGCAACATGTTCCTTCGCGGCATGGTGCGCACGCTCGGGTTCAGCGAGGGGCAGGTGTATTACGACCGCACGGCGCGCATGGCCGGGGAGTCTAAATACCCTCTGGGGAAGATGATAGGTTTCGCCATCGACGGCATAACGTCGTTCTCCATCGTCCCGCTGCGCCTGATAACGCTCTCCGGGTTCATCTTCACCATCGTGGCAGTGCTGATCATCATCTATTCCCTCGTGGAACATGCCTGCGGCAACACGATACCAGGATGGACCTCGCTCGCCGTGAGTATATGGTTCGTGGGTGGCGCACTGCTCATCGCCATCGGGGTCCTCGGCACCTACATGGGCAAGATTTACCAGGAGACGAAACGCCGTCCGCGCTATTTCACCGACGAGACAATCAACCTGTAGGCGCGCGGCACGCCTATTTCTTCCCGGCAAATCCTATGCAGGCAATGCTTATCCTGACGTCTGCGGCACGGCATAGCTCGCGCGAGCATGACAGCACAGTAGCGCCCGTGGTCAGTATGTCGTCAACGACGAGCAGGTGCTTGCCGCACGCAGCCTCGCCGTTTCTCAGCGAGAAGGCGTTCTCCACGTTGCCATGCCTCTCCCACCAGTTCTTCTGTGTCTGGCTCTCGCGGAACTCCCTGCGCTTAACGATGTCCGTGCGCACCGGCAGCCCCGTCGCCTCGGCAATGCCCTTTGCTATGTACTCGCTCTGGTTGTAACCACGCCTGTTCAGGCGGTTTTTCGCTATCGGCACAGGCACGACCGCGTCTATGCCATCGAAGAAGCCATCCTCGGCGAAATCCTCGGCGAGGAATTGCCCCAGCAGGTAGCCATATTCCGGATGCCCGCCGTACTTCAGTCTGTAAATCATTGAGGCCACCTCGCCATGTGGCTCGAAATAAATCCATGACGCAGCACGCATCACGGGTATCTGCCCCCAAAACAGCCGTGCCATAGGGTTGTCGTAGGCATGTGCAGAAAATGATGTGCGCGGCAGGTGCAGGTTGCATGCCGCGCACATCATCTCCTCGTCTATCGCGAGCCGCCTGCCGCAGACACAGCATTGCCGTGGGGCAACGACATCAAGCAGCCTGCGCAACAGCCTCATGCCTTCCTCCCGAAGTCGGCAGGTATCTCCCCCCACCTCGCCGTTTCCCATTTCACTATTGGGTTGCGGAAGTCATGCGTCGCAAGCCACGTCTCGGCACGCCTTATTATGCCTTGCAGCCTTTCGTCCTCCGGCTTGAACTCAAATTTTGTCTTGCATTTGCGTTTCTTCACCCACAGTATGGCGTTGTATGAGTCGCTGTATATCGTCTTGTCATGCAGTCCCTGCTGCCAGCACATAGCCAGGGCATGCACTATTGCGAGGAACTCGCCGATGTTGTTTGTCCCACGCAACGGCCCGAAATGAAACATCCTCGCACCTGTCGCCAGGTCAATGCCCTGGTACTCCATCGGCCCCGGATTGCCCGAGCAACCTGCATCGACAGCCCATGCGTTTGCCGTCACCTCCATCGGCAGCGGCAACACCGTGTCATTCCTGTAGTCTGGTGGGTTCTGTATCATTTGTCTTGCCTTATCCCAGCGTCACGTTGTCCACCGTCACCGGCCTGTTGAGGAATATCTGCGCGCGCTCGGTGAAACTGCCTGGGTTTTCTGTTGTCAGGTAGCGGCACGTGCCTCCGCGCGTCAGGCGGGCCTCCATGCCGGTGTGGCGTTTCAGATAGTCAGCGAGACTGCCTGCCACATACTCCCCCTGCGAGACCACTTTTATCCCCTTTGGCACATGCCTCATTATCGTCTTCATCAGCAATGGGTAGTGCGTGCAGGCCAGCACTATGGTGTCAATCACGGGGTCACGCTTTAGAAGTTCTCCTATGCGCTTGCCGACGAAACAGTCAGCGCCGTCGCTGTCGGCCTCGTTGGCCTCGACGATGGCAGCCCACAGCGGGCAGGCCTGTCCCGTGACGATGATGTCCGGCGCCTGGTGCGCAATCTCTATGTCATAACTGCGGCTGCGTATCGTCCCCTCGGTGGCAAGTATGCCGACGTGGCGGGACACTGTCAGCGGCGGTATGGCCTCCGCCGTAGGGCGTATCACGCCCAGCACCCGGCGGTCGGGGTCGGTCTTCGGCAGGTCGTTCTGCTGCAGTGTCCGCAGGGCCTTTGCCGATGCCGTGTTGCACGCGAGTATAACCAGGTGGCATCCCATTGAGAAGAGTTGCATCACCGCCTCGCGGGTGAAGCGGTAAACCACGTCGAAAGAGCGTGGACCGTAGGGCGCGCGGGCATTGTCCCCGAGGTAGATATAGTCGTACTGCGGCAGTCTGCGGCGCATCTGATTAAGTATTGTCAGACCGCCGTAACCGCTGTCGAAGACCCCGATTGGGCCTGGTGAAGATGGGAACAAGCCGTCCACTTTACTGTACTGCGTCTTTCACGATTGTCGTTATGTCGTCGGCAATCGTGGTGTCGATGTACGGACATGCGTTGCTGTCGGTGTTCACGATGACAGCATATCCATGTTCCCGTCCTATTTTTCCCAGCGCTGCCTTGATCTTCCGTTTCACCGGTTCCATCGCCTCCATCTCCGCCTGTTCGAGCAGGCGTTCCGCCTCGGCCTTGAAGGCGACGTTCTTCCGCATCAGTTCCTGCAGTTCCGCCTGCCGCTTCTGCAATATCAGCGGCGCGAAGTCGCGCTGCCCGTCGAGGAACTCCTCGTACTTGTTGTTGAACTCGTCCTCGGCCCGCTTAATCTCCGCATCGTATTTCGCGCGCAGTAGGCCGAGGTTCTTCCGTGCGGCTTCATATTCCGGCATGGCGTGCATCGCCTCGTCGTAACTGAAGAAGGCAATGCGGTTCTGCGCGTCTGCCACGGCTGGCGACAGGAGCATCGCGCCGACTATTGCGAGAAGTATTGAAATCTTTTTCATGGGAGATTGTTTACTTGTGGGAAAGCCGGTGGACATTGGTCACTGCCACGACGCCACAGGCTGTTCCCTGCGCGGCTTACTTCAGTTTGTTCAGTTCGGCCTTCACCTCTTCCGTCACGTCCTTGCTCAGCGTCTGGCTGATGTAGGGTATTCCGGCAGCCATGTCCATGATATACACATATCCTCCTGCCGTGCCGACATTCTTTATGGCGTTGACGAGTTTCGTCGTTATCGGCTGTATCTTCTCCTGCTGCATTTTCGCCAGGGCCTGCTGGTTGTCCTGGTAAGTCTGCTGTATCTTCTGGTACATGTTCTGCAGCTCGGTTTCCGTTTCCTTGCGCTTCGTCTCGTTCATCGTGCTTGCGTTCTTGTCATACTCATCGCTCTTGCGCTTCAGTTCCTGCTGCATGCTCTGCAGTTCGTTCTCATACGTCTTCGTCTGGGCCTCCACTTCGCCCTTTGCCTTGATGAACTCCGGCATTCCCTGCATTATTGCCTGCGAATCAACATGTCCAAACTTCTGTGCGAAAAGCGACAGCGGAGCGAACACCATCAACATAATGATAATCTTTCTCATTTTCCTTGAATTAATTTTTTATGGTTATTTTATTTGTAATGTTATTGTCCATACCATTCCATCATTGGGTGGCTCGGTGCCTGATCAGTTGGCATAGCCCAGTTTCTGCAGCACCTCGTTGCTTATGTCAATCTTGGGCGAGCCGAAGATTATCCCCGAGTCCGACGCCCGGTCAACCACAAGCGAGTAGCCGCGCAGGTCGGATATGTCCTTCACCGCATTGTATATCTCCTCCTGTATCGGTGTCATCAGTGCCTCGCGTTTCTTGAACAGCTCGCCCTCCGGGCCGAAATACCTGCGCTTGAGGTCGCTTGCTTCCTTCTCCTTCTGCATTATTGCATCCTGCTTTGCCTTTTTCTGCTCCTGCGACAGGAACACCACCTCGTTCTGGTAGTTCTTATACATTGTCTGTGCCTCGGTGTTGAGAGCCTCCACCTCCGCCTGCCATTTCTTCGACACCTGGTTCAGCTGCTCGTTGGCGCGCTCGTATGCCGGCACGTTCTTCAGTATGTATTCCATGTCTATCAGCGCGAATTTCTGCGCGCTTGCCGTCAGTGCCGCTATCGCCAGCACCGCCGTGACTATTATTTTCCTCATGTCATTCATAATTTATGTTATGTTAGAATTCCTGTCCGAGAATGAAGTGGAACTGTCCTCCTCCCTTTTGCCCGAACGTCTTGTCGAAGCCGTATGCCCAGTCGATGCCCATCATTCCCACCATCGGCAGGAAGATGCGTATTCCGACACCAGCCGAGCGTTTCATGTCGAACGGGTTGAACTTGTTCGTGCTTGTCCATGCGTTGCCGGCCTCGGCAAACGTGAGGCCATAGATGGTGGTGTTGCCGAGCAGGAAAGGGTAGCGCAGTTCGAGCGTGAAGCGGTCGTAGGCATATCCTTCGCCACCGAGCGGTGTCAGCGCGCCGTTCTCATATCCGCGCAGGCCTATGGTTTCCTGGGCATACCCGCTGCTGTAGCCGCTCATTCCGTCGCCCCCGACGTAGAACGTTTCGAACGGTGACTTCTTGTGCCTGTTGTACGACCCGAGCAGTCCCAGTTCCACGCGCGTCATCAGCACTAGGCATTTCTGTCCCTCGGTTAGCGCCGTGAAGGTGCGTGCCTTGAACTTCCACTTGTGGTATTCTATCCACCGGTATTTCTCCTGCTGCTCCTTCGAGAACGTGGGGGATTTCCGGTCTGTTGCCAGATGCTCGTAGTCTTTCTTGTTGAACTTGCTCCACGGCGGTGTCAGCGTCACAGAGGCGGTGAACTCCGAGCCACGGCGCGGGAACAGCTGGTTGTCGGTCGACATTCGCGACAGCGTTATGCCGATGTTCAGGTTGTTGCAGTTCCCGTTTGAGACGAGGAAATATTTCCAGTTCTTCAGCATGTACCGCGTGTACGACAGTTCCACGTTGAGCATGAAATAGTCGTCGGGCCATCGCAGCCTCTTGCCGAACCCGATGCTTGCGCCCATCATCCGCAGGTACTTGTCGGGGTCGTAGTAGTTCTCGTAGCTGTTGTAGTAGTTGCTTCCGATGCCGTACAGATAGTTGTACATGTTGTTCATGTATGCGCTGTTGTAGAAATTGCTCGACACGGCGGTGTATTTGCTGTAATACCCTCCCACCGTGAACTGTATCGGGCGCTTGCCCCCGAGCCAGTTCGTCGAGTAGCTCGCGTTGTACGCCTGGTAGTACCTTCCGTTGGTCTGCGCCCCTATCGAGAGCACCTCTCCGTCTCCCACCGGCAGTATTCCGCGGCGTTCCTTGTTCTTGCGGAACAGGTTTGCTATCGAGAAATTGTTCAGTTTCAGTCCCACGCGGCCGATGACTCCCGTCTGACTCCATCCGAGCGATAGCTCAATCTGGTCGTTCGGTTTCGACACCAGGTTCCAGTCGATGTTCACCGTGCCGTCCTCGTAGTTCGGCTTCACGTCCGGCACCACTTTCTCCGGGTCGAAATGTCCCATCGAGGCCAGTTCGCGCTGCGACCTCTGCAGTGCCTCCTTCGAGAACAGGTCGCCCGGCTTTGTGCGCAGCTCGCGCCTTATCACGTTCTCGTAGAGGCGGTCGTTCCCGTTTATCCGCACCCTGTTGACGTGTGCCTGCGGCCCTTCCTGTATCCGCATCTCGAGGTCTATCGAGTCGCCCACGATGTTCACCTCCGTCGGCTGCAGGCTGTAGAACAGGTATCCGTTGTTCCAGTACAGGTTTCCCACGGCGTCCTCGTCCTCCGTGAGCCGCTTGCCGAGCATCTTCTGGTTATACACGTCGCCGCGCTCCATGCCCAGCTGCGATGCGAGGAAATCGGTGTTGTATATCGTGTTGCCCACCCATGTGATGTTGCGCAGGTAGTATTTCTTTCCCTCATCCACCTTTATGTACACGTTGACGTGCTTGTCGTCGACGTTCCACACCGAGTCCTCCACGATGGTGGCATCCCTGTAGCCCAGCTCGTTGTACTTTGCGATGAGTTTCTTCTTGTCCTCGGCATACCTCTCTGGCGTGAATTTCTTCGACTTCAGGAATGTTGAAAGTTTTCCCGCCTCGTGTGTCTTTGCCAGCGCGCCTTTCCTCAGGAAACCTCCCTTTATCTTTCCGTCAGAGAGTTTCTCGTTCCCATCGATGATGATTTTGCGCACCTTCATCTTCTGTTTCTTGTCCACCGCCACGTCGAGTATCACCTTGTTCTTCCCCGTCACGTCGTCGCGCTGCGTTATGTCGATGACGGCATTCTTGTAGCCCTTGTCATCGAAGTATCTCTTTGCCAGAATCTTGGCGCGGTCAATCATGTTGGGCGTTATCTGCGAGCCTTTCAGCAGTCCCAGTTTCTTCTCCATGTCCTCGCGCTCGCCCTTCTTCAGCCCGGTGTAGTTGATTGTGCTGACACGCGGCCTCACGGCGAGGTGGAAGTGCAGGTACACCTTGTCCCCCACGATTGAGTCTGCGCTTATCGCCACCTTCGAGAACAGCCCGTGCTTCCAGTAGCGTTTCACGGCCTCCGTGATTTCTGGTCCCGGCAGCGTGACGCGCTGCCCCTTCGTCAGTCCCGATATGCCGGTCAGCACATAGTCCTCATACCCCTCCACGCCCGACACGGCAATGCCGCCGATCACGCAGTTGCGCGGGTTTCCGGCGTATGTTATCTCCGGGTTTGTTGTTTTCTCCTGCGCGGCTGCCGCGATGCTCATCATCGCCACGGCTGCCAGCAAAACCTTCCTTGTCAAATTGTTCATCGTCAACGTCTGTCGTATTTTTGTTCTTGAACCACCGGGTGGCGTTCCTTGCCCGGCGTCACTTTCCCTTCTCCACCTGCTCGCCCGTCTTGCCGAAGCGTCTCTGCCTGCCCTGGTAGTCGAGTATGGCCTTGCGCAGTTCGCGCTCGTCGAAGTCTGGCCAGTAGGTGCCGGTGAAATACAGTTCCGAGTATGCTATCTGCCACAGCAGGTAGTTGCTCACGCGCAGTTCCCCCCCGGTGCGTATCAGCAGTTCCGGGTCTGGCATGAAATATGTCTCGAGATGCCTTGCCACCGTCTCCTCCGTTATCCCGTCAGGGTCGATGGTCGAAGGCAAGAGGTTGTTCTTCTTTATCTCCCACACGATGTCGCGCACGGCCTGCGTTATCTCCCACCGTGCCGAGTAGCTGAGCGCCACGACCATCGTCATGCTGTCATTGCCGGCGGTGCGCTCCATGGTGCTCCACAGTTTCTCCGCCACCTCACCGGGCAGCCTGTCAATGTCTCCTATGACGCGGAACCTCACGTTGTTCTTCATGAAGATCTCGTCCTCGAGCGATGTCAGCACGAGCCCCATGAGCGCCGCCACCTCTGCGGCGGGCCGCTCCCAGTTCTCGTTGGAGAATGTGTAGAGCGTCAGGTATTTCACTCCCAGCCTGACGCACTCTGACGTTATTCGCCGCACCGTATCCACGCCGGCCTGGTGGCCGTATGTGCGTTCGCGCCCGCGCTCCTTCGCCCAGCGTCCGTTGCCGTCCATGATGATGGCGATGTGCTGCGGGATTCTGTTCATGTCCAGTTGTTCCATAATCAGTATCTATCGTTGTGGCACGTCCTGCACTTCGGCATGAAGCTGTATGTAAGCGTCACCTGAAGCGTGTGATAGCAGTCCGTGTTCTTGAATGCGCCGCTGCTCTCCACCACATACGGGTCGCTCACCCCGTCGAGCTCGTCGCTCAGCGAGAAGTGCATCGCCCATTCTATGCCGAGGTTCAGTCTCGGTGCTATTTTGTATTTCACGCCCACCCCAAGCGGTATGTCTGCGGTGAGAACGTTTTTCTCCTTCCCTTTGACGAATGTCCCTCCTATTCCCAGCGCGATGAACGGCGTGAGTGGCTTCGCCCCCCGGTACTCCCTTCCCGTGCCGTAAGGCCAGAAGTTGTATTCGTATGTAATGCCAACGTTGACGAGGGTGTTGTCGAACTCATATCCCGAGCCCTCGGTTTCCGGATAGAATGTCCCGGCATCCTCCGCCTTGCCCTTCATCCTCGCGTAGCCCACCTGCGCCTTCAGTCCCATGTAGGGGTTGAAATACCTGCGCATCACCGCCGACGCCGACGGCTGCAGATTTCCGGCGAGGCTCGGGTTGAAGTCGCCGAGATAGCCCGTCACCCCGGCGCCCGCGCCGATTTCCATGCGGTACTCGTCCTCTTCCTGCGCCCTGATTGCGGGTGAGGACAGGATGAGCGCCACCGTCATGGCAAGCCGCAGTGCGTTCCTGGCAACGTGCTTCATCATCTTTCTCCCGTTCCTTATATATATACGCGTGCGCGTGCGCGTCACGGCATCCCGCACGCTGCGTTCATTTCCATCCCAGTTTGTTAAGCCTGCCGCGCCACACCTGTCCCGTCCCGGCGCAGACAATCCACAGATGCCGTTCGCCATCGGTCACGAGAGCCATCGCGGCGGCGCTCTTGTCGATGCCGCCGGGCATCTGGTAACTCACGTCGTCCTTCCATGTTATGCCGCCGTCGGCGCTGGTGTAAATCCTGTCGTATGCCGCCGTCCTGCATGGCGCGATGCCCTTGCCGCCCACGGCCAGCAGCACCTCGCCGTATGCCGTCATGCTCATCCCGGCAAGCCTCGGCATGACATACCTGCTGTTGCTGTCAACCGTATAGTATGCCCATGGCAGGCGCACGGCGTTTTCGCCGTAGTCGTCAATCTTTCCCCACACCACTGCGGTGGTGTCTGCAGTGAATGCCGTGGCGTCGCGGTTGCCCATCATCACCACAAGGTCCATGTTGTCGTTCACGCGCAGCTGGGTGCAGGCATAGCACACGTCGCTTGCCGGCAGCAGGTCTGCCCCACTGTCCATTTCGTCTGCCGTCCATGACACTCCGTCCCTGCTCGCCTTCATCCTGCCCCCTGCGTCGATGGCGAACAGTTTGTCGCCCGAGGCAGCCACCAGCCTCTTCACTGCCGGTGCCGCCACGGCATCCCAGTTGCCTCCGTCGGCAGAGGACATCAGCTTGCCGCCGTGCATCATATACAGCCTGTCGCCCTTCTTGACGATACCGCTGTAGGCGTCCGCGCCGAGCGTCCCTTCGATGTTCTGCCCGACCGGTGTCCACACCGCGCCGTCGTCGCTGCCAGTCTGCAGCGCGGCGGTCTTCTCCCCGTCGCTGCCGAAGACGACTATCCGCCCGCCGATCTCGAAAGCCCTCAGCGCGCGGAAAGCCGCGATAGCGTCGCTCCTGCCAGCCATTGCCCAGACGAAGTCGCTCGCCTTCTGCCTGTGGACGTTCACCGTCACGGTGTATTCGCGCGTGCTCTTGCCGTCGTTGCTCATCACAACGAGGGTTCGCGGCGTTGAGAAGTCGAGCGTGTCCTTGCTTGTTATGCTCCTTGTCTCCCCGCTGCCAGGCATCTTTATCCCCACTATCCCGTTGTTCACCGTACCCACGGTGACGAGCAGCCGCGTCGCGTCGGTGCCCTTGGGCAGCGAGTCGGGGTTGTAAATCTCGCGCCTGTTCTGGTCTATGCTGAACTTTATCGACGAGCCGCTCAGCTTCGCGGTGTATGTGCTGTCCTCGCCCTTTGACGACTTTGTCGTCATGCTGACGCTCATGCTGTTTATGACAAACGATTTTATTCCGGTGTCGCCGTAAAGTGTCTTGTCGTCGTTCTCGTCCTTGAGGCACGACACCATTGTCGCCGCCGCAAGCAATATTATTATGAAAGGTGCTGCAATCCTTCTCATTTCACGTTCGTTTGATTTTTACGTGCAAAAGTAATCAGATTTCCGCAATTACCGCCTTGTTTGTCATTATTATTATTTAAAATAATGATTTATAGCGTGTTTTTTAAGTTTTATTTTGACATTGTTTGCCTGTTTTCTTTATAATGATATGCGTCTGGCGCCAAGCCGCATTCCGTTTTATGCCAGCCTGTGCTCCGCCTGACGCCAGACCGTAGTGCAAAACCGCCGTGTTTGCTCACCAATTACGCCGTGTTTGCTCACCAATTACGCCGTGTTTGCTCACCAATTACGCCGTATTTGCACAACGGTTGGGCCCGACTTTAATCAAAATCGCTTTCTATGTTAATATCCAAATGTTTTGACCATTATTTTCAATTTATAC
>OIGV01000077.1_pt1 | contig 34038 bp, 32 predicted proteins | sample 1582351 | NCBI WGS metagenome assembly OIGV01 (sample SAMN02675049, study PRJEB24791) | human gut metagenome, SKBSTL061 | isolation source: stool | host: Homo sapiens | place: USA
ATCAACTCATACTTCGGAAGAATTTTTCATTTGCTCACTGGATAATCCTAGATCTCCAAGGAGGATTGTTCGATTTCCTCCATTTCCCGAGATCCTTCATTAAGGTGTAGGTAAACCTACCCCGTATAGTGCGTCAGCCCTGTGTAGCGCACAAGACAATTAGACTCTCTTAATTTGGTCTTCTCGGATCTCTGTGATAGGAGTGACAAGACGATAGCCCTTGCCGTGTACATTCTTGATCTCCAGTGAGGGATCTGCCTTGAGGATCTTACGGAGCTTGGTCACGTAGACATCCATGCTTCGTGCGTTGAAGTAGTTGGCATCAGCCCAGATAGTCCTCAGTGCATAGTCTCTCTCGAGGGTCTCGTTGGCATATACACAGAAGAGCGACAGTAGCTCGTTTTCCTTTGTTGTCAGTGTCAGCACCTTGCCGTCCTCGGTCGTGAGGGTCTGCTTTTTCGTATCATACAGGAGCTTACCTAGCTGGTAGAACTGCTGCTTCTCGTGTCCATCACCGATGATGCGTCGCATGATTGCCTCCATACGAGCCTCTAGCTCTTGCATGCTAAAGGGCTTCGTGATGTAGTCATCAGCTCCGAGCTTGAAACCCGCTAGTACATCCTTCTTCTGATCCTTAGCTGAGACAAATATGATAGGAATATCAGGATTGATATTGCGTATCTGCTTAGCTAGCTCGAAGCCATCCATCTTAGGCATCATGACGTCAATGAGGCAGAGCGCATACTCTTTCTGACCAAAGGCCTCAAGTCCCATTTCGCCATCTGTAAAGAGGTCTACCTCATACTTTTTTGCCATAAGATACTCCTGAAGCATCAAGCCTAAGCTCTCATCGTCTTCACAGAGGAATACTCTAATCTCTTCGTTGTTCATAGCTGTTATTTGGTTTATTGTGAATTATCTCGTTTGTTATTAATTAGATTGTTCTGAATAAGAATCGTTTACTTTTACTTGCTTTCTGCCCCTGTTTCATCCTTCGTAAGGAAAGGAATACGGAGCGACATCTTGGTACCGACACCGATTTTACTAAAGACCTTGACCTCCCCACCCATAGCTTGAATAGCCCGCTGCACGTAGGCTAGACCGAGTCCAAAGCCCTTCACGTCATGACGATCGCCCGTATGTACTCGGTAAAACTGATCAAAGATATGCGCCCTATCCTGACGAGAGATACCGATACCGTTGTCCTGGATATCAATAATAAGATTGGTATCATCGCTGCGCGTGGTGAGCGTGATGATCGGAGGTATGTCCTCCTTGCGGTACTTCAAACTATTGTCTATCACATTAGATATAACGTTCTGAAAGGCGATTTTATCACACAAGACTCTGTAGTGCTCAGCCTCTAGAGCTAGGACTAGCTCTCCATGAGCTTCTGTGAGCTTCATGGCGTAGGCACTGCTTAGGTCTCTAATCTCTTCGTGAGCATCTAGCTCCACAGGATAGCTCTTGATGGCCCCACGCTCCATCATCGAGGACTGCAAGACCTGATCCACGAGTAGCGTGAGACGATCTACCTCTTTAAGCATCGTTTGAGTGATACGCTTACGTCTCTCCTCGGACTCCTCCACAGAGGGATCTTCAAGCATTTCACAGGCTAGGCGTATGGAACTCACGGGCGTCTTAAGCTCATGAGTCATATTGCTCACAAAGTCCTTACGCTCACGTAGGTAGTGCTGCTGTCGCAGGAGAATGGTGATGGCTAGTATACTAAGTAACACAATCACTAGCAACGTAGCAAGCGAGGGAAGCGTATAGATAAGGGTGCCCATATGATGACTGTGCTCCGTAAAGACCAACTCAATATAGGGTAAGCCTCCCTCTTCAGACTGTGTCTCTAGATAGGAATTGGATCGAACGAAAAGGTCTCTCCGCAATACTAGAGTAGCCTTGCGTGAGCGATCATATGTATCCGGTAGAGTCGTATAGACCGCCTGACCTTTACGATCATAGAGAGTAAACTCAAATGTCTCCGTGATCCCTACTTGTGCTAACTCATACACCAAAGATCTCTGCAAGAACTCTATATTGACCCTCTTACGAAGTGGCTGGTTATTGCGCTTGAGGATAGTGCGTAGCACCACCTCATCAAGGATATTACGATGGTAGAAATAGGTGTTGAGGAGCTTACTCTGCAAAGCCTTCGTATGCTCTTTGCTCTGACTACTCGTACGAGCTTCTGCCCATGGAGGACAGGTAGCGCGTTCAGAGTTACCATAACCGTTCCACACCTCGCTACCATCAGACATATAGCTTGCCGATAGAACACCAGTAGACTGGATAGAGTCTTGCAAGCCAAATAATCCCCGTACATCGTCTTGCGTGAGTACCGAACGCAACTGGCGCTCTACCTCATCCTGCTCCAACGAGCGAGACACTTCGTCCAATGCTCTCTGAGCCAAAGTCTCAAAGTAGTCATTGTATAGCTCAGTGACATATCCAAAGTTCCTCAATTGCAGCAATATAGATACAGTTGCAATGGTCACTAGCAAGATGATTATAGTCCAGATAGTTCGCTTTCCCACGTCAGTTACCTCCTCTCAGCATTAGTTTCGTATACAAGTAGGACAGCTCATTAGAGCTTGATTTGGTCTATATGTATGAGATCATCTAGATCGATCGTCGTCACGCTCCCATAAGGTAGGATCTGGGCGAAAGCTTCTTGTAGCGTGATATGACCCGCCATAGCTCTCAGAGCGTTGATGACACCTCCATGCGAAAAGAGGAGTACGTGCTGAGCGCCTGAGGTGTAGAGTTCATCAAGCAGGTCTGCGACACGCCGTGCTAAGTCCCGTAGCGACTCACCCCGAGGGGCTGGCTGATCGATAAAGTACTCAAAGAAAGCTGACACCTCCTGCTCTTCCTTTAAGATGCTATCCCAATGCTTCCCCTCCCAATCGCCAAAATTCATCTCTTTCAGACGATCGTCTACCTCTATATGGGTTCCAGCGGGTACGCAGTACTGCGCCAGCTTGAACGCCCGAGACAATGGACTCGAGAGGATGCGATCATATAGAGACAGATCTATCTGAGCCGCAACACGAGGCGCCTCCTCGGCAAATGTATCTGCCAGCGGTATATCTGTATTGCCATAGCAGATGACCTGCCACTCAGGTGATACTGCGGTGTGTCTGACCAATGTTATCTGCATCCTTTTGTCCTTTTTACCTCCTCATATCCAGAGACTTGATAGGTGATGAGGTCACCACCTATCGTCATTGCTAAAGTCCTTGCCTCGATTGTCACGCCGACGTCCATGGGCATCGCCTCCCTTTGCTTTGTAAGGTTTACTGCCTTTAGGATGTACCTTGGACTCTCTAGACTCATCACCATATCGGTCGGATCTCATTCTCTTGGGACCTGCCTTGGCTGGACGATTAGAGCGTCCTCCACCCCGTGGAGAGTATTCCCGGGCAGTATCTCGATCCTCTCGCTCCTCCTGTTGAGCCTCTAGATAGTGCTTCATCGAGAGTGCCTCACGTAGGATATCGTTGACAGGGAGCTCCTCGCCGTCTAGCGTTACAATATCATCTTCCACCACAATATCCGTTAGCTCAGCCCGCTCGCCATTGAGCGTGACACGCCCAGCGACGATGTACTTCTCCACTTCACGGCGCGATCCGATACCAGCATCGCTCAGAAGTTTGTTGATCCGCAAACTCATGATTCAGTCGTTATATATAAAGTTTAGTTCATTGATTACTTTCGTCCATATAGATAGCTACAGCTTGATCTCCTCTATAGCGTGCTGCATACGTCGTATGCTCTCAGGGATGCCCAGCAAGTGTATAATCTCATGGATCCGCGCTCCACGAGGTGCTCCTACGAGTGCCATACGTATACCATTCATCACCTTACCCATAGGTAGCTCATCACCATTGATCTTGTCATAGAGTGCCTGCTCGATCGTGTCTAGCGATGCTTCGCTTGGGAGTCCCTCCAGGAGCGTGATCATCTGCTGCAAGTAGCCTGGGGTCTCTGCCTTCCAGTGCTTCTTGAGACCCTTAGCATCGTACTCGGTAGGTGCTACAAAGAAGTAAAGCACCTCGGGGAGTAAGTCTGGTAGCAGCTGCGCCTTATCTCGCACTGTCAGTAGGACATCTCGTAGCTGCTCGTCAGTAGGATTCAAGCCACGCTCACCGAGAGCAGGGCGTATATATGCGATGAGACGCTCTACGGGGACGAGCTGTATGTACTGATGGTTGAACCACTTGGCCTTTTCAAAGTCAAAGCGTGCACCACTCTTACTACAGCGATCTAGCGAAAAAGTTGAGATAAGCTCTTGGGGATCTGCAAAAAGCTCCTGATCGGTACCGGGGTTCCAGCCCAATAGTGCTAGGAAGTTGCTCACAGCCTCCGGCAGATAGCCCTGCTCACGATAGCCCATTGATATAGAGTCATCCTCAGGATTGCGCCACTCTAGTGGGAAGACTGGGAAGCCCAGCTTATCTCCATCACGCTTGCTCAACTTACCACTACCCTGAGGCTTCAGAAGGAGTGATAGGTGTGCAAACTGAGGCATCGAATCCTTCCAACCAAAAGCCTCATAGAGCAAGACATGCAGCGGCGCACTAGGCAGCCACTCCTCGCCACGGATCACATGCGTGATCTGCATTAAGTGGTCATCGACAATGTTGGCTAGATGGTAGGTAGGCAGATCATCGGCACTCTTATAGAGGACCTTATCGTCCAGCTGCGAGGAGCTGATGACCACCTTGCCACGAATCAAGTCATCGACCTCAACCTCTCGGTCAGGATCTACCTTAAAGCGCACCACATACTCCTCGCCAGACTCTAACAGACGAGTCACCTCCTCACTAGGAAGCGAGAGGCTATTGCGCATCTTAGAGCGGGTAGATGCATCATAACTAAAGTTTGCCACTTCCTGTCGTGCCTGCTCCAGCTCCTCCACAGTGTCAAAGGCATAGTAAGCGGCACCACGCTCTATGAGCTGCTGCACGTACTCACGATAGATGTCCCGTCTCTCGCTCTGACGATAGGGTCCGTAGGGCTGATTGTCACTGCCGATACCCTCATCGATCTCTATACCCAGCCACTGGAGGGCCTCGATGATATAGTCTTCAGCTCCAGGCACAAAGCGCTTGCTATCTGTATCCTCTATACGTAGCACCATGGTGCCACCATGATGACGTGCGAAGAGATAATTAAAGAGTGCTGTCCGCACGCCTCCTATATGTAGTGGACCTGTGGGACTAGGCGCAAATCTAACTCGAACCATTACTGTTGCTATTTTTCCTTTACTATTCTCTGTTGCTTACTCAGCACTGTAGTTTGACTTCATGTAGTGGCACCTTGACTTACAAAGATCCACGTGCCTACTCTTTACAATCATGCTACAAAGATAGTAAAAAGCGATGGACAAAGCTCCTTATAGCCAGTCTCCACCACTAGAGGCTAATCCCTATTTTGAGGCGCTGGAGGGAAAAAATGACTAGAGCTGACGCATTGTATCTATAAATTCCGATCCCCATGGAGGAATCCTCCCAATAGCTCACTGGAAAATGAAAATTCTCTACGGAGGGAAGGAATAAAACTTCGGAAGAATCAAATGAAACTTCGGAGGAATCAAATGAAACTTCGGAGGAATTTGCCATTCCCTCGGTGGATGTTTTTTTATTTCCTCGACACTCACTACGAGAGAAAGCCCTGCACTGACTAAGCATCCTCACAGCGAACATAATCGAGTAGGTCGGGAAACGAAAGTTTTCTGACCTACTTTCGTTTCCTTCCCTCTCACACCACCGTACGTGCCGTTCGGCATACGGCGGTTTAATTCGTTTTCAAAGAGTGGCTAATCATGTTCGATTAGTTTCATCTTCCGTCTCTCTTAACTTCCGCTTCCGATGCATAAGTGCTTAGCTCTATGTGGTCGATCGCATTGACGTTTTGACCGTTGCCACTCGTCAGCAATGTACATCGGAACATACATCCTTGATTGACGTTACGAATTATTCGGCCCTTCGCCTTGTTCTGCGCGAGAAGGGCTACTCCGACCTCTGCTGACTCCTCGACATTCGTTGTTACTATCCTTTGAGGACTGCCGAGGCCTAACGGGATAAGCCATACATCTTTCATCGTTTACCTGCCTAATTTACGCATCAAGGTTACGGTTGCCTTTGGGAACTTTACTGTCCTTTGCCAGCTTGTCCGCTTGATACGCCTTAGTATTAGGTCCCTGTTCGTCAGGCCACGAGTTCGCTATTGCTTCTTCTCTCCCAAGGGTCACCCCTTGAAACTTGCAAGTCGCTATGGGGTTCGTTGGCAACTACGCCCCGAGTGGACTTTCACCACAGATGTATAACATGCCCGTCATACAAAGTAAAGGAGGATGCTATACCATTTAAGTAGCACCCTCCTTTTCTTGAGTGATTGAGTCTATTGCTTAGCGCAATATCTCTCTTTTAGTTATCTCGCTTAGGTCTTGCTGAGTACGATATATTCAGTGCATCAGCACGACGTAGCTCTTGCTTGATATCTGCTATGATTTTCATCTTTGTAGAGGCATCGCCCTTGATAGAGATGGTCATCAGCTTGCGACGCTCATCCTGTATCTGAGCTTCTTGATCCTTGACAAAGCCATAAACGGCAGAGGGATCTGTAGTAATCTGATCGTTGAGCTGGATAGCTGGTGCTGTACCAAACTTAGCCTGTAGCTCAGGAACAGGTTTACCTACGTAGATAAAGGATACAAGAGACTTCTCCTCCAACTTGGTTAGCTCTGTCGCTGTGGGGAGATTCTGAAAGGCTACCTTAGGTGTGACCTCTCGAATACTCGTCACCATCATGATGAAAAACAGAAAGGCAAAAATCAAGTCTGGCAGTGAGGATGTATTCAGCTCAGGCATCGTACGCCCTCCAGCTTGTTTGAACTTTCCCATAATAATGCGCTATAAGTTGAAGATTAGGAGTTGAGTGGCATCTCAGAGATGTGCATCGGATAGCAGTCGACTACAACCTTCTGCTTGTCTGGTGTAAGGTCATCGTATGACTGACCATACTCCTTCTGAGCGACGATATCCCATACCTCATTGTAAGCACGGAGTAGCTCGTTCTGTACGTCGATATACATCTGATAGCTGGTCTCGACCTCGTTCTTGAGCGAGATAGCATACGAAGATATCGTCACGAGTCGATCTCCTAATCCTGCGATATAGCGAGTCTCCTTCTCTGGGAGATGTGGCAAATCTTGAGGGTTGAGGATAAACTCGACAGTACGATCTTTGAGCCTATCAAGAGGTACGATAGCCATGTCGTCACGTCCTGACGCATCTTTTTTGATGATGGCTATCTGATCCGAGCGGTTCACAAGGATACGGAGCACGTTACGGTCACGTATCTCAATATCTTGCTGCTGCTGCTCGGGGGGAACCAACGGCGGTAGGCGCCTCTTTAGTCCCTGATCGGTGTCCATTGAAGTAGTAATCAAGAAGAAGATCAGAAGAATAAAAGAGATGTCGGCCATGGATGACCCATTGATACTGGGTACCTTCTTTTTAGTTTTAGACATTGCTCTTTACTGATATGTTTGATTACTTACTTGGCAAGACGCTTGCGGATAGCACCCCAGATGACACCCACGATGATGAGAGCCACTAGTGTGTAGGCTGTGTAGATACACATGTCGATGGTTTTGAGCCACCCTGGAGTGTTGTATTGTGCTGAGTCCTCGTTGACAGACATTGGGGTACCATCGCCTATAGCATAGGTGATACCTAGAATGACTATCAGGACTATGAAAACTAAGAGACTCTGGAGAGCTCTCTTAGGATTAGTGCGGAATCCTTGGATTAAGGAGGCGATAGCAAATACTATCGTTGCTATGAGCGTCAGCGCAACAAGTGCATAGCCCCAATACAAGACTAAGTCTGTATTAGCATAGACCTTATTGCCCGATGCATCTAGCTCGACTCCCCCGACGAAGAACGCAAGGCAGACCGCAACGGAGACTACTAAGAGTACTAGTAGCGTCCAGCTAGAGATCTTACGAATTTTGGTTACTGCCATGGTTGCGTATTACTTATGGAGGTTGTACTTGATAGCAAAGTCAACTAGCGTGATTGACGCATCTTCCATACGATTGAGGATAGACTCAACCTTAGATAGGATGTAGTTGTAGAAGACCTGTAGGATCATAGCAACGATCAGACCACCGATGGTCGTGATCAGAGCCACCTTCATACCACCAGCGACGACCGTTGGGCTGATATCACCGACCTTCTCAATCTTATCGAATGCCATGACCATACCGACGACGGTACCAAGGAATCCGAGTGAAGGAGCAATAGCGATGAAAAGGGTGATCCAAGAGAGGTTCTTCTCAAGAAGTCCGCCCTGTACACCTCCATAGGAGACGATAGAACGCTCGACTACGTCGATGCCCTGATCAAAGCGCATCAGAGCCTGGTATGCAATAGAAGCAACAGGACCACGTGTGTTGCGTGCGATGTCCTTAGCTCCATTCATGTCACCACGGTTGAGAGCCTCTTCGAGCTTGCGCAGGAATGCCTCGTAGTTATTGTCTGCTAGATTGAGGTAGATGATACGCTCTAGACAAAGAACTAGACCAAGGATTAGGACTAGTGCGATGAGTGCCATAAAGTCTGCACCACCCTCGATGAACTTGGTCTTGAGAGCCTGGTGGAAAGACTGATCAGCTGTAGCATCCTGCTCCATTACAGCCACCATGTCGGCCTCGACAGCCTCATCAACGGGAGTAGGTGTTACCTCCTCTGTAGTTGCAGAGTCTACAGCATCTGCGGTAGCCTCCTGTGCGTAGGTCATCTGTGTGAGGCCCAGTGTGAGTAGAGCCATGCATGATAACGTTGCAAATAACTTTTTCATTGCGATAGTTGTGTTAGTTGATTATTTCTAGTTTGATTGTTATTACTTGCGGAGAGAGAGGGATTCGAACCCTCGAAACGCTTTCGACGTTTACACGCTTTCCAGGCGTGCCTCTTCAGCCACTCGAGCATCTCTCCTTATGAGTCTATTTTTCTTCGTTCTTTCCAGCTAGGCTTGTCAGTAAATAGGTTCTCTTAATCCATTTAGTAGTGCAAATCTAAAGAAATTTGGTGACTTAGCATGCATCAAGACCTCCGATCTTTCTTTTCTCAATCTAATCGAGGAGATGTTATGATCCTGTTACCTTCTTCGACTAAGCAACTAAGTCCAACGAAAAGAGCCGTATAGCATTACTTGTCGTATGCTTTGCCAAGCTTTCTAGCGAGATACCTATCTGATCTGCGACATAGCTAGCTGTATGAACTAAATATGCTGGCTCATTGCGCTTCCCCCGCTGGGGAATAGGAGCCAAATAGGGTGCGTCTGTCTCTAGAAGCATCTTGTCTAGAGGTATCTGAGACAGCAGCCGAGCGGTGCGAGACCGCTTATAGGTTACATTGCCATTGACCCCTATCATCATCTGTGGCAAGTGATCCAATATGCGTTGCAGCTGTATCTCCTCGCCTTCGAAGCAGTGAAAGACTCCACGGAGCTTCTCGGGAGCGAAGTGAGATGTCAAGAGGTCAATCGTCTCGTCCAGTGCTGATCGTACATGCAGTATCACTGGTAGGTCTAGCTCTGTAGCCCATCCGACCTGCTCGATGAGAGCTTTCTGCTGCTCGTCGACATAGGTACGATCCCAATAGAAGTCTAGTCCGACCTCCCCTATGGCCACTATCGCCTCACTAGACTGAGCTATGTATTGGCGTAGCTGATGTAGCTGCTCTGCGTAATCTGCCTCCACCGAGGTGGGGTGCAGCCCTAGAGCCATCGCAGTACGATCAGGATAGGCGTGGTACGTCTCGACTAGTAGAGGGAGTGACGTGAGATCTACATTGGGCATAACCATATAGTCTACCCCCGCCTGACAGGCTGCCGAGATGACAGCCTCTCTATCTGCGTCATACTCGACACCATATATATGCGTGTGGGTATCTATCAGCATATCTCTGTCCTACCTCTTCGATCTGACCAAAGGGAAGCTCTCCCTTTCGCTACAAAGTTGCTAGTCCTTCGCTAAGGACTGAGCGTTTAAGTATTGCGCTCAGCTATTTTGGTCACAAAAGCGCGCAACTGCGTAGCCTCTCTACCACAAGCTGACTCCAAAGCTTCTAACGCCTTCTGCGCCTCTGCTAAGTAGTCTCTTACGAGTGTCTGCACTTGAGTAGCTACGTCCATTTCGTCATATAGAGCCTTGACTGCAGAGATCTTCTCTCCAGGCTGCTCATTAGATCTACGCATCGCCTCTGTGAGTAGCTGTTGCTGAGCTTGAGAAGCAGTGGCATAGGCGAGTGTATGGAGGATAGTCTTCTTGCCCTCTAGGATATCACCTCCGAGAGGCTTACCAAAGGTCTCACTATCTCCGTATAGATCTAAGTAGTCATCTTGAAGCTGAAAGGCTAACCCGAGGTTCCACCCAAAAGCATAAGAGGACTCGAGCTCTGCAGCACTCCCCTTCGAGAGGATAGCTCCAAAGCGCGTTGCCGTGGCTATCAAGATCGCAGTCTTATAGCCGATCATCTCTAAGTATTGCTCCTTAGAGACATAGTCTAGCTGCTCATACTCTAGGTCTAGTTGCTGACCCTCCATGATGAGCGTAGCCATCTTATTGAAGTCCTGTATCAGATCAGGGAGCATCTCAGAAGAGACATCCTCTGTAAGCATCTGATAAGCTAGAATTAGCATAGCATCTCCCGAGAGGATGGCTGGTGTCAGTCCATACTTAGCGTAGACCGAGGGCTTGCCACGTCGCACGGGAGAGTTATCCATCACATCATCATGTAGTAGCGTGAAGTTATGAAAGACCTCAAGAGCTACTATAGGTGATGCTACCAAGGGTGCCTCAGGACGTAAGTACGCCTGCATCAAGAGAGCCAAGACTGGACGCACACGCTTAGCCCCCTCTTGCTCCAGCGTGTACCGTATCGGAGCATAAAGAGCTTGAGGAGTGCGCTTATCTAGCTTCAGACGTTGCAGCGTATCCTGCACTATCTGGCGATAAGCTTCCAAATCTTTGGCTTCTACTGTATGAGACATTCCTTGGTTAGTATAGGTGTAGAGACTTCCTGTGTTATGGAGCTAGTGGATGATATAGATGTCTACCTAACCGAATCTACATGGTAGCGGGTTAGTTAAACAACTTGGGAAGACACCTATATCATCCGATAGCTTTAAGTGTTACTACAGAAAGGTCCTCACGCTTTTTACATTAGCCTAGCACGAAGGCGATAGGCAGTGTAAAGTAGGAGCGCACAGCTTTTCCACGCTGCTTACCTGGCGTCCACTTAGGCATAGACTTAAGCACACGAACAGCCTCTTTATCTAGTGCGGGGTCTACCTTGCGTGCCACAACTACATCTCCTATAGATCCGTCTTTCTCCACGACAAAGCGGAGTACGACCTTACCTTGGATATTGTTGTCTAGTGCGCTCTGAGGATACTCAATATGATTAGCAATCCACTTGAGCAGTGAAGGTATATCACCCGTGGGTGGCACAGCGGGATTTTCAACAATCTCGAAGATTTGATCTTCTGGCTCCTCGACTGTCTGTACAGGCTGCACGATCACGGGTGGCGGTGGTAGCTCACGATCTTGGTCTACAGAGACAATTGAAATCTTAGCAACTTCCTTATTATCATCCACTACCTTAAATTCTTCTGGTAGTGCTACCTCTACGACCTCCTGTGGAGCTTCTGGTTCAGGTTCGGGTTGCTCTTCTTGCTGCTCATTGATGATAAGCGCATCCTCCATATCGGCGATATTGAGCGAGGTCATCTCATCTGCATTATCGTCCTTTGTAGAGGTCCACTCTAGAGCGGTATAAAGAATACCTAGAGCTAAGACCAATCCCATAGCCAACGATAAGGGTATCGTCCTTCTTAGGTCTGCGTTGGGTGATTTCTTGATTTCCATATAGCGAGTTATCTTATTTCTTCGGTGGAATGGTAGTTCTTTTGGAGCACGCTATCATGTAAAGCTAGCTCTCTCGGCACAAATGTACGAAGATTTTTGCGAGTAGCCTACACCTCCTAGTTAAGTCTTCACTAAAAGGCATTAAGACGCACTCCAAAAGACCCCCCTCCCCGACGGATAAGTTACTTCTTAATGTTCGGCAACTCAAGACCGTAGCCCTTCTTCTTGTCTGCTGCCTTAAGGAGTATAGCCGTAATGAGCGCTACTACACCAAATGCAGTAAAGACGAGCATAGCCTGAAAGTAGTCCTTTGGCTGTCCAGGAGCTACGTTTTGGTTGTTAGCATCGAGGATGGCACCGATGAGCATAGGCACAGCCATGAGACCGATGTTCTGAATCCAGAAGATAGCTGAGTAAGCGGAGCCTAGCACCTTGGCTGGAATAATCTTAGGTACGGAGGGCCATAGCGCTGCAGGGACTAGTGAGAAGGAGATCCCTAGTACTACGATTGCTGCGACTGCAATTGTGGTAGCTAGCCCGTGAGAGACCGTGCTGAATGGGAAGAAAGCAAACGTACCATGGCAGACGATCATCAAGATAGCACCGATCATCAGCATCGTCGCACCCTTACCACGAGCATCTAGATAGAAGCCCAAGATTGGGGTTATAACCATAGCTCCTACTGGGAAGAGACTAAAGATTTTAGCAGCCACATCTGGCTCAAAGCCCACGTTGCTTACAAGCATCTCAGTAGCAAACTTCTGGAAGGGGAAGATAGCTGAGTAGTAGAGCACGCAGAGGATCGCAACGATCCAAAACATCGAATTGCCAAAGACATGACCGAGATCTCTAAACTTAAAGGGCTCTTCCTCCTCTTGCTCTACAGCAGCATGAGCGGCTTCTAGCTGTTGGTCAAGCTTTCTATCCATAAAGAAATAGACCACGTATAGGAGTAGAGCTACGACAAGGAGACAGGTACCAAAGAAGACAGACGCGCGTACGGTACCATACTTCTCAGCAATCATTGGTGAGAGCCAAAAAACAGCAAAAACTCCAAGACGAGCTACAGCCATCTCAATACCCATTGCTAGAGCCATCTCCTTGCCCTCAAACCACTTAACGATCGATCGAGAGACCGTCACGCCTCCCATCTCTGTACCGCACCCGAAGAGCGCAAAGCCCACACAAGCTAGCTTTGCAGAGGCTGGCATAGCTGGCCAGAAGCTATTGAGGAAGTTATACCCGAAGCCTCCTGCATTAAATGCGGGACTCAGTGCGTACAGCTTGATCAACGCTCCGATCACCATCAGAGAGCCTGATAGAAGGAAGGTAAAGCGTACCCCCATCTTGTCCAGGATGATACCAGCGAAGATGAGGAAGAAGAAGAATACGTTGATAAAGAACTCACTACCTCCATAGGTGCCGAAGACGGTAGAGTTCCAGTTAAGCTCGGACTCAACCATCGTCTTGACAGGTGAGAGGATGTCTACAAACATGTAGGCAAAGAACATCGTGAGTGCGACTAGTGCCAGTGCTAGCCATCTCATCCCTGCGCTGTCTCGCAGGGTCTTTAGTTGCATAGTTTCAGTCATTACTTTATGTAGTATGTTTAGTTTGTTGATGCGTAGTTATAGATAGAGCGTCTAGCCCTGCGTAGGGACTGGACGCTCTTTTTGTATCAAGGGATAGCTCTTGAGCAACTCGGCAACGATGAAGTTGCTGCCTCCGACGAAGATCAAGTCTCCAGCATTAGCATGTGCTAAGACTTCCCGCAGAGCTTGCTCTACCGATGGATAAGCACTTCCCTTTAGACCAATAGTCTCAGCGCGTTGCTGTAGTTCTTCGGCGGGTAGCGTACGCTGTGATGCCGTCGTGCAGAAGTAATAGCGAGCTGATGAGGGCAGAAGGGCCAGATTGGTATCTATATCCTTGTCGGCACTCATACCTATTATCATATATAGGTGATCATAGGATTCCTCTTCGAGTTGATGTGCTACTACAGCGATCCCAGCAGGATTGTGAGCCGTATCGCAGACGATATGAGGATCTGTTGAGATCGTCTCCCAGCGACCACGCAGTCCCGAGAGCTTGTATAGCTCAGCAAAGCCACGTGCCACCACTTCATGAGAGAGCGGTGTGTCGAGTACTTTGTCGTCTAGAATGCGTAATGCGGTTAGGACGGTATGAGCATTTTCCAGCTGCGCATCACCCGATAGTGGCGTCTCTAGGAGACCATAGTCGACGGTGTCTAGTCGCATGCCAGGGTGTAGCTCATCGTATCGCTTGATCGTGTGCTCATCTTCGCAGAAGGTAATCGGCGCATGACGCTCGTCAGCCACCTGCTCAAAGAGCTCACGTACAGAGCCTCCAGCATTCCCAATGACTGCATGGACGCCCTCCTTGATGATGCCCGCCTTCTCGTAAGCAATCGCTTCGAGCGTATTGCCGAGATATTGTGTATGGTCCAGACTGATATTGGTTATGATCGAGAGCTTAGGCAGTATCACATTGGTACTGTCTAGTCGCCCTCCTAGCCCCACCTCGATGACAGCGTAGTCCACATCATGGGTGTGGAAATGCTCAAACGCCATCAAGGTCGTGTACTCAAAGAATGAGGGGCCAACAGACTCAATCAGGGGACGTGTCCGCTCAACAAAGGCGACCACTTCCTCCTCGGAGATCATCTCACCATTGATCCGTATGCGCTCACGAAAGTCCACTAGATGTGGCGAGGTAAAGAGTCCCACCTTGTAGCCTGCAGCTGTCAGTACAGAAGCTATCAGCGAGGTCGTCGAACCCTTACCATTTGTACCACCCACATGGATGGTGCGAATGTATCGTTGTGGATTACCTATAGCCTCGCACATCTGCTGCATACGCTCTAGACCAGGCTTATAGGCATCGCCCCCTTGGTTTTGATAGCAAGGGGTCGCTTGGTAGAGATAGTCTACCGTTTCTTTATAGTTCATTGTTGAGCTTGCGCATGATGGTCTGTGAGCGGTCAGGCCCTACAGATATGATCGAGATAGGTACTCGTAGTTGCGCCTCTAGAAAGGCTACATAGTGACGGAAGGCATCTGGTAGATCTTGCTCCGAGCGACAACCATCCAGTGGTGTCTGCCAGCCGGGTAGCTCCTGATAGATAGGCTCTATGTCAGCCTCGAGTGAGTACGGCATATTCTTGTACTCCTTATCTCCTATGCGGTAAGCGACACAAGCCTTGATCGTAGAGAGCGTATCTAGCACATCACTCTTCATCATGATCAGATGCGTCACGCCACTGAGCATGATCGTGTAGCGCAGGGCTACAAGGTCTATCCAGCCACAACGACGAGGACGTCCCGTGACTGCGCCAAACTCATGTCCACGGTCAGCCATCAGATGCCCCACCTCATCTTGTAGCTCTGTGGGGAAGGGTCCTGATCCGACACGCGTACAGTATGCCTTGAAGATACCGTAGACTCGTCCTATCGCCTTAGGCGAGATGCCGAGACCGATACAGCAGCCAGCACTCACCGTGTTACTGCTCGTCACAAAGGGGTAGGTGCCAAAGTCCACATCCAGTAGCGAGCCCTGCGCTCCCTCAGCGAGAACGTTCAGTCCCTCCTCGAGAGCTTCATTGATGAGGATCTCGCTATCTACAAACTGATATCCCTTGAGGTACTCAATGGCTTGGTAGAAAGCCTCCTCCATCTCAGGCAGCTTAGAAAGATCAGCACCCATCTTCTGCAAAAGGTCCACGTGACGATCCCGTACAGCTTTGTAGCGGGTCTCAAAGTCTCGCTCGATATCACCGATGCGTAGTCCCGTGCGAGCCACCTTGTCGGTATAGCAAGGACCTATACCCTTGCCTGTAGTGCCAATTTTAGCAGCACCCTTAGAGAGCTCCTGAGCAGCATCTAGCAAGCGGTGCGTCGGGAGGATCAGATGCGCCTTGCGGGATATGACTAGACGCTTCTTGATATCGTGCCCGCTCTGAGCCAGTTGCTCAGCCTCCTCACGTAGTAGGACAGGGTCAAGTACGACACCATTGCCGATCATGTTAAGCTTGTTGCCCTGGAAGATACCTGAGGGGATCGAACGCAATACGTAGCGCTGTCCCTCAAACTCCAGTGTATGCCCCGCATTAGGACCTCCTTGAAAGCGTGCGACCATCTGATAGCCTGGGGTTAGGACATCAACGATTTTGCCTTTGCCCTCATCGCCCCATTGTAGTCCGAGTAGGACGTCTACCTTTTTCTTGTTCATATCTTAATATATCTCTATCGATCAGCGACTCGCGGGTGCTTGCTGTTGCATACCCGATTGGGTCGCCGACTTCTTGTTGTTCGTTTTAGCAGTCTCACGCTCGCAATGCTGGCATAGTCCGTAGAAGATCAGCAGAGGCTGTGCCAGACGATATCGATGCGTCGTAGTATGACGTAGCACTTTGAGACGTCGAGGCTGTCTATAGAGCACCTCAGCTCCGCAACTGCGACAGCGACAGACAGCATAGAGACTGGCCTGCTCACTGGTCAGGTAGTGCGCCTCGCTCGACTGCGGAAGCTGTACGATCAGCCCCGACTCAGCTAGCAGACGCACCGTACTATAGACCGTGCCACGGCTCTGGCGATAGCCCTCCTCCTTCAGCCGAGCCATCAGCTCCTCGGTCGTAAAGATACGACGCTGCTGACTGACCACCTGAGCGATCTCTACTCGCTCAGAAGTCAGCTGATAGCCGTGCTGCTTGAGAAAAGCCTTAAAAGGCGACACCAAATCCGACATCATACTGCGCCACTCCCCTATCATTAGGAGGCGTGACATACTACCATTTTACTGCGTTACACATTCGTGAGTACCTCCACATCTGTAGTAGCCTCACAGCGAGACGCATCGCCACCTCGTGCGACACGCTCCACGGCAACCCGCTCCACATCACATCGCCTCTAACTAGAGAGCGACGAGTGTAGCAGGAGCTGACCGATGTCGCAAAGTTATACAAATTACTTTACTTACGCCACCTTTCGGATAGAGCTTAACTTCGCAAATCAGGTTACTCGTCTCATCTGAAATCTTTTTGCTCAATAGCAATCCGCATTTTACTCAATTCTGGCTCCAGATTTACTCAAATCTCCCTGCAGAACTACTCAGAAGACCTGGACTCCACAAACATGACGAGTAACCCGGTGCTTTCTAAGTTCAAATGCAAGCAGATCGTTGCACGTGAGCCAATCTCTACGTGGGGAATCGCGAATCTCCACGTGGAAAAAGAAAATTCTCCACGTGGGCAAGCAATAATACTTCGGAAGAATCAAATGAAACTTCGGAGGAATCAAATGAAACTTCGGAAGAATGGAATGAAACTTCGGAGGAAATGATTTTTTCCTCCGTGGAAAATAAAAAATAGCCACGTGGAGATTTGAAATTTTCCACGTGGCTATCGTTCTAAAGCCGTTTGAACATAAAATGTGTAGCCCGATGTAGGGCCCAAACGTTGTGACGGTCGGCTGATCTGTAGTGAGACTTGCGGAATCTAGGGAAATGGAGAAGGTGTGTATTACGGGCCATTTTTAGTAAGTTTGTCGCAGCAAAGAAACAATCCACTCAATTATGGTATGACGCAGGAAGTGACTTTTGGCGAGCGCAGCGAGGTAAGAGACTACACGCTAGAGGTGTGCACAGCAAGTATGCGGAGTGTGCAGGCCGCTGTGGCAGGAGGTGCTAAGCGTATAGAGCTATGCTCCGCACTATCCGTGGGGGGACTAACACCTTCCCTAGGACTTCTGAGAGAGGTTCGCGCCCTCTATCCCGAGCTCCGCATCCATGTCTTGATCCGTCCGCGAGAGGGAGACTTCGTCTACTCCGAGGAGGAGCTGCGCGTCATGGAGCGAGACATCGAGGCGGCACTACCCTACGTCGATGCTATCGTCAGTGGCGCTATGACACCCGCAGGCACTGTCGATGAGGTCGCTACGAGGAGGCTCTTGGAGCGGTCTCAGGGAGTCTCCTTCACGTTTCACAGGGCGTTTGATCAGTCGCAGAATCCGCTAGAGGCTATGGAGACGATACAATCATTAGGCTGCGCACGTATCCTCACTTCTGGTACTAAGGAGACTGCGGAGACGGGCATACCTATCATTCGTCAGCTCATCGAGCGAGCGGCGGGAGCGATTACGATACTCCCTGGGGGCGGTGTGACGGCAAGCAACATCCGGCGCATACTCACCGAGACAGGCGCTCGGGAGATACATGGCTCGGCATCTCTACGCCTACCAGACGGCAGGCAGGAGACTGACGCAGATATCGTTCGCGACTTCCTAAAGGCTATTCACTAAACACTTATCTTTGTACAGCAAATACAACTCTCTATCTAAATCTTATGACACGAAAAGCTCTCCTTTACCTCATCACAGTGATGCTCCTAAGCGGATCACTAGCTCTAGCGCAAACGAAGCCAACCGCTACTCCAACGAGTAGCGATCAGGTCGAGCAGTACTTAGACTTCCTCTATCAGTACTTACCTCTGCCCGATCGTTATGACTATAGCAGAGCCTTTTATGAGCACAATGTGCGACTCTCGCTACAGACTCGCCAAGAGATGCCGTGGGGCAAGCAGATACCCGAGCGGGAGTTCAGACACTTCGTCCTACCGATTAGGGTAAATAATGAGAACCTAGACAATAGTCGAGAGGTCTTCTACAAGGAGCTCAAAGATCGTGTCATCGGCATGTCTATGTACGATGCTGTGCTGGAGGTCAACCACTGGTGCCACGAGAAGGTCACCTACCGCCCTACAGACGCTCGCACCAGTAGCCCACTAGCGACCGTCTGTACAGCCTACGGACGGTGTGGCGAGGAGAGCACACTGCTCGTCGCGGCACTCCGCTCTGTGGGTATCCCCGCCAGGCAGGTCTACACGCCCCGCTGGGCTCACACAGACGATAATCATGCGTGGGTCGAGGCGTGGGTCGATGGCAAGTGGTACTTCTTAGGAGCGTGTGAGCCTGAGCCTGTACTTAACCTCGGGTGGTTCAACGAGAGTGCTTCACGCGGTATGCTCATGCACACCAAAGTGTTTGGAGCGTACGACGGGCCCGAAGAGGTGATCCAGCGGACGCCCTTCTTCACAGAGATCAATGTGATCGACCACTATGCCCCTAGCTCCGATCTCACCATCGAGGTGAAGACGCCCGCTGGCGAGCCGGTAGCCAATGCCCGCGTAGACTTCAAGCTGTACAACTATGCGGAGTACTTCACCGTAGCTTCTAAGTTTACCGATGCCTTGGGAAGAGCCAAACTCACGGCTGGGCGCGGGGATATGATGGTATGGGTCGAAAAGGACGGAGACATAGCCCTGAAGAGAGTCTCCTTCGGTGCCAAGCCTGTAGAGACCGTGATCCTATCGTCCGAGAGCCTGCCTAAGGTTTTCGACGAAACCATTACACCGCCTAGCATATCTGGCTCTCTACCACAAGTCTCCGAAGAGATGCGACGGGTCAACAACGAGCGTCTGGCTTACGAGGATAGCATCCGGCAAGCCTACGAGGCGACGATGGTCGATGAGTCACGAGGCAATCACGCCACCATACAGCAGTTTATAACGCAAGCGGGCAATAAAGAGATGGCCCAGAAGCTCCTCTCCGTCCTAGCGAAAAAGGATCTGCGAGACATCTCCCTAGAGGTCTTACAAGACAGTGAAGCGGCCGAGACAAATCAGTCGGAGATCTACTGCAAGTACGTCCTCAATCCCCGAGTAGAGCTAGAGTGGCTCACACCGTACAAGCACTTCCTCCGTGAGCAGCTAGCAGCTCTTCGCTCACCACAAGAACTGATCGACTGGACGCTCGCCAACGTTAAGCTAGTAACGGACCAGAACCCGCAACGCCTGAGGATGCAGCCCATGAGCGTCTACCGCGAGCGACAGACCGATGAGCTAGGCAGAAACATCTTCTTCGTAGCAGCAGCCCGTAGTCTCGGATGGCCGGCACGCATCAACGAGATCAATGGCAAGCTACAGTATTACACAGACGATCACTGGGTCGACGTCCTCTGGCACGACCAAGCCAGCCCCATAGCCACGACACCTCAGGGTACACTTCAGTTAAGCTATACCCCCTCGAAGTATATCAGCAATCCTAAGTACTATGCGCACTTTACCATCAGTCGCATCGTCGATGGCAAGACCTCGCTGCTGACCTTCGACGAGGAGGCTACCTGGAGTCGTGACTTTGCCAAGGGCATCAAGCTAGACGAGGGCCGCTATCTACTGACCACCGGCACACGTATGGCTAGCGGTGCCGTGCTCACGCATAGCGAAGTTTTTGAGATCAAGCGTGGGGAGACCACTACCGTACAGCTCACCATGCGAGAGAGCAATGAGGGGGTACAAGTCATCGGCAACTTTAATGCGGAGAACCTCTACTACGACCTCGCCACACAGACCACCAAGAGCCTCATCTCGACCACCGGACGTGGCTACTACATCTTAGGCTTGATCGCTCCAAATCATGAGCCGAGCAATCATACGCTACGAGACATCGCCATCTATAAGGACGCTCTCGAGGAGTGGGGTCAGTCTGTCGTACTACTCTTTGAGAGCCAAGACGCCGCCACACGATTTGTCGACGAGGGCTTTGACCTACCCGCTCAGGTGGTCTGGGGCATAGACTCAGAGGGCGCTATACTCAAGGAGATTCGCGAGGAGATGAAGCTCACCTCCAGTTCGCTACCCATCTTCCTCATCTGCGATACATTCAATCGAGTCGTCTACATCCAGCAGGGCTACACCATCAACATCGGTGAGCATCTCGTGAAGGTACTCAAGCAACTATAGCCGCGCAGCCCGCTTCTAACCCACTAGTTGTAAATGTGGTCTAGGTTGTCTATATTTGCACGCTCGTAGGAGATGCGCTATGGGGCAAGTCGGCGAATAGATGCAATAATCTAGCGATGTCGCCGTTTTATCCGATAGAATACTCCTTATTATATAACCACTGATATAGATTAACTATGTACTGGACGTTAGAATTGGCCTCAAAGCTAGAGGATGCTCCTTGGCCAGCTACCAAAGAGGAGCTCATTGACTATGCTCAGCGCTCAGGTGCGCCCATCGAGGTGATCGAGAACCTTGAGGAGATCGAAGACGAGGGCGAGGAGTATGAGACCATTGAGGATATATGGCCGGACTACCCTAGCAAGGAGGACTTCTTCTTCAACGAGGAGGAGTACTAGCTCGTCGCTCTAGAGATACAAGACACTGACTCATAATCAGGGAGTCTCTGCATAGCTATTAGCTTATGACTATACGCCACCTAGGATGAAAGAGATGCGCCCACTTCGGATCTGCGCTATACGGCTTGCGCCAGATGAGCACCAGTCGGAGGGGGGCGTATGCGTTACGGAGAGGTGGTGGCGTAAGTCTCTCGGGAGGCTCCTGCTATGTCTGCTTATCGTGACCTGCTGGCTCCCGATGCGTTCGCTGGCACAGGTGGATCCGCTTTTCTCGGACTACCGTCGGCTACAGAACTACTACAATCCGGCAGCGATCGGTCTGCAGAAAGATCTGCTCCTGACGGCTGCCTATCACCAGCAATGGATCGGTATAGAGGGAGCTCCTGCGAACCTTTTTGTCTCGGCTCATACGGAGCAGCAGTGGGGCAAGAGCTACCACGGTGTGGGGCTGGTGGTCGTGGCGCAGCGTGCGGGACTCTTTACCCGTACAGAGGCGCAGGCGGAGTATGCTTTTCAGCTTCGCTGGAAGGGGGACAAGATCCTCTCTATCGGCACGGGGCTGGGCATGATCAACCTCCTATACGATGGCACTAAGGCACGCATACCAGATGGAGGGGCTATGACGCCAAATGACCCTTCGCTGCCACAGACGCCTGTGTCGGGACGCAACTTTGATCTCTCTGCGGGAATCCTATGGCACACGCCTCGGTACTTCATCGGTGTCTCGGGGCGTCACCTCACGGTGCCGCGCATCACCCTCGACAGGCTCTACTATCAGAAGGTGCCGATACATATCAATGCGGTCTGTGGGTACAATATTACACCACCAGGTGCGTTATTATCGTGGCACCCCTCACTATTTGCCTCGACAAACTTGACGTCGTGGCGGGTGGATGTCAACCTAGATGTGCGCCTTGCTCAGCGATGGGAGGCTGGTCTGATGTACCGACCTTTGCAAGCGGCGGGGCTACGACTGGGAGCGCTCTTTGGCAAGTGTCACGTGGGTTATCTCTTTGAGATGCCTACGAGTCAGCTGGCAAGGGGCAACTGGGGCAGTCACGAGCTGGTGATCACCTACGCACTCCCGATGTCTAGCCACAAGAAAGGGACCAACAGCTACAAGAGCATACGACTCCTCTAGCTGCTGCGTCTCTATGATAAATAGAACTCAATCAGAAGACCTCTGAAACAACTTAGAAGCTATGAAAGAAGCTTTGCCGACATACTGCAGTCCGTCCCAGAGCGCGCATGATGTCCGTTCTGTACAAAGGCTTAGGACTAGAATCAGAGCTGGAGCCTTGCCCCTACTAGGAGCTTTGGCACTGCTCTTACTCTTCATCTCCGTGCTGAGCATGGTGGGCTGCGCTCCCAAGCGTGGCTCTGGCGTGAGTGCCGAGCTAGTGGGCGTAGGGCTCTCCTCGTGGAGTGAGCCTGCACCCTATGGCATGGTGCAGATACCGCAAGGGCACATTGTGCTGGGCGAGCGTGAGGCGGACACGGTCTGGGGACTCCCTGCTGAGTACCGGGCGATCTCGGTAGATGCCTTCTGGATGGATCAGACGGAGGTGACGAATGCGCAGTGGCGACAATTCGTCTACTATGTGCGTGACTCGATCGTTCGCGAGCGTCTGGCGGACCCGCTATACGGGGGTAACCCGCTTTACAAGATTACTACGGACAAGTATGGTGACCCCATCAAGCCTTACCTCGACTGGTCTCAACCGCTACCCAACCCTAAGCGTGCGCTAGAGCAGGAACTGGAGGCGATGGAGAGTGTCTACTACACGAACCCCGTGACGGGCGAGCGCAAGCTCGATCCTAAGCAAATGCTATACAAGTATGAGGTCTACGACTACCACGCAGCAGCACTCTACCGCAACAACTTGCAGCAGGAGGTGCGTGCTATCAAGGGCGTTCAGGAGCCGGTGATGATCTCTAAGGACACGGCTTACGTCAACGACCGTGGTGAGATAATCCGTGAGACGATCACGCGTCAGCTCGCTAGTGAGTACGACTTTCTCAATACCTACATCGTAGCGATCTATCCCGATGAGACGGTCTGGGTCAATGACTACCCCAACTCTAAGAATGAGATCTACACCCGCACTTACTTCAATCACCCTCGCTACGACAATCACCCCGTAGTGGGTGTCTCGTGGGAGCAAGCGACCGCTTTCTGCCACTGGCGTACGGATAACTATCGTAAGGGGCTGAACCTACCCGATGGAGCGATCGTGCCTGAGTTTAGACTGCCCACCGAGGCTGAGTGGGAATACGCAGCGCGTGCTGGACGAACTAACACGAAGTTCCCATGGAATAGCGAAGACCTAGACTCGGAAGACGTATGCTTCTTGGCAAACTTCAAGCCCTTCGAGGGAGACTATGCAGCCGACGGACAGGTGATTACTTCGCAAGTAAGCACTTTCTCGCCCAACGACTACGGGCTCTACGATATGGCGGGCAACGTGGCGGAGTGGACCAGCTCGAGCTACTTCGTCTCTAGCTACGAGATGATGGACGATGTCAATCCGCAGATGCACTACAACGCAGCTCGCGAGGACAACACGATGCTACGGCGCAAAGTCGCCAAGGGTGGTTCGTGGAAGGACGTCCTCCGCTTCATCAGATCCACACGACGCATCTACGCACCACAAGATGAGGCACACTCTTACATCGGCTTCCGCTGTGTGCGCAGCATCATCAACAACTCCAAATAAGCAACGCAACAGACAGCCCTAACAACGGCTTTACCCTTCAGATAGATAGACTCATGGCAAAGAAATATAGACGCTACAAGAATGGTCTGGAGATGTATCTCTCCAGCAAGAAAGGGCGCAGAGTGCTCAACTTCGCATACAGCTGGGGTGCCGCAGTGGTAATCCTCGGAGCTCTCTTTAAGTTGCTCCACCTACCCTTCGGCAATGAGATGCTTTTCATCGGTATGATCACCGAGTTCTTCGTCTTCTTTATCTCAGGTTTCGAGCAACCTGAGGAGCACTACCAGTGGGAGCAGGTTTTCCCCGAGCTAGACTCTAAGAACCCGATGGACAAGCAGGAGATGGAGGCTCGCCGACAGTACCTCCTCCGCAAAGCTCAGGAGGCAGCTGCAGCACCTACACCCATTTATGCCTATCCTGAGGGCGAGCATCACGAGCCGACGAGAGCTTACGCTGCTCAGCCTCAAGCTCAACCACAAGTCCAGGCGCAAGCTCAAACAGGTTACGTTGCCCCTGAGGGTGGCTACGGTGCGCCAGCTTCTGAGGTTCAGGTGGAGCGTCTCTCCTCTGCCATTGACCAGCTAGCCAATGCCGCTTCGCAGCTCAGCCGACTGGGCGAGCTATCTCAGCAGATGACTGATCAGTGGGTCGCTATGCAGCAAGACGGTCGCACCCTCGGTGAGAGTGCCGTGGAGTATCAGACGCAGATGGACACGACCTCACAGCACTTGGCTCGTCTCAACCAGATCTACGAGTCGCAGCTGGCAAGCATCACAGGACAGGTCGCTACCATTGACCAGATCAACCAAGGTCTGGAACATATTAAGAATATGTACCAAGACTCCGCTATCGATAGTACTACATTCCGCACGCAAAATGAGCGCTTGACCATGCAGCTCTCTGAGCTGAATCGTGTCTACGCTCGCATTCTGGAGGCGCTGACGGTCAATATGGGTGCCCCCGGCATGGCGGGTCGTCCTTATCAGGGAGGCTACGAGCCTAGCTACTACGCTCCACGGCAAGAGTACCCCTCGGCACGGTCCGACTACTACGCATCACAGCCCTATCAAGCACCACGCAATACGGGTGCACCACAGGAGCCACAAGAGTAGAGCGCTTTCCCCTTCATCTACTCGATAGCTATTCAACTAACACAATCTAGGCATTATGGCAGCAGGAAGCAGTGGCAACCGCAATAGACAGAAGATGATCAATCTGATGTATCTCGTCTTCATTGCGATGGTAGCACTCAATGTCTCCTCGGAGGTGCTCTCGGGCTTTGTCCTCGTGGAGCGCAGTCTCACGCACACCATCGAGGGTTCGCAGCAGAGCAATGACAACATCATGAAGGGACTCTCGACTGCTTATGCCAAAAACCCTAGCAAAGCGGAGCCCTGGTATCGTAAAGGACTAGCACTCACCGCCTATGCCGACTCGCTCTACAACGAGATAGACCAGCTGCGCCTCCTCATAGCTCAAGAGGCAGACGGTAAGGATGCCAACCCCAACGATGTGGCACGCAAGGACGATATGAACGCCCCCACGACCGTCATGCTCAACCCGCTCACACGGCGAGGTGCTAAGCTACGCGAGTCGATCGATGCATTCCGCACCTACACCACACAGATGGTTCGCAGCGATAGCCGTCGTGAGCATATCTCCGAGATGCTCAGCACGGAGCGCGCAGGCGGACTCAGCTGGGAGCAGCAGATCTTTGAGAACATCCCCACCATCGCCTCGCTCACGATGCTCACGAAGCTCCAGAGCGACATACGCACCGTCGAGGGAGACGTGCTGAGTGACCTTGTCCAGAACATCGACAGTGGAGACCTCCGCGTCAATAAGATAGCGGCGCAAGTGATCCCACGCAGTCAGCTCGTCATGCAGGGCAGTCAGTACGAGGCGAGCATCGTCCTCTCTAGCTACGACTCGACACGCGTTCCCAAGATTGTGGTCAATGGCTCGACTCTCCCCGAGAGCGCTGGAGGTATTTACCGTGTCACGGCGTCCAAGGCTGGCACCTTCCCCATCTCCGGGTACATCGAGACGGAGCTGCCCGATGGCACCGCTGTCAAGCAGCCTTTCCAGTCGGAGTACTACGTCACCGAGCCTTTTGCTACGGTCGCTCCTACTATGATGAACGTCCTCTATGCGGGTATCAACAACCCGATCAGCATCGCCGTGCCTGGCGTCCCCTCGCAAAACGTGACCGCCACGATGACCAACGGCACGCTCACCCGCCAAGGCAATGGCTGGGTAGCTAAGCCCGCCAAGATAGGTACTCCCGCCGTCATCACCGTCATGGCCAAGCAGGCGGACGGACGCACCACCAAGATGGCCGAGACCTCGCTACGGGTACGAGCACTCCCCGACCCACTTCCTTATATACAGTACACCGATGCCAATGGTGCGACCAAGCGCTTTAAGGGCGGTCGTATCGCCAAGCGCGACCTCCTCACCGCCAATGGTATCGGGGCAGCAATCGACGATGATCTGCTAGACGTGCCCTACCAAGTAGTGCGCTTCCAGCTCCTCTTCTTTGACTCTGTCGGTGGCGTTATCCCCGAGGTGTCCAACGGGCCCACTTTCTCCGCTAGACAGCGAGATAAGATCCGCAATATGGCAAAGGGTAAGCGCTTCTTCGTGAGCGAAGTGACCGCTCGTGGTCCCGATGGTATCGAGCGACAGATCCCAGCCATCGAAGTAATCGTACGATAGTCTTCACAGCTTTAAGAATAGACCCATTTTTAAGAATAGACCCATTCCCACTATACTATGCAACGCATTCAGTCTCTACTCATAGTACTCCTTGCCCTCACGCTCACACTGACCGCTGAGGCGCAAAACTTCGACCCGCTCTCCGCTACCCCGACCGACTCGACACAAGTCGCCACGGAGCTGCCACGCCAGCGCCCCACGGCACGTCAGCGACGCGATAGAAAAGAGCAGGAGCTGGAGACACAGACCAACGGTATCTCCATGCGCGCCAAGAACTACGCCGACCAGCAGGTCAAGGATACCGAGGCAGCCCCCTGGCGCCGAGTAGTCTACCGACAGCTCTCGATAGACAGCCTCGCCAATGCCCCGATCTTCCGTCCTGTACGTCCGTCGGGAAAGTTGCAGAGCCTCTTCTCGCTTCTTTTCAAACGCTTCAACGAGGGGAGCCTCACCGTCTATGAGTACGAAGACCTAGGCTACGAAAACCTAACTCCAGAGCGACAGCTGCGCTTCGAGGACTTCCTCGACCGCTTTGGCATCGTGTATGACAAAGACCCTAGCCAGACAGGCAACCGCGCCTTCAAGATTCTCCCAGTAGACATCCCCACACAGTCCATCCGTAGCTACTACGTCAAGGAGGAGTACTACTATGATGTCAAGACCAGCGACGTGAGCAGTCAGATCGTAGCTATCTGCCCCGTGATGGACGACGAGATATCGATGGAGGGTAGCGTACGCATACCGCTCTTCTGGGTCAAGTACTCCGACCTGCAGCCCTACCTCTCGCAGCAACCTGTCATGCTCTCGACCAAGAACAACGCCACGACCGCCACGATGGACGATTTTTTCAGTCTCAACCTGTATCGCGGACAGATCTCGATGACGCTAGGCGGTGAGACCGCCGAGCTCAATAGCGAGATGAGCGACTCGACAGCGATGGCTGCTCGTCAAGCCTTCAGCAACCAGATCGAGGGCGAGCTACAGCAGTTTGAGGAGAGTCTCTACGGCACCGAGTACACCACCCCTGCCGCAAGCGACGACGACCTCCAGGAGGCGCGTGACAGTGAGGACGATTCGCAGCTCGACACCGCCCGTGCCCGTCGCGCACAAGAGCTCCGCGAGGGCAAGAGCAACCAGCGCAAAGCTACAAAAGCCACCAAGGCAAAGAAAAAGAGCCGCTCGAACAAAAAGCGTGCTAAGAAGGCTACCCCAAAAGCAGCCAAAACCGAGCAACCGAAGCAATCCAAGAGCAGCTCCACACGCTCCGTGCGCAATCGCTTCTAGCCAAAGGCTACTAAGCAACCAACCATCCACAGAGGGCTGGGTCCATCACAGCGGACTCAGCCCTTTCTTTATCCAGTCGCCCTACCCCTCTATTTGAAACTCTAGTTTCTTCCGTATGAAACTAGAGTTTCTTCTAGGTGGCACTGATAGTTAGGTCAAGAGAGTGCACTTAAAAAGGGGCGAACCTTATGAGGTCCGCCCCTTTTATCGATATGTTTGTGGATCGATCAGCTAGTTGGCTGAGGTCTTGTAGTGGATGTTGTCAATGAGACGAACCTCGCCGCAGTAGCAGACAATGCAGCCGACGGGATCGCTGCTATCAGCCCACGACTCGAGGGGTCGAAGCGTCTTGCCGTCGACGATCTGATAGTACTCAGGACGCAGGAGCGGATGCTCTGCGAGGCGTGAGACGACGAAGTCGACGACTTCAAGAGGTGTGTGCGCCGGGACGAGCTCTTGGCTAGCTACGAGTGTGTCGTGGATGCGAGGCGCTACGTCACGCTGCTCGCTGGTCAGGAGGAGGTTACGGCTGCTCAGGGCTAGTCCGTCAGCCTCGCGGATGATGGGACAGCTGTGTATCTCTACGGGCAGAGCGAGCTGGCGAACCATCTCCCGAACTATAGCTATCTGCTGGAAGTCCTTCTCGCCAAAGAAGGCACCATCGGGCTGCACGAGCATGAAGAGCTTGCTCACGATCTGCGCTACTCCGTTGAAGTGTCCTGGACGATGCGCTCCCTCCATAGTCTCTCCGAGGAAGCCGAAGTCAAACTGACGTGTGTCCGCCTCGGGATACATCTCCTCGACGGTGGGCAGGAAGGCGATATCTACCTGAGCATCACGCAGGCGCGCCAGGTCCTCCTCAGGCTTGCGGGGATAAGTACGCAGGTCTTCGGGGTTGTTGAACTGCGTAGGATTGACAAATACGGATACGACGACGATGTCGTATTGCTTTCTAGCAGCTGCCACTAAGCTTAGGTGTCCAGCATGCAGGGCACCCATAGTAGGCACTAGCCCTACACGGGCTGAGGGGTTCTCCTGGCGTAGCCTAGAGAGTTCTTGCTGTAGCGCAGCAACCGTTGTAATGACTTTCATTTGAGTGTGATATACTGAAAGGGTGTGTATGATTTGATTTCTATTTATAGCTCTTGTCGGTAGAGCAGGCAGGCATCGCCATAGCTGAGGAAGCGGTACTGCGCATCAGCGAGGGCATACTCGTAGAGCGCACGCCAGTGGGGGCCGATGAGTGCCGAGACGAGCAGCAGGAGCGTGCTCTTCGGTTGGTGAAAGTTGGTCACCAGGATGTCTACCATCTGATATTGATAGCCTGGGGCAATGAGTAGTGCGGTGGAGAAGGTAAGCCGATCAAGCCCCCTATGGCGAGCATAGCGGAGCAAGATCTCCAGAGCCTCATAACGTGACGGCAACGCTGCACCACAGCTCTGACGCATACGATAGCTATACCACTGATCTAGGTGAAAAGGCTCTGCCACTTCCCCACCCTCTTGCTCTGCTTGCTGCAAAGCAACGGCATACCAGTAGAGGCTCTCCAAGGTGCGTACAGAGGTTGTCCCAATGGGTACAAAGGGGCTGTCGATATGCTCTAGTAGTGTCTCCAAGGTTGCGGTCGGCACACTACAATACTCACTGTGCATCTGATGATCAGCGACCTGATGACCCTTGACTGGTAGGAAGGTTCCCGCACCGACATGGAGCGTTAGCTCGGTGATGCGATGCCCCTCCGCTAGGAGCCTGTCATCGAGCTCTGGCGTGAAGTGTAGTCCCGCTGTCGGCGCTGCCACGGAGCCCTCTATACGAGCGTAGACGGTCTGATAGTCGGTAAGATCGCTGCTCTCAGTCTCTCGATTGAGATAGGGGGGAATGGGTAGCTGGCCACACAGCTCTAGTATCTCGCCAAAGCTCTTGGTCTCGTCACTCCAGCTGAAGGTAACTACGTCTGGCGTTTCCGCCTCCCTATTCGCTTGTAGCGTGATGCTTTGTCCGCCAGCTAATGGTAGCGTGCAAGCGATGGTCTGCTCGGGGCGCCACTTCTTCGAATTGCCCACAAGGCAGTGCCAGGAGCATGCACCGAGCGAGGCAAGGCTCTCCTCATAGCTGACAGGTCTGTATGGGTCTAAGCAGAGTATCTCGATGCGGGCTCCCGTGGCTTTGACAAAGAAAATTCGCGCCTTGATAACTCGCGTATTATTGCGAATGAGGAGCGCATGAGGCGGGAGCAGGTGTGGCAGCTCGGCAAAGGTGTGATCCTCCAGCCTCCCCGTGGCATCGCTCAGGAGGAGCCGGCACCGGTCACGCTCCGCCAGCGGATGCGCTGCGATACGCTCGTCGGGAAGCGGGTAGTCGTAGTCGTTAATATCTATATCGACCCAGTGCTGCGTATGGGGCTTGTCACACATACTCTCTCGATCCTCTGATTAGTTTTGCGATACTACTCAAGCGTCACGTAGCAAGACTCCTGTAGCTTAGGCTCTACGACGACACGCAGCATCACACCGTCACGCAGGTAATCGATGGTGACACCTGTGCGGGGAGCTGTCGTGATCCAGGGGTTGAACGCGAAGAGGTAGCTAAAGCCCCCGAAGTACTTATCCTTGTCGAGTAGTTTAGCGACTCGAGCATAGTCCTCCGAATCCCAATAGCGACAATTGGTTGGTCCATTTTTAATCGCAAAAGGTAGCTCCAGTGTGCGACAGGCCATGCTCTTCTTGACAAATGCTAGATAACCCTTAGAGAGTTCGTCTGCAGTGCCTAGATGGCGACCATTGATGGCAATAATCTCGTCACCAGCACGTAGTCCCGCCTCGGCAGCAGGAGAGTGCAGCGGTAGCGAGTGGATGGTTGAGATGTTGTTTGCCTGATAGTTGATGCCTAGCGACAGGTGTCTGTGAGTGGCAAAGCGCACGACGAGCGAATTGAAGTAGCGCGTGAAGGGAAACTGCAAGAGCATCACAGGCACCGTCAGGGCAGTGTAGTCGGTCAGCGTATAGTCGTCAGAGAGTAGCTCCTCGGCTTCGCTCGTCCATAGCATCTTGTGCTCGTTGACACCACTGTATATGGTGATGCCAAACTTAAGATAAAAGCGAGCCAGCGACTTGTTGCTCCCCATAGGAAGGATTGGTAGCTCGACGAGCTTATGCGCCTTGGGGTCGATGCGTAGCGACGTTTGCACGGCAGAGCGACGAGCTGCAGCAGCGTCGTAGGTCCCGTTTTCGGAGATACTATAGTAAGTATCTACGAGGAGGTCAGGATTCTTTTGATCATAGGTGAGCCCCTTAGCTTGTAGCGCCTCGGTAATCTGCTGTTCAATGAGGACGTCCCGATTGGTGTATTGCTTATTGGTTCGCACGAAGCCGAAGGTCTCATAGTTGATCAAGTCTGTCTTGCCCTCCGTGCCTGAGCTGATGGGGTAAGAGATCAATATATCGGACTCGTCCTCCAGGCTATACATACCAAAGGCATGAGCTATGTCACGCTCCGTGAGCGCATCGGCAGGCTGAGCGATCGGCTTGAGATGACGCTCCACACGATGGTATGCAAAGTTAGAAACGAGCAGATCGACAGAGGCGCCCCCCGCACCTTGCAGCAGGCGTATCATCTCCTCCTCAGGCATAGTGTGGGTCTCTCGTCCATTGATAGCCTCGATGATGTCGCCACCTCGTAGTCCAGCTTGCGCAGCGGGGCTGTTGGGATAGACGGTTAGGATGACAGGGCGATTGGCTCCCCAGTTGTCGTTGTAGCTCAACTGATACTCCAGACCGACGTAAGCTTTCTGAGCTTGCACGGTCAGGGCAAAGGAGCAAAGTGCTAGGATAACTAGCAAGGTGGTGTGGTATAGTCGCTTCATTGTAGTCTATTCGTTGCGTGTGATAGTGAAAAAGGGTTAGTGTAGTGTCAATTGGTAGAGCCGATCGATCACTTCGCCATAGGTCTGTCGTATGATCTCTTGTCGAGAGCCTGAGAACTGCAAGCGTGCTGAGTAAATGCCCCTAGGTGACGCTATAGCGATGCAGACGGTCCCGACAGGTGTCTCAGCCGTACCGCCGGCTGGTCCTGCCACGCCTGTAGTTGCTATGCCGATGGTGCTACGACAAGCTTGACGCGCTCCGCTAGCCATCGCCTCAGCGACCTCTCGGCTCACGACGCCATACTGCTCGATGGTGGCGGCTGGCACGTAGGCTAGCCTCTCCTTGAGCTCTATCTGATAAGTCACGAGGGCTCCCTGGAACCAGTGCGAACTGCCCGCATGCGACGTGAGCTGACTCGCTATATAGCCTCCCGTACAGCTCTCGCAGGTCGAGACGGTCTCATGCTGCTCTAACCAGTGTGCGATGAGACGCTGTAGCTGCTCTTCTGTCGTCTGAGGTGTCAGCATAAGGTGTGGATTAGATGGTTGTCTTGGCAAAGGGGACGGCATCTATGGATCCGTACGCTCCTCGCTCATAGGCAAAGCTTCCCGCCATGGCGACCATAGCGGCATTGTCTGTCGTAAAGGCAAAGGGTGGTATGTAGACCTGCCAGCCGTATCGCTCAGCATAAGTGTGGTAAGCGTCACGCAGACCCGTATTGGCCGAGACACCACCAGCCACTGCGATGTGCTTGATACCTGTCTCCTTGCTGGCGCGTAGTAGCTTGCTCATGAGGATGTCGATGACCGTCTTTTGAAGTGAAGCGCAGAGGTCCGCTTTGTTTTTCGCAACAAAGTCAGCATCCTTGGCAAGTTCATCTCGTAGGGTGTAGAGGAAAGAGGTCTTCAGCCCGCTAAAGCTGTAGTCCAGCCCTGGCACCTGTGGCTTACTAAAGTGAAAACGCTCAGCGTCACCCTCATTGGCGAGCTTATTGACGATCGGTCCCCCTGGGTAGCCGAGACCCATCACCTTGGCGCACTTGTCAAAGGCTTCGCCAGCGGCATCGTCAATCGTCTGCCCCAGTATGCGCATATCATCAGGTGCATTGACCTGTACGATCTGTGAGTTACCTCCCGAGACGAGTAGGCATAGGTATGGAAATGGCGGTGGTGTATGTGGCTCCTCAGGCTTAGCGATGAAGTGTGCGAGAACGTGTGCCTGCAGGTGATTGACCTCGACGAGTGGGATCTGTAGCGCTAAGCTCAGCCCCTTGGCAAAGTTGGTCCCGACGATGAGCGACCCGAGAAGCCCTGGACCGCGTGTGTAGGCGATAGCATCTAGATCGGCTAGCGTGACACCAGCCCGTGCTACCGCCTGCTGAACGACGGGGACGATGTTCTGTAGGTGAGCTCGTGAAGCCAGCTCGGGCACCACGCCTCCATACTTGCTGTGTACCTCTTGACTCGCGATCACATTGCTACAGAGTAGTCCACCCCGTAGCACAGCTGCCGAGGTATCGTCGCACGAGCTCTCGATACCTAAGATTAGAGAAGATGAAGATGTCATGATGCTTTATCGTAAGATTAGTTTGCAGCCCTGTCTTCGGCGCACACCTTATCGACATATTTGAAGAACCTCGCTCCGCCCTGCTCACGAAAGTAGTCGCGACCCTCTAGCATCTCTTCCAGCTGCATGAGTGCTCTGTCCTCAGCCATATGCATCAGCTCCCGCTCGGAGTCCGTCTGATCATCGATGCCCAAGAGGTGCAAGATGCCATGTATCATCACACGGTACAGCTCCTGCTTGAACGGCACACCCAGCTCCTGCGCATTTGTTGCGACAGTGTCGATGCTAATGAGTATATCGCCATAGATTGCATCGTCGCCCTCCTGCTCACTCTCTCTAGGGAAGGTTATGACATCTGTGTAGTAATCATGCTGGAGAAATGCTTTATTTGCTCTCAAGATACCCTCATCATCAGTGTACTGAAAGTTAATCTCCCCGACCGTGCGATTCATCTCCTCGCATACACGACGCATCCAACGGTTGGCGATTTGTCGCCTAATCGGTGGCATCAACAGTTCGTTGTCCGAATAGTAGTTAAATTGCATATCTCGTCTCTATAAATCTATCTGCATGCAGGCATTGCTTGCAATCTTGTGAGGCTGTTGACTTTGGCAGTCTCGCATAGTATTGCAAAGGTAATGCTTTCTTTAGACTTACAAAGCGTAACGAGAGCGTACATTCCACCCGCTAATGCAATTTCTCAAGAATGATGTTTTTGATGACTTCA
>OIGV01000108.1_pt1 | contig 29236 bp, 24 predicted proteins | sample 1582351 | NCBI WGS metagenome assembly OIGV01 (sample SAMN02675049, study PRJEB24791) | human gut metagenome, SKBSTL061 | isolation source: stool | host: Homo sapiens | place: USA
ATCTGTGCAGCAAGATCAGCTGGAGAAAGGACCATCGTATCGCCCTGCACACGGCCTGTCATATCCAGTTGCGGCAGCTCGACAGGAATCGGCTCGGGCTCGTCCTCCACGGGAATGAGAGGCGTGTCAAATTTGGGCTCCTGCGGGACAGGCGTCAGCGGGGTCTCAAACTCGGTAGGCTGCGGCAGGTCCAGCGTCGTCTCGGCACTGACCTCCTGCGGCGTATAGTAAGGCGCGTGGCCGCTGACAGCGCGGTTGATGAGCGCATCCAGCTCGTCCTGCGGCGCGGGGGACGCCTGTGCAGCGGGCGCGGGCGTGACCGGGGTCAGCGGGGTACTGTACACCGGCGCGGCAGGCTCTGAGGAAGGCTGCAATTGCAGCTCAAAATCATCCTTCGGTGCGGGAGCGGGCTGGGGCTGGGTGTGGCGCAGTGTGCTGTTAGCCCGGTTGGACAGCGGATCCATGCCGAACGTGCCGCCCGGGCCGATGCTGACCGGCTCCAGCGGGTCAGCGCTGACGGCCTTTTGGCGGGCGTTTTCCCCTGCACTGGGGCCAAGATCCACGTCAAACGACGCATGGGTCTGGGCGGCGGGCTTGGCGGCAAACGGTGCCTCGGGCACAGCAGGTGCCACGGGGGGCGTGTAGGCGGCCTGCCGCTGCGGGGCGGGCGGGGTCTGCTTCGGGAAACGGCTCGTGTCCGCGATGACGTCGTAAACCGGATGGTGCGGGCGGCTGCTGTCCGGCAGCGCACCGGTCAGATTCTCGACGCTCTCCTCCTCGGGCTCCTGCTCAAACAGGCGGGTGTCGTAGGCGGTCTCGGCTGCGGCGCGCTCCTCGCGCTTGGCCTGCAGGGTCTTGTACTGGCCGTCTACAAACAGAACGACGTCCGCGGGGGTGATGGCAAAGAAGAACATCAGCCCCAGCAGGAAGATGAGCAGCATGATAATGTTGGAGGCGGGACGCCCGAACAGCGCCAGCAGCGTGGCACCGATGGGCGCACCGAGGACGCCGCCCTCCCAGAAGTAGGTGCCGCCGCGGGTAAAGAGCATCTTGACGATCTCCCCGACCTTGAGGTTCTCAATATTAAGTTTGGAGAAGATGACCGGCACGCTGGCGCAGAGCACGCCCATCAGCGATACCTTGCCCGCAAACAGCGCGACGCGGTAGCCGGTGGCCAGCAGGTAGGCCAGGTACAGCAGGAACGGTCCGACCAGATAAGTCGTGATACCGAAAACGCCAAAGTACCAGCTGCGCAGCGTGCGCCAAAGATTCTGCCCGGGCACAAGCACGAGCGCAACGCAAAGCAGACCAAGCCCCACCAGCAGGATGCTGCGGGCCAGGTTTGGGGTCTCGGCGCGGCGCTGGGCACGGCGGGACGGCTGACGGCTGCGGGAGGCCGCACTGCTGCGCGCGGATGCGGAGCGCCCGGTGCTGCTGCGGCCTGCGCCGCGGGAGGAGGCGGCGCCCTTTTTGCCGGAGGAGTTCTTTGTTGATTTTTTACCGGAACGAGATTGTGCCATGTTACAGTGTTTCCCTCTCTTATTTCTCTGAACGCTTTTTTATATATAAGTAGTCTGTACAGGTACAGGACGGTAAGGACATACGACTTTCATTTTAGCACGATTTCCGGGGATTGTAAAGAAAAATGCCCGCGGTGCCGGGTTACAAAAAAATAAATCCCCGCCCTGAGGGATGGGCGGGGATTTACAAGAAAGGAGGAGAAGAACACATGAAAATGTGATAAAGCTATTTGACTTGGGGTTCATTTAGCTTGCAACTAAATTGTAACTGTTTTGTCACCAAATGTCAAGAGCGTTTTGTCATTTTTTTGTAATTTCTCAATTTATTCACAAATTGGCAGGCAAAGCTCGGCGCAGCCGCCGGGGGTGTTATATACCCGCAGGGTACCGCCGTGGGCTGCAGCGGTCCTGCGTGCAGAATACAGCCCCAGCCCCTGATGGGAACTGTCGCTGCGCGCAGCATCTGTGTAGAACATCTCCCCTGCCCGAGCCAATGCTTCGGCAGTAAAGCCGGGGCCGGTATCGGTCACACGCAAAATAAAGCTGTTGTTTTCCCTTACAACGGTCAGGGTGACGGTTCCGCCGCGCGGGGTGTGGGCGGCAGCGTTGTCCAAAAGGTTTTCCGCAGCGCGCAGCAGGTCATTCTCTGCAGCACGGATCGTCCCCTGCCATTCCTCCTGCAGTATAAATTGGATTCCGGCAGGCGCGCAGAGGGCGCTGGCTGTCTGCGCCAGCCGGGCCGTGAGGGTGTGGCTGGCCAGCGGTGCTTGTACGGCAGGTGCTGCGCCGGCTGTGCGCAGAGCGGCCAAATAGTGGCGTGCGCGCTCCGTGCCGCGCAGGATGGCTTCGACCTGTGTCTGCTGGTCGGCGGACAGAGCATCCTCGGCCAGCAGGTCTGCGTTGCCCTGAATGATGGACAGCGGCGTTTTCAAGTCATGCGTCAGCGCGGCGATCTGTTCGGCGCGCTGCTGCTCCATCCGCCATTGGCTTTGCAGGCTGTCGGTCAGCTCTCGGCCCATCGTCTGCATGGCATGCAGCGTGGCGGAAAACTCTCGCAGACGTGCGCCGTCTGCGTCAATGCGCTCGGGCTGCTGCGCAGCGATGGCATCCACCGCGCGGTGCAGACAGGCGGTCTCGGCGGCAAAGACCCGCACGGTGCAGTGGGTCTGCCAGCCCAGCCATGCGATGACCAGCAGCGCCAGCAAAAGCAGGTAGCAGGTCTGGAAATCCGGCAGCGTGTTCCGCAGGGCCGGGTCGGCGTAAGGCACAGCATAGTCGTACTGCAAAAGGCAAAAGCTTCCGTCAGCCATTTTGACATCGTACTGATACTGCGTATACCCCAGATTGCCGCTGCCGCCATGGAAGGTGTTGAGGGCAATTTTCAGCTGACGGGCGGTCATGTTGGTCTGCAGCACTGTGTCATTCTGCACCACAGCCCAGTGGCACAGGTCACTGATTTGGTTGGAATCAAATGTTTCAGCGGTCACGGCGGCCACAGTCTCCCGGGCCTCGGCGCAGGCCTGGGCGGACGCCACGGCAGGCAGCAGAAAACCGACGTCTATCAGCCGCATAAAAATGCCCCACCAGAGTACCAGAATCAGCGCGCACCCGCCGCCGCACAAAAGGAGATACCGCAGCAGAACACTGCGCAGGGATGTCAGTTTTCGTTTTGCCATTGGTAGCCCACTCCCCATATCGTTTGCAGCACCTCCCCCGCCCCGGCCGCGCGCAGCTTGGCGCGGATGTTCTTGATGTGCTGGGTGATGGCGGTGTCATCCGCTGTACCGTCATAACCGAACACAGCTTCGTAAATCTGTTCTTTGGAAAAGGTCTGCCCTGCATGGAGGGCCAGCAGCTCACAGATGGCGTACTCGGATTTTGTCAGGTGTAAAGGCGTGCCGCCAACGCCGGCTTCTTTGGCAGAAAGGTCCAGCGTCACCCCGCCGCGGGTGATCTTATGGGACGGCGTGCGGTTCTGCCGTCGCAGGTGGGCGGCAACCCGCGCACGCAGCTCGGCCACGCGGAACGGCTTGGTCAGGTAATCGTCCGCACCAAGACCGAGACCGGTCAGCACGGACGGCTCATCGGTGCGTGCCGTCAGAAACAGAATTGGCGCGTCCGTCTCGGCGCGAATGCGGCGGCAGACGGCAAAGCCGTCCTCGCCGGGCATCATCACATCCAGCAGGATGCAGTCCGCCCAGCGGCAGAGCGTATCGGTCAGCTGCGTGCCGGAGGTGCGCGTTTCTACGGTGTGGCCGTCACGCTCCAGCGCTGTTTTTAGCAGCGTACAAAGGTCGCGGTCATCATCGATTGCCAGAATGTTTGCCATAATAGCCCCTTTTATTGCAGTAAGCTGTAAACAAGGCAGGACGCGCCGTAAAGCAGATAGACATGTGCCGGGTAGAACCAGTAGAACAGCTGCTTGTGGCCGCTGCCGCGCTGGCCGTTGTACAGCGCCATGCCGATAACGGCAAAGACGCCGAGCCACTCATAGTAGACTGTGAACATCTGGGAAAAGGCAAAATCCGGCAAGCTGTGAACCTGCAGATAGACCATCACAAAATCGGTCAAAAACGTGAACACCGCCCAAACGACCAGCCGCAGACGCTTATGATTGTACAGCGCATACAGAACAATGCCGCCGAAGAAATAGTACCAGCCGCCATCGGTGATGCCCGACCACATGGGAAACGGTGCCGTGATAAGCCACGCCAACACGGAAGAGCCAATCGGTGCGTCCTGAATTTTGGGAAAAAGCATCAGCAGCGCTGCGATGCAAAACGGCCAGAGAATCGGCATGGCAGCAGCCAGTGCGCCCCGTACAAACCGGCGCTGACGCAGCCAGTCGATGCCCTGCCAGATGATGCAGAGCAGCATGAACTGCTGAAAAATCGCGTTCATCGGGTAGAAGCCGTCCCCGCGGCGAAAGGCCCCTGCATAGAGCATGAAAAATTCCACCGTGCCCATCGCAGTACCGATGGCCCAGATGCGCAGAAAGTAGCGCCTGCGGTCATGGGTGTGGGCGAAGCCCTCCACGGTGCAGAACAAAAACAGCGGTGCGGACAGCCGCGCCAGCATATTGAACCATTCCGGCACAACGCCCGTAAATTCAAAAAAGTAGTGAATGTGATCCATCACCATGAGCACCAGCGCAATGGTTTTAAGCGCTGTGCCGGTCAGACCGAATTTTTGCTTTGTCATAATAATAACCCCTTTACATTGTTGTTGTAAACAGTGTAACAGGGGTTTATGTAGAAATTATAAGTGTTTGAAAATCAGCTGTGCCTCAAAGGCAGATTTGCCTTCCCGTTCGCCATCAAAATAGAAGGTATCCTCTGCCGGTCCGGCACGGCGCAGGGTGAAGCTCTCGCCGCGGGGTACCTCGCGGTGGTAGCTGATGATGAAATCCGAAATCTGCGCACTGTCCCAAACCTGCCACGGTACGGCGTCGCAGACAATGTCGGCATAGCGGGTGTTGTTGAGGTGGCCGTTCATGTCGCAGCGGGAGTAGGCCGCGGTCTGCGTGCCCAGCGTCTCGCAGTCCTCGGGTGCAACGCGGGGCAGGCGCATCGGCAGCTCAAGGGGCACATCCTCGGCCCACAGGTCGGCAAACTGCTCCGGGTGCTTGCGCAGGATCATACGCTTTTCGGTATCAATGAGTACCCAGCGGCTGTCCATTGTGGCGACCTCTGCCCCGTCGGCATCGTAAAAATGAGTGATGCGCTTGTTGACGGCGCGCTTGCAGCGCTCGGGCTGGGTGACAAGGGTCAGTTCCTCGTCCACACGGGGCAGCCGTGTGACGTGCAGGGCCAGCTTGGCCAGCACATAGGCGGTGTGGGTCTTGCGGTACAGGGCATCGTCCAGCCCTACGGCCTCGGCATGGGCGGTAGCAACCTGCTGGGCATAGCGCAGCAGCGCCCCCAGCTTGACATGGCCGAGGTGGTCGCCGTCCGTGCGGTAGACGGTAAATTTTTGGGTGTAGGTTATGAGCTTTTCGGGCATAAGGAAGCCCTCCTTGATGGATTTTGAATTGATTCGCCAAGCAGAGTATAGCACAAATGTTGGAAAAATGCAAAGGCGGGGGCTTTTTGGGCTGGTCGTAGGGGCTGATGCTTGCATCGGCCCGCGGAGGGGTCAAGATCCTTCCCTACAAATCGAGCTGTAAAGGGGTGCAGCGGCAAGGCTGCGGGCCGGGCATGCCCGGCCCCTACGGGGCGGCAAACAAAAAGGCTGCACACGCAAAACAGTGTACAGCCTGAAACTGTTTAATAGTTATCGCGGGATTTTTTGCGGAGCTTGCGCCAGATATTGAATGCAGAGATAGCGATGGCCAGAAGCAGCAGGGCAAGAACCATCCAGCCGCTGCCACCCTCCTCGTAGCTCTTCATCTCGCTCCACTGGGCATCCATGGCGGCGTTGATGTCGTCGGGCAGAGTCTCAAAGACCTCCGCCTTGTCCAGAACCTCCGCGCCCGGGTAGGCAATTTCGCTGTACTTCAAATCGTCGTCCAGCATCTCCCACACGGCGGTGATGGGGGTGGAATAGCCGATGAAGTCCGCGTTGGCAAGGCCGACGTCCGGCTCACACAGGTAGTTGATGAACATTTCGGCGGCCTCCCGGTGTTTGGCGTTGGCCGGAATGCACATGCTGTCGATGAAGAAGTTGACGCCTTCCTCCGGGTGGACGAAAGCAAGGTCTGGGTTTTCGTCGATCATCGTGATGGCATCGCCCGCATAGTAGGGCGCCATGGCGGCCTCGCCACCCTCCATCTTGTCAAAGACCTCGTCCATGACGTAGGCTTGCACGATGTTCTTCTGGGCCTTCAGCGCGTCGGTGATGGCGGTGATCTCGTCAACGGACTGCGGATTCATCGACAGACCAATCGTCTTGGCTGCAATCGCGTAAGCGTCGCGGGAATTGTTGAACATCAGCACATTGTTTGTGTACGCAACATCCCACATGTCCGCCCATTTCGTGGGCGGCTCCTCGACCATCGTCGTGTTGTAGATCAGGCCCGTTGTGCCCCACATGTAGGGCACGCTGTACTTGTTGCCGGGGTCGAAGCTGCGGTCCAGATATGTTTCACCGATGCCGGCAAAGTTCGGAATGTTGTCCATGTTCAGCTCGGACAGCATTCCCTCCTTGGCCATCTTGCCCACCATGTAATCCGATGGGAAGATGACATCATAGGATACGCCGCCGGATTTCAGCTTGGCGTAGAGGCTCTCGTTGGAGTCGTAGGTTGTGTAATTGACCTTGATGCCGGTCAGCTCCTCGAATGCGGACAGAACGTTGATGCTCTCGTCAGAACCGTCGGAGATATACAGGCCGTTGTTGTAGACATTCAGCGTGATATGGTCGTTGGCAAAGCGCTTCCAATCGTAGTCGCCGGAGACGGAAATATCCTCGTTGACCTCGATGTCATCGGCGGCCAGCACCGGCGCGGCGCTCATCATGGTGACAGTCAGTGCGGCCAGCGCTGCAGCGGAAAACTTTTTCAGCTTCATCTTCAGCGCCCCCCTTCGTCCAGCATGGCTTTGCGGATGGCTTTCTGGTTGCGGCGGTAGGCGCGGGAGTCTGCGGCGTTGGAAATCAGGATGATTGCCAGAATGACGCAGAATATGACTGCAGACAGCGCGTTGATCTCGGGGCTGACCTTCTTGCGGGTCATCGAGTAGATGGCGATAGGCAGTGTCTGCATCGTGCCGGAGTTGAAGTAGGAAATCATGAAGTCATCAATAGAGTAGGTCAGGCAGATGAGGAATGCCGACAAAATGGCCGGGGACAGCTGCGGCATGATGACTTTGGTGAAAGCCTGGCGCGGTGTGCAGCCCAGATCCAGCGCTGCATTGTACAGGCTGGGATCGAGCTGGCGCAGCTTGGGGCCTACATTAAAGATAACATACGGGATATTGAAGGTGATGTGCGCAATCAGCAGCGTCGGCCAGCCGAAGACGCCGCTCTCGCCGCCGATGCCGAAGTTCTGCGCCATGACGAAGAGAAGCATCAGCGAGACACCGGTGATGATCTCCGGATTGACGACAGGCACATAGCTGATGTTATTGATGATGAGCTGGCTTTTGCGGGACATCGAGTTGATGCCAAGGGTCGCCAGCGTGCCCAGCACCGTGGCGATAATGCTGGACACCAGCGCCAGCACAAGGCTCAGACCCAGCGCGGACAAAATCATCTCGTTGTGGAACAGGCTTTTGTACCAGCCGAGGGTGAAGCCCGTAAAGTTCGAGCGGGATTTGCTCTCATTGAAGCTGAACGCAATCATGACCGCGATGGGCAGATACATGAAGCAGAACACCAGAATGACGTAGGTGCGCATGAGCAATGCGGAATGTTTTTTTGCCATATCACATCACTCCTTCCATCTCGGACTCGTCAAAGCTCGAAGTGAAGCTCATGCAGAGCAGGACAATGACCATCAGCACCAGGCTCATGGCGGAGCCGAGGTTCAGATTGTAGGAGTTGCCAAGGAACTGCAGCTCGATCAAATCGCCGATCAGCAGGTTGGAGCCGCCGCCCAGCATACGGCTGATAATAAAAGTAGAGACCGCGGGCACAAACACCTGCGTGATGCCGGTGGCAATGCCGGGGCCGGTCAGCGGGACGAGCACCCGAAACAGAATATGCCAGACGTTGCAGCCCAGATCCTGCGCGGCCTCAATGATGGAATCATCGATTTTTGTCATGGCCGTGTAGATGGGCAAAATCATAAACGGCAGGTAGTTGTACACCATGCCCAGCACAACCGCACCTGAGGTGTTGATCATGTTGAAGGGGCCGAGGCCGAACAAACCGAAGAACTTGTTGATAAGGCCGTTTTTCTCCAGCAGTGTCATCCAGGCGTAGGTGCGCAGCAGGAAGTTCATCCACATGGGCAGCATAATGAGCATCAGCATAATGTGCTGCTTGTTGGCGCGCAGGCGGGAGAGAAAATACCCCACCGGAAACGCCATGACCAGGCAGATCACGGTAGAGATCGCGGCCAAAATCAGGCTGCGGGCAAACACGCTGGAATACCGCCCAATCTGGGTGAGGTTGTCAAAGGTGAACTGGCCGTCCGCGTTCGTCATGGCGTACCAGATGACGATGAAAAGCGGTACGACTGTGAAAATGGCCATCCAGACCAGATACGGCCCGGCCAGCCAGCGGGAGGATTTGGATTTGAGCATGGATCACACCTCCGAACGCTTCATAATATGAATTTCGTCCGGGCCGATGTTCATGCCGATAAGCTCGCCGGGCTGGCTGGCCTGGGTGGAATGGATGATCCACTCATAGCCTTCCACATCGACGTGCATTTCAAAGTGAACGCCCTTGAAGATGACTTCGCGCACAAGGCCGGTCAGCATACCGACAGAGGGCGGCACGATCTGCACGTCCTCCGGGCGGATGACGACCTGCACAGGCTCGTTGACTTTAAAACCGCGGTCCACACAGGTGAAATCATGGCCGCCGAAGTTGACCAGAAAGTCCTTGAGCATGACGCCGTCGACAATGTTGGAGTCACCGATAAAGCGGGCGACAAAGGCATTTTTGGGTTCGTTGTAAATATCCTGCGGGGAGCCGATCTGCTGGATCTTACCGCCGGACATAACAACGACGGTATCCGACATGGTCAGGGCTTCCTCCTGATCGTGGGTGACGTAGACGAAGGTGATGTTCATTTCACGCTGCAGGCGCTTCAACTCCAGCTGCATCTCCTTGCGCAGCTTGAGGTCGAGCGCGCCGAGCGGCTCGTCAAGCAGCAGGACGCGGGGCTGGTTGACCAGGCTGCGGGCAATGGCCACGCGTTGCTGCTGTCCGCCGGACAGCTGGTAGATGCTGCGGCGTTCAAAGCCCTTCAGGCCGACGATCTCGAGCATCTCGAGCACCTTCGGGCGGATCTCATCCTCGGTCATCTTTTTCAGGCGCAGACCGAAGGCGACGTTCTCAAACACGTTCAGGTGCGGGAACAGCGCATACTTCTGGAACACCGTGTTCACAGGCCGCTTGTACGGCGGCATGTTGGCGATGTCCTTGCCATCAAAAAAGACATTGCCCGATTTCGGTGTTACAAAGCCGGCAATCACACGCAGGGTCGTCGTCTTGCCGCAGCCCGAGGGGCCCAGGAAGGTGACAAACTCCTTGTCGTGGATGTCCAGCGAAAGTCCGTCCAGGACCTTCTGCCCATCGAATTCGACAACAATGTCTTTCAGAGATACGATCAGATTTTCATTCATTTTTATTGCATCCCCCTTTGCGGAATTTCCCGTTACAGCACTCTCTTTACGCACCGTTTCTTCCTTAGGCCGGCACAGAGTCCTTGACGAGTCAGCGCCAATTATGCCGCCCCGCAAAGGTTTGTTACACGACTCCCTGCTGAAGAAGCCGCTGCAAGCAGCACATACAACGCCAATGTGTCAGGGCAGAAAAGATTTACCCTATAGATGCACACACAAGGTATATTATACGGCTTGTGGAATGTTTGTCAATAAGAACTTTTTAACAAATTGGTAAAGAAACGTTCATGATTTCGAAAAAGAAGCGGCTTTTTTGAAAATGTGCGATGCAGCAAGGTTTATAAAAATCGAGGCAGCCGCCGCCGCAAAAAGCACGGCACTGGGCAGGGCAGCAAAGCGGCCGTACAAAAGCCCGAACGCCGCCTGCCCGACCGGCTGGGTCAGGCAGGCACAGACATACCGACTGGCGGTTTGTATGTAGGCTGAATAATACGGCGGCTGGAATCGCCGTTGAAATGATTGGGTGTATTGCACTACTTTACACGCGGCATTGAAAAAGCTCTATGAAAAAGGCCGGCACGACGCGCAGGTGATAGCAGATTCTATAAAGTAAAAACGGCACAGAACGCTGCAGCTTTGCGTTCTGTGCCGTTTGGCTATTTGGCGATGGTCACGCCAGATTCAGCCGTTTTGTCATGAGCCACTGGGTCAGTGCCCACAGCAGGGCATCGACAAGGGCAATCAGCGCAAAGACGGCGATGAGTACGATAACGCCCAAGGTATTGTCGGGACCGAAAAACGACGCGGCGCTGAAGCTGGTATTGTTAAGGTACTTATACCCGCGGAACGCGACAAAGACTGCCGTCACAAGGGCTGCCATCTGCTCGATAAAGCCGATGACAAAGTAGGCGGCAATGCTGATGAGCAGCCGCTGCTGGGTAAACTGCGCGGCAAAGGCACAGGCCAGATATGCGTGCAGCAGTGCGCCCGCGATAAGGGCCAGTATAATCAAAAGCATTGCAGACCAGATGGCGACATCCTCGGCAGTGACGCGACTGAAATCAGATGCAAACCCGTCGCCACTAACCGTGTCGGTAGTCAGCATGCCACAAAGTGTAAGAAATATCATGCCGAACAGCGTCCATACCGTGCCGCAGATGACCTTAGCAGCAATGTGCTGCCAAATGGGCACGGGCAGAGCCAGCATCAAGTACCCGCGCTCGCCCAACAGGCGGTAAAACTGTTGAATTTCAATAAAAAAGCAGATGGCGAGCACAACAAGAAGGCTTACGGCAGATGCCAGTGCCAGCAAGGCCATGGCGACCCCGGCCAGCGGCAGCCTGTCGGAGGTGTTCTGGATAAAATGGCTCAGAATATTGGTAAAAATGTTCAGCACAAGCACGCCCGCCGCAATGGGCAGAACAACACGGCCTGTGGATTTGAACTCATAACGTAAAAGCTTCGTCAGCATTTGTAAACCTCCCGGAAGTAAGCGTCCACGCTCTCCCCTGTTTCCTCGCGCAGCTCGTCGACGGCGACCTGGCGCAGGACCTTGCCGTCCTGTAAAAGAATGACCTCGTCCAGCACCTTCTCAATGTCGCCGATGAGGTGCGTGGACAGCATAAGCGCGGCATCCTCACTGTAGTTGTGCAGGATGGTGCTTAAAATGTAGTCGCGGGCGGCGGGGTCCACGCCGCCCAGAGGCTCATCCAGCAGGTAGAGCCTGGCGGCACGGCTCATCGTCAGGCAAAGCTGCATCTTTTCCTGTGTGCCCTTGCTCATGGAATCGATTTTGTCCCGCCCGCCGATATGCAGGTCGGCCAGCATGGCGTTTGCCTTGACTTTGTCAAAATCGGTGAAGAAATCCGCGTACAGGCTTACGGCGTCGTCGGCGGTGAACTCCGTTGGCAGGGCCATACGGTCCGGCAGATAGCTGGTGACAGCCTTGGTGAAAACGCCGACGGGAACTTTATCAATAATGACGCTGCCCGCCGTGGGCTGCAAAAGCCCGGCAGAGATTTTCATAAGCGTTGTTTTCCGCTGCCGTTGGGGCCAAGCAGGCCAACGAGCTTGCCCGGCGTGACGGCAAAGTCCACGCCGTTCAGCGCAGCGGTGCGGCCATAGCGCTTGGTCAGGCCGTGTACCTCATAAATTGCATCCATGGTTTACTCCTTTTTTGGTGCCTGCTGTGCGGTCTCGCGCAGCAGGGTCTCGATTTCGGCTTCGGTCAGGCTGAGGGCCTGCATCTGGTGCAGAAACTCCGCCGCCAGCGTGCCGGCGCGCCGACGGCGCAAGGCCTGCAGGGCAGTGTCATCCGCTGTGACGGTGCGCCCGGCGGTGCGCTGCGCCTGCAAAAGGCCGCGGCTTTCCAGCTCCTGCAAAGCGCGCTGCATGGTGTTGGGGTTGACCCCGGCGTCAGCGGCCAGCTCCCGCACGGGCGGAATGCGGCTGCCGGGCGGGAACTCCCCCGCGACGAGGGCAAGCTCCAACTGCTCGACCAGCTGCACGTAGACCGGGCGGCCCGCAGTAATGTTCCAGTTCATGGTGTTTTATGCTCCTTTGTATTATTGTGTTAAGAGCTTAATACAATAATACACGCAGGATACAGCTTTGTCAATAGAAAAAATAAAAAAAATCCCCCGCCGGGCTGGCGGAGGAAATATTGCATGATACAACGTCAGGAAATATGATCCTCGATCCATGTCAACACGTAGTCGAACACCTCGTCGCGGTTTGTTTCGTTGTGCAGCTCGTGGCGGCCTCCTTCAAAAATCTGGCAGGTCAGATCCCTGACACCGGCGTCGCCCAGCATGGCCCAGACCTTGCGCACGCCGCTGCCGTAGTCGCCGACGGGGTCGCAGTCACCGGCAATCAGCAGCACGGGCAGATCTTTGTCAATAGCCTGTGCCCATGCCTTTGTGCTGACGTGGTTGAGCGTCGCGAGCATCTCGCGGTAGGTAGCAGCGGTAAACCGGAAGGTGCACAGCCCGTCGGCGTCATAGGCTTTCACAACGCTTTTATCGCGGGAAAGCCAGGCGTTGGGCGACTGCGCGTTCTCGATTTTCCTGCAATAGCTGCCGAAGTTCAGCTTGACCATCAGCGGCGAGACATAGCGCGGCCCCTTGACGCGGGCAATCAGCCCGGCCAGCCGCTGGCCGACGACATTCATAAAGCTGGGGCCTGCCGTGCCGGAAATGACCAGCGCCGTGATACTTTCCGGCCACTTCTCAGCGTACCAGCGCGCGTAAAAGCTGCCCATGCTGTGGCCGTAGAGGATGATGGGCGTATCGGGAAAGCGCTCGTGCAGGATACGGTTCATCGTGTGCAGGTCGTTCAGGAGGTGGCAACGGCCATTCGGCTCACCGTAGTGGCCGTGCTCTCCTGTCTGGGCGGTGTCACCGTGGCCGAGGTGGTCGTTGCCCGCCAGCGCAATGCCGTGGGCAGCGTAGAACTCGGCCATCGGTGCATAGCGGCGCACATATTCGCACATGCCGTGGCTGAGCTGAAGGACAGCCCGCACAGGCTGGCCGGGTACAGTGTAGAGGAATGCGGAGGAGGTGTGCTTTCCGTCCGACGACGGGAAGGCAATGGCTTCGCAGTGGAGGTTGGCCATGATTACAGTTCTCCTTTGATTTTTTTCCAGTATTGTGCGAAAGCCTGCTCGTTTTTATTATCGCCGGGAACATAGTACTGCCGGTCCTTGATGGCGTCGGGCAGGTATTGCTGGGCGGTCCAGTGGTTGGGGTAGTCATGCGGGTAGAGGTAGTGCTGCCCCTTGACCTTGGCGTCCGCGCCGTCGTAGTGCTTGTTTTGCAGCTGGCGTGGGATGGGGCCGGTGCGCCCGGCCTGAATGTCCGCAATGGCGGCATTGATGCCGTCGTGGGCGGAGTTGGACTTGGGCGCGGTAGCCACCAGCACCACGGCATCCGCCAGCGGCAGACGGGCCTCCGGCAGACCGACGGCGTTGGCAATGTCAACAGCGGCCTTGACGATGGGAATGATCTGCGGCCAGGCCAGGCCGACATCCTCGCACGCGCAGACCATCAAACGGCGGCAGGCACTGGGCAGGTCACCCGCTTCCAGCAGACGGCCCAGATAGTGCAGCGCTGCGTCGGGGTCGGAGCCGCGCATCGACTTCTGGTAGGCCGAGACGATGTCATAGTGGTCGTCGCCGAGCTTATCATACCGCATGGCCGTGCGCACGGCGACCTGCTGCACCATGCCCAGTGTGATCGTGCGGCTGCCGTTTTCTACGGGTGCAGCGGTGACGGCAAATTCCAGATTGCCCAGCGCCTTGCGCATATCGCCGCCCGCACTCTGGGCCAGGTATTCCAGCGCGTCGTCGGGAATGAGCACGGGAGACTTGTCCTCGGCCCCGAGGCGCGCAGCGGCGCTGCGCAGCCCGGTGCGGATGTCGTCGGTGGTCAGGGATTTGAACTCAAATACCGTGCAGCGGGACAGAAGCGCGTTATATACATAAAAGTAGGGATTCTCGGTGGTGGAGGCAATCAGGGTGACGGTACCCTGCTCCACACATTCCAGAAGGCTCTGCTGCTGGCGCTTGTTAAAATATTGTATCTCGTCAAGATATAAAAGAATGCCGCCCGACGCGCCGAGTGTGCCGATGTCCGCGAGCACCGACTTGATGTCGCTCGTCGAGGCCGTCGTGCCGTTGAGCTTGTGCAGTTGCATACCGCTGCCCGCTGCAATGATGCTGGCAACGGTGGTCTTGCCGACGCCGGACGGGCCGTAGAAGATCATGTTGGGAATCTTGCCGCTCTCGACAGTGCGGCGGAAAACCTGATTTTTGCCGAGTAGATGCTGCTGGCCGCAGACCTCATCCAGGGTGCGCGGGCGCAGACGCTGTGCCAATGGTTCCATTTTGCGTTCCTTTTTTAGATAAGTTTGAGATAGTGTACCAAAACATCATACTTCTATACTTGATTATAACGGCTCGGCGTGGTAGAATCAAGAGAAAAGGATTGAAACGGAGAAAATGCTGTGACCAAACAAGAGCTGGCTGCGATCTGTATTGCGCGCCTGAAGGCAGAATATCCCGATTCCGACTGCACGCTGGATTATGACCATGCGTGGCAGTTGCTTGTGTCGGTGCGGCTGGCGGCCCAGTGCACCGATGCCCGCGTAAACGTGGTGGTGCAGGAGCTGTTTGCCAAGTACCCCGGCGTAAAAGAACTGGCTGCAGCGGATCCTGCGGATATTGAGGCCATCGTTAAGCCCTGCGGGCTGGGCCACAGCAAGGCACGGGATATTTCAGCCTGTATGCGGATGCTGCGCGACAGGTACGACTGCCGTGTACCGGATGATTTCAACGCGCTGCTTGCCCTGCCCGGCGTGGGCCGCAAGAGTGCGAATCTGATCATGGGGGACGTATTCGGCAAGCCTGCCATCGTGACGGACACCCACTGCATCCGGCTGTGCAACCGCATCGGGCTGGTGGACAACGTCAAGGAGCCGGCCAAGGTCGAGCGGGAGCTGTGGAAGATCATCCCGCCTGCGGAGGGCAACGGCTTCTGCCACCGGCTGGTGGACCATGGCCGCGCCGTGTGCACAGCCCGCACCAAGCCCTACTGCGACAAATGCTGCCTGGCGGACGTATGCCGGGCACGAAAGGAATTTTTGCATGAATAAAACGACGGAAAACCGTCTGGGCGGTGAGCTGCGCAGCCAGCAGGCAGCCCGGCGCCTGCTGGAGGAGCTGCGCCGCGGACGCTATGCAGACGCCGCCCAGCTGCCCAGCGAGCTGGAGCTGGCCGATGTTCTGGGCGTGAGCCGCACCGTGGTGCGCGATGCCCTGAGCGATCTGGAGCGCGACGGCTATGTGGAGCGTGTGCGCGGCATCGGCACCCTTGTCAACCGCGATGTGGTCCGTGTCGAGAACCGCATGGACCAGAAGCTGGAATTCAACCGCATGATCCGCTCAATTGGCCGCGTGCCCCACAGCGATAACCTGATGGTCACGCGGGAGACTGCCATGCCGGAGCTGGCCGCAAAGCTCGGCCTTGACCCGGAGCGCGAGCACACACTTGTGTTTGTGCGCCGCCGGGTACTGGCCGATGAAACGCCGGTTCTCTACTCTACCGATATTCTGCCGCTGGCGCTGTTTGGCGGCAAGTGGCTGGATACGATCGATTTCAGCCGCCCGATCTTTGAGATCGTGGAGCAGCACTGCCATGTGGAGGTCACCGAGACGCTGACGACGCTGCACGCCGTACAGGGGGTGCCTGGCATCCGCCGCCAGCTGGGGCTGCGCCCGGAGCAGGCGCTTTTGCAGCTGGATGAGATCTGCTATTCCCGCACCTGCAAGCCGGTGCTTTGCTGCCAGACCTGCTATACGGATTTCTTTGACTTTGCGATGGTGCGCAAGCTGATTTGATTTTAAACGGCACAGCGCCGTTTGGAATGAATAGAGTAAACAAAGGGGATTGTGTATGAGACATTTGATCGACCCGGCGGATTTCACGCTGGAAGAAACGCTCAGCCTGATGGACCTTGCAGACCGTATCCATGATGACCCGGCTGCCTATAAAGATGTAGCTGCCCGTAAGCGGCTGGCAACACTGTTCTACGAACCGAGCACCCGTACCCGTCTTTCGTTTGAGGCGGCCATGCTGAACCTGGGCGGTCAGGTGCTGGGCTTTCCCGATGCCGGTGTTTCCAGCGCCTCCAAGGGCGAGACCGTAGCCGATACCATCCGCGTGATCAGCTGTGTGGCAGACATTGCCGCCATGCGCCACCCCAAGGAGGGGGCACCGCTGCGCGCGTCCCGCTACAGCCGCATTCCGGTCATCAACGCCGGTGACGGCGGCCACAGCCACCCCACCCAGACGCTGCTGGACATGATGACGATCCGCCAGCGCAAGGGGCACCTGGATCATCTGACCATCGGCTTCTGCGGCGACCTCAAGTTTGGCCGCACGGTGCACAGCCTGATCAAGAGCCTGTCCCGTCTGCCGGGCATGAAGTTTGTGCTCATCTCACCCGAGGAGCTGCGCGTGCCGGATTACATCATCAGCGAGATCCTCGAGCCTAACAACATCCCCTATGTTGAGACACGCAGCATGGAGGAGGCTCTGCCCGATTTGGACGTCCTCTACATGACCCGCGTCCAGCGTGAGCGGTTCTTTAATGAAGAAGATTACATCCGCCTGAAAAACAGCTATGTCCTGACAAAGGAAAAGCTGGCTCTGGCCCCCGCGGATATGCCGGTGCTGCATCCCCTGCCCCGTGTGAACGAGATCACGCTGGACGTGGATGACGACCCGCGCGCAGCGTACTTTGACCAGGTGCAGAACGGTGTCTATATGCGCATGGCGCTGATCATGACTTTGCTGGGTCTCAAAGACCCCAAGACCGGGGAGGTAGCGTTCAATGTTGAAGGTTGATGAAATCCAGAACGGCGTGGTCATTGACCACATTACCGCAGGCACGGGGCTGGCGCTCTACCACATGATGGAGCTGGAAAAGCTGCACAATGCCAGCGTGGCTCTTTTGCAGAACGTCCGCAGCCAAAAGGACGGAAAAAAGGACATAATAAAGATCGAGGGCGATGTCAGCGAGATGAGCTTTGACGTTCTCGCCTATGTCGACCCTAAAATCTCCATCACCTTTATCCGGGACGGCAGGGTGACGGAGAAAAAACACCCCGAGCAGCCCAAGCGGCTGGTCAACGTCATCAAATGCACGAACCCGCGCTGCATCACTTCCATTGAGGAGGGCTGTGACCACATCTTTGCCCTGACGCCGAGCGGACGCTATCGCTGCATCTACTGCGAGCAGGAGTTCCGCGTAAAACCGTAAATGAGGTAACACTATGGAAAAGCCGAAATTTCACCTGAACCCTAATGAGGAAATCGTCAAAACCATCCGCGAGGGCCTCAAGCGCACGGGCGGCTACTGCCCCTGCCGCTTGCAGCACATTCCGGAGAATATCTGCATCTGCAAGGAGTTCAAGGAGCAGCTGGCCGACCCGGACTACCACGGGGCGTGCCATTGCGGGCTGTATGTGAAGGACTGAGGTTTTTTCCCTTTTACAACAATTATAATAAGCAAAACGAGGTATCTGCAACGGAAAGCAGGTACCTCGTTTTGCTTATGCTACACACACGCCGCCATTGTATCCTCGGTCAGGATAATATGCCCGTCGGCGTCCACATCGGCGGTGTAAACGGTGCCGGGGTGGGCTGTACCGGCAGCGATGCGGTCCGCAAGGGCCTGCTCCACGGCACGGCTGACGGTGCGGCGCAGCTCCCGCGCACCGTAGGGCGGCACCTTGTCCCCGGCCAGCACCTTGGCTGCGGCGGGCGTGTGGTGCAGCGTGTAGCCCTGCCGGGCCGCGCGCTGCTCAAGCTCGACAAGCAGCCGGTCTGCGATCCCGGCCAGCTGCTCCGGGCCGAGCGGGTCAAAGAGGACGGTCTCATCCAGGCGCCCCATCAGCTCGGGGCGGAAAAACTCCTTAGCCTCCTGGATGGCTTGCTGGCCGCGGCGCCGGGTCTCGGCAGCGGCGGCCCCAAAGCCCAGCGGCGACGTCTGGCCGGACAGACACCGCGCACCCAGATTAGAGGTGAGCAAAATAATCGTGTTGGAAAAATCCGCCCGGCGTCCCTGGGAGTCGGTCAGATTGCCGTCCTCCAAGATTTGCAGCAGCAGATTCTGGATGTCGCTGTGCGCCTTTTCGATTTCATCAAATAAGACAACACTGTACGGGCGGCGGCGCACGGCCTCGGTCAGCTGGCCGCCCTCGTCGTGGCCGACATAGCCCGGCGGCGCGCCGAGCAGCCGCGCGACGGTATGCCGCTCCATATACTCCGACATGTCAAAGCGCAGCAGGGCTTTTTCGCTGCCGAACCAGCATTTTGCCAGCGTGCGTGCCAGCTGGGTCTTGCCGACGCCCGTCGGCCCGAGGAACAGCATAGCTCCTATGGGCCGCCCGCTCTCCCGCAGGCCGGTGCGGCTGCGTCGGATGGCAGATGCCACGGCGGCCACGGCCTGCGGCTGGCCGATGACCTCGGCGGCAAGGCGCTGTTCCAGATTGGCAAGACGCTCCCTCTCGGCTTCGCCCACGCGCTCTGCGGGCACGCCGCTGGCCTTGCTGACGACCTTTGCAATATCAGCGGGGGTCAGTGCCCGGCGGCCCCCGCTGGCATCGGCAATGCGGCGGGCCGCGGCGGCTTCGTCCAGCAGGTCAATGGCCTTGTCGGGCAGGTACCGCCCGGGCAGGTAACGCACGCTCAGCTCCACCGCGGCGTGGATGGCCTCGGGCGGGATGCTGACACCGTGGTAGCGCTCATACCGCGGCATCAGTCCGGCCAGAATCGTTTCCGCGGCAGCAGGGGTGGGCTCCTCGACCATGACCCTTCCAAAGCGGCGCTCGAGCGCGGAATCCTTCTGGATAGTTTTGCGGTATTCCTCAGGCGTAGTCGCGCCGATAAGCTGAATTTCGCCGCGTGCCAGCATCGGCTTTAAGATGCTGGCGGCGTCAATGGCTCCCTCCGCCGCCCCGGCCCCGGCAATGAGGTGGATTTCATCGATAAACAAAATCGTTGAGCGGTCACGGTACAGTTCTTCCAACAGGTTCTTGAACCGCTCCTCAAAGTCGCCGCGGTATTTGGTGCCCGCGACCATCGACGCCATGTCCAGCGCCAGCACCCGCTTGCCGCGCAGTGCCGGGGTGATCTGCCCCGCTGCGATCCGCTGCGCCAGTGCCTCCGCCAGCGCAGACTTGCCGACACCCGGCTCACCCAGGAGGCAGGGGTTGTTTTTCTGGCGGCGGCAGAGAATTTCAATCATGCGATCCAGCTCGGAATCACGGCAGAGCACCGGGTCGAGCCGCCCCTCCTGTGCGAGGCGCGTCAGGTCGCGGCCATATTTATCGCTGGGGCGGCCCGTGCGGGAGGCAGCCATCCGCGGCTGGGCGGGCAGCACAAGCTGACCGGAAAGCTGGCGGCATTCCCGCGCGGCCTGCGGCAGCTCGATGCCCAGAGCCGCCAGCCACCGACTGGCCGTGCAGGACGAGTCCTCGAGGATGGCGCAGAGCAGGTGCTCGTTCTCCGCCCTGGCGGCACTGGCCGCGTGCGCACCCAGCACGGCAAACTCCATGGCCTTGCTCAGCTCGGGGGCAAGGTCCCGGCTGTGCAGGCGGCGCGGACGGCCCGCCGCGTGGGCGGCGGTATGCTCGGCCAGGGCGGTGGATGTCACCCGCTTGCGGCGCAGAAAATCCGCCGCTGTCCCCTGTGCTGTCTGCACCAGCGCCAGCAGCAAATGGCCGGTATCCGCCTGGCTGCACCCCTGCTGCCCCGCCAGCACCAGCGCCGTGTGCACGGTGCGTGCTGCCGTGAAGGAAAAACCTTTATATCTGTAGACCCAGAACATCTGCAAATCCTCCTCTGAAAAGTACCCATTGAAAGTATAGACGCCGGGCCAATAAATAATCATCGAAATCTGGGGGATTCTGCAAGACAAATTGAGAAAACCGTGGTATAATAAACTGGTTGTTTTTATTTTTACGTATGAGGTGGTTTTCAATGCACAAACTGATGCGCTACATCAAGGGCTATGAGAAGCAAGCCCTGTTAGCGCCGCTTTTCAAGATGCTGGAAGCCTGTTTTGAATTGTTTGTGCCGCTGGTCATTGCCAGCATCATTGACACGGGCATCAAAAACGAGGATGCAGCCTTCATCTGGACGCGCTGCGGCCTGCTGGTCCTGCTGGCTGCTATCGGCTTGGCCAGCAGCCTGACGGCACAGTGGTTCTCCGCAACGGCGGCGCTGGGTTTTGGTACGGCATTGCGCAAGGACCTGTTCCGCCATATTGGCACGCTGAGCTACAGCGAGCTGGACGGCATCGGCACCCCGACGCTTGTCACCCGCATGACGAGCGACATCAACCAGGTACAGAACGGCGTCAACCTGACGCTGCGTCTGCTGCTGCGCGCGCCGTTCATCGTGATCGGCGCGCTTATTATGGCGTTCTCCATCAGCCCGAAGCTGACGCTGCTTTTCATCGGCGTTACGATTATGGTGTCGCTTATTATATGGGCCATCATGCGCGTGACCGTGCCCATCTACCATGAGGCCCAGAACGGCTTGGACCGTGTGACGCTGCTGACGCGCGAAAACTACGTCGGCGCGCGCGTGGTGCGTGCCTTTGCCCGCCAGGCGGACGAGCTGGCCGCCTTTGTGGAGACAAATGACCATCTGAAAAAGCTGCAATTTGCGGCAGGCCGTATTTCGGCGCTGATGAACCCGCTGACCTATCTCGTCGTCAACCTGGCCGTTGTGGCGCTGCTGCTGCGCGGCGGTGTGGAGGTCGATGCCGGTAAGCTGACGCAGGGCGAGGTCATTGCCCTTATCAACTATATGAGCCAGATCCTGCTGAGCCTGCTGCGTCTGGCGGATCTGGTCGTTTCGGTCACCCGCGCACTGGCCAGCGGCATGCGCGTCAATGAGATTCTGAACACCCACACGACAATGCAGGATCCCGGCACGGCAGAGCTGGCTGTGAACGACGCTGCCGAGGCGGCTAAGTTTGAGCACGTCACCTTCACCTACAAGGATGCCGGCGCACCGAGCCTGACGGACATCACGTTCACGGCCAGGCCCGGTGAGACCATCGGCGTCATCGGCGGTACGGGCAGCGGCAAATCGACGCTGATCGACCTGGTCTGCCGCTTCTACGATGCCGACAACGGCGGCGTTGCGCTGTTCGGCCATGATGTAAAGCAGTACAGCTTTGCACAGCTGCGCAGGCTGGTGGGCGTCGTGCCCCAGCAGGCCGTGCTGTTTACGGGTACGATCCGCGACAATATGCAGTGGGCCGCTCCCGGCGCTTCCGACGAGGAAATCTGGCAGGCGCTGGAGATAGCCCAGGCGGCGGAGTTTGTCCGCGGCAAACCTGGCATGCTGGATGCACCGGTGGAGACGGCGGGCCGCAACTTCTCCGGCGGCCAGCGCCAGCGCCTGACGATTGCCCGCGCGCTGGTACCAAAGCCGAAGATCCTGATTCTGGATGACAGTGCCTCGGCGCTGGATTTTGCAACGGACGCAGCCCTGCGCAAGGCAATCAAAGAGGAAACGCACGGCATGACCGTGTTTATCGTCTCCCAGCGCGCGGCCAGCGTGCAGCGCGCCGACCACATTCTGGTGCTGGATGACGGTAAGCTGGTTGGCGACGCGCCCCATGCCGAGCTGCTGCGCAGCTGCGAGGTCTATAAGGAAATCTGCCTGAGCCAGTTGAGCAAGGAGGAGGTGGCAAAGACGCTATGAGCAAGACAAAGCAAAAGCTGGACCAGAATACGATCCATCGCGTCCTGAAGCTGATCCGCCCCTACGCCGGCATGGTCATCCTGACGCTGACCTTTGCGCTGATCACAGTGGTCACGACTCTGCTGGCTCCGGTACTGTCCGGCAAGGCCGTGGATATGATCCTAGGACCCGGTCAGGTTGATTTTGCAGGCCTTGGCAAAATTGCGATAGCGATGGCTGCCACGATTGCCTGCACAGCGCTGGCCCAGTGGCTGATGAATGTCGTCAATAACCGCATTACCTTTCAGGTCGTGCGTGATATGCGTGTCCGTGCGTTTGGCCAGCTGGAGATTCTGCCGCTCAAATATATGGACGCCCACCGCCCCGGCGATGCTATCAGCCGCATTACCACCGACGTGGAGCAGTTCAGCGACGGTCTGCTGATGGGTTTTACCCAGCTGTTCACCGGCGTGCTGACGATTTTGGGCACGCTGGGAGTCATGCTGTTCATCGACTGGCGCATTGCGCTGGTCGTTGTGGCGTTGACGCCGCTGTCGATTTTCGTCGCGCGGTTTATTGCCACCCACACCTATTCTATGTTCAAGGTGCAGAGCGAGACCCGCGCCGAAATGACGAGTCTGGTCGAAGAACTGGTCGGCAACGAGCATCTTGTCCGCGCGTTCGGCTATGAGCGCCGCGCCGAGGAACGCTTCGATAAGATCAACCTCGATTTGCAGAAGTGCGGCGTCAAGGCGACGTTCTTCTCCTCTACCACGAACCCCTGCACCCGCTTTGTGAATGCGCTGGTCTACGCCGCCGTCGGCGTGCTGGGTGCGTTCGTCGCCATTGCCGGCGGCATCACGGTGGGCCAGCTGTCGGTCTTTCTGAACTACGCAAACCAGTACACGAAACCGTTCAATGACATTTCGGACGTTATGACCGAACTCCAGAACGCGCTGGCCTGTGCGCAGCGCGTGTTTGACCTGATTGACGAGACGCCCATCGTGCCCGATGGCCCGGATGCTGTTGCCCTGCCCCACGGCGCGGGCAGCGTGGAGTTTGACCACGTCAGGTTCCGCTATGTGGACGATGTGCCGCTGATCGAGGATATGAACCTGAAGGTTGCGCCGGGTCAGCGTATTGCACTGGTCGGCCCCACGGGCTGCGGCAAGACGACACTGGTCAATCTGCTGATGCGGTTTTATGAGATCAACGGCGGTACGCTGCGCGTCGACGGGTATACCATCGACAATGTGACCCGCGACAGCCTGCGCGGCAACCTGGGCATGGTGCTGCAGGAGACCTGGTTGAAGGCCGGTACGATTGCGGAGAATATCGCCTACGGCAAGCCGGATGCGACCCGCGAGGAGATCATCGCCGCGGCCAAGAAGGCGCACGCCCATAGCTTTATCTGCCGCCTGCCCAACGGGTACGACACGCAGGTAGCCGGGGACGGCGGCAACATCAGCCAGGGCCAGCGGCAGCTGCTCTGCATTGCCCGTGTCATGCTGCGACGCCCGCCGATTTTGATTCTGGATGAGGCAACGTCCAGCATCGACACCCGTACCGAGGTGCTGGTGCAGGATGCCTTTGAGGAGCTGATGAAGGGCCGCACGAGCTTTATCGTGGCCCATCGCCTGTCTACCATCAAGAACGCTGACCAGATCCTGGTCATGAAGGCCGGCAACATCATTGAGCGCGGAACCCATGAAGAACTGCTGGCGCAGGGCGGCTTCTACAAGCAGCTGTACGAGAGCCAGTTCGCCAAGGCATAAAGCCATACACCGGGAAAGAAATAGGAGGATGTATTATGAGTCACATTACCATTCCGGAAGGATACCAAAGTCTTCTGGGTTTGTATGACACCCAGAAGGCCATCGGCCTCATCAAGACGATCTTTCAGGAGAAGCTCTGCATGGCACTGCACCTCAAGCGCGTCACGGCTCCCCTGTTTGTCATGCAGGGCAGCGGCCTGAACGATGACCTGAACGGCGTCGAGCGCCCTGTTTCGTTCGATGTGCCCAGCCTGAACGAGCAGGCAGAGGTCGTCCACAGTCTGGCTAAGTGGAAGCGCTACGCCCTGTACAAGTACGGCTTCCGCCCCGGTCAGGGCATTGTGACCGATATGAACGCCGTCCGCCGCGACGAGGAGCTGGACAACCTGCACAGCATCTACGTGGACCAGTGGGACTGGGAGCGCGTTATCACTGCCGACCAGCGCACGCTGGAATTTCTGCAGGAGACCGTGCGGGACATCGTGGACGCTGTCTGCGCAACGTCTGACGAGCTGCGCTGGAAGTTCCCCGAGCTGAAAAACAACATCCACCTGCGCCGCGAGGTGGCATTTATCACGACGCAGGAGCTCGAGGACAGGTACCCGGACTTCACGCCGAAGCAGCGCGAGAATGCCTTTGCCAAAGAGCATGGAACCGTCTGCATCATGCAGATTGGCGGCAGGCTCAAGAGTGGCCAGCCCCACGACGGGCGCGCGCCCGACTATGATGACTGGACGCTGAACTGCGACATCCTGTTCTGGCACAAGCCGCTGGACTGCGCACTGGAGCTGTCCAGTATGGGTATCCGCGTTGACGCCGACGCTCTGCGCCGCCAGCTGGACGCCGCAGGCTGCCCGCAGCGCGCGGAGCTGCCCTTCCACAAACTGCTGCTGGATGGCACCCTGCCCCTGACAATGGGCGGCGGCATTGGCCAGAGCCGCCTGTGCATGCTGCTGCTGGGCAAGGCCCATGTCGGCGAGGTACAGGTCAGCCTGTGGGATGACGCTACGGTACAGGCATGCAGGAATTCGGGCGTGGAGCTGCTGTAACTCTTGACAAACCCCTGCCGATTGTGATATTATATTAGAGTTCCCGCTAGTATAGCACAATTGGCAGTGCAGCTGATTTGTAATCAGCAGGTTGCAGGTTCGATTCCTGTTACTAGCTCCACTTAAAAAAGCGCGTTAGCAAATCCACTTTGCTACGCGCTTTTTTCTTGCTTTTGTATGTCTTTTTGCGTCTTAAACAGTAAAAAACAGGTCGTAAACAAGTTGTAAACGCAGTAGAATCACATAACGCGGAGTCAGGATTGAACTCAGGATATTGTAACAGCTGTTGCTGTACATAAGACTGATGGATTGTTCTTGAGGAATATTTAGAGAAGCTTTTCCTTATTGCACCCTACTCTATATACTCCTAAAAAACGCCCGGTAGGCGTGATGCTTACCGGGCGTTTTGCTTTGCTGTTTTAAGTGTTTGCCAGTGCCGTCTGCAGAGCGCAGTAATTCTCCAGTGTCAGCTGCTCGGGGCGGGAACGCTCATCAAGACCGGCGGCCTGCAGGGCGGAGATGACCTGCGCCTTGGGCAGGTGCAGGCCATTGGCGATGGCGTTGGCGGCGGTCTTGCGGCGCTGGGAGAAGGCGGCGCGGATCAGCGCGAAGAAGGCGGCTTCGTCGCCGTTCGGCACGGTTACGGAGGGCTTCTCCCTCACATCCAGGCGGATGACGGCGCTTGTCACCTTGGGGGCGGGGTAAAAGCTGCCGGGCTGGACGCTGAACAACAGCTTCGGCTCAGCGTAATAGGCCACGGCGTAGCTGATTGCACCCGCATCCCGCGTGCCGGGGGCAGCGCAGAGGCGCTGTGCGGCCTCCTTCTGCACCATTACGGTAATGTTCCGGATAGGCAGCTTTTCCTCCAGCAGGCGCATCAGAATCGGGCTGGTGATGTAGTACGGCAGGTTGGCACAGACGGCGACGGGCTTGCCGCCGAACTCCTCGGCCAGCAGAGCCTTCAGATCGACCTTCAGCACGTCGTTCAGGATGAGCTTGAAGTTGTCGTAGTCGGCCATCGTCTCTTCCAGCAGTGGCGGCAGACGCTTGTCGACCTCGATGGAGACGACATTGTCCGCACGCTTGCAAAGCTGCTCGGTCAGCACGCCGATGCCGGGGCCGACCTCAAGTGCACCCCAGCCGGGGCCGATACCGGCGGCCTCCGCAATGCGGGGGCAGATACCGGGGTTGATGATGAAATTCTGGCCGAAGCCCTTGGACAGGGCAAAGTCATACCGTGCGCAGAGGTCACGGATGGTGGACAGGTCAGTCAATGTGGGCACGGCGGACGTCCTTTCCGAGTCAATAAAAATCAGTTCTGCCCGGCCAGTGCCGTGGCCGCGTTGACGGCCTTGCTGATCTGCGGGTCAGTATCAAGTGTGTAATCGTAGTAGGCGTTCTGCTCGTCGACGGAGAGCGCGGCGTCAATGTCGGGGCGCAGGCCCTCCTCATTCCAAGTCTGATCCTCGTTATCGAGCAGCAGGCCCACCGTGATGTAAGCGGCGGAGCCGTCGGAGAAGCTTTGGGCGTCGCTCAGAACGACGCCCTTACCCGCAGTTTTGGTGCCGACGAGCGTCGCACCGGCCATCTTGCGCAGGGCATTGGCGAACAGTTCGGCGCTGCCCGCGGTGGAGCCGTTGACAAGGCAGACAATCGGAACGTTGATCTCGGTCTCATCGGACATGCGCAGCACGGTCACATTGCCGTCCCTGTCCTGCTGCTTGGCGATCTCACCGGAGGGCACACAGTAATCCGCGGCCACAAGAGCGGCGTTCAGGTTCTCGCCGTTATTGTCGCGCAGGTCAAAAACAAGGCTGTTCGCTCCCTGCTGCAGCAGCTCATCCACAGCAGCCTTGAACTCGCTGGCCGTGCCGGAGGTGAAAGCGTCAATGCGGATGTACCCGCAGGTGTCCGCGACCATCTGACGGGTGTAGATGGAGGGTGTTTTGTAGTTGGAGTGGACAAGATTCAGCTGCTGCTCCTGGCGGTCCGGCGTCAGGTAGGTGATCGTGGTGGTCGTACCCTCCTCACCCAGCAGTTTGGAGGTCAGGCGCGCGGTGGAGGTGATGTTGCGCGTCGACTCATCGTTGATAGCGGTGATGAAGCCGCCGACCTGCATCCCGGCCTCTGCGGCAGGCGAGTTGTCATACAGGCGGATGATGCGGGCGTAGCCGGAGGATGTGTCATTGACGACAGCGACGCCGATGCCGGTCAGTGTGCCCTTCTCCACAGACTGCTTCTCGCTGTATTCCTTGGCGGTGTAGTAGACGGCGTACTTGTCGTTGATGCCGTTCATGTAGCCCGCAGCCAAGCGGTCATTCAGGGTGTCCTCGTCGATGGTGAAATACTCCCCTGCGCGGACAAAACGATCAATTTCGGACAGCTTGTTGTACTGGCGCTCCTTGTTTTTGACGCTGGACACTGTGGTGTTGAACATCTTCATGGACACGACCATGGTCAGCGAGAAGGTGACGGCCATTGCAATGATGGCAATGGTGGCCGCCACGCCAAGACTGATTTTTTTGCTCATGGGTCTGATGGCTCCTTACTGTGTTTGCGTTATGCCCCGTAGGCTAGTGAGAAAAATACCGTAGAGAAAAGGCTGAGTATCATCAGAACGGCGACTACAAGGCAGAAAATACGCACGGAGGTTTTGTGCTTCTGCGGCTTCATACAGATTCCCCTTTCGTTATGAGAGGTAGTTCATGACATTGACCAGGACGTTGTTGACCTTCATTTCAAGGTGCAGATGGTTGCCTGTGGAGTTGCCGGTGGAGCCGACATAACCAAGGACCTTGCCCTTTTCCACGGGCTGGCCCACGCTGACAACGGGCGCGCTGTTCATGTGGGCGTACAGCGTCGAATAAGTATTGCCGTTGTCATCCTTGCCGTGGTAGACCTGCACGTAGTAGCCCCAGCTCCAGTGGTAGGCCGCAGCGGTGACGACACCGCCGGAAACGGCGTAGATTTCGGTGCCGCCCGGTGCGGCGTAATCGGTGCCGCGGTGGCCGTTGCCGCCGAAGTAGCAGGAGACGTACTTATAGGTGGCCAGCGGGCGGCCAAAGTCCAGCGAGCACTGGATGGACGCATTGCCGTAAGCCTGGTTGGCGGCGTTCAGCGCGGCGTCCAGCTCGGCAGCGGCCTTATCCACGGCCTTGTTGGCTTCGATCAGGGCAGCTTTGTTGGCCTCGATTTCGGCATCCGCTGCGGAAATGTTGGCGTCGGTCTGGGAGATATTCTGGGCAAGCTCATTCGTCTTGCCGTCCAGCGCGGTCCTTTGGGTCTCCAAATCAGCCTGCGTTGCCTCCAGGTCCGCCTTGGCCTGCTCCAGCTCGGCGCGCTGCTGCTCCAGCTCGGCGTGCTCATTTTCAAGCTGTTGGCAGGTGTCCTCGTCCTTATTAACGATCTGATCCAATGTGGTGGCAAAGGTCAGCAGCTGGTACAGGTTGGTGGCACTGGACAACAGTGCGATGGAGCCGCCGTCATTCAGACGCTGCATCGCACGCATACGATCTTTAAAGTCCGCCCAGCGCTGGTCGTATTCGGCCTGCTTCTGGTCGACCTCCTGCTGCTTCCGGTCAATCTCGTCCTGCTTGTTGACGATTTCCTCATCCAAAGAGCCGATCTGCTCGGACAGGTTGCTGATCTGGCTTAAAATCAGTGCCTTCTGCTGCTCAAGCTGCGTTTTGAGAGCCTCAGCGTCGGCCTTGTTGCTCTGCGCGTCCTTGAGCTGCTGGTTGACCTTTTCCTGCTCAGTCTGCAGTTCCTGCAGCCTCTGGCGCAGGTCGCTGACGCTGGAGGAGGCGGCCAGCGGCGTCATGACGGTGGAAAGCGTCATGCTCATGGCGACAGCCGCGCTCAGCAGAAGCGAAATCAGCTTTTTGCCGTGTTTTACATGCTTCATGGTCTTATACGTTCCCTTTATCCCCTGTTATACATTCAGATGCTTGCGGATGCTGGTGGCGGTGCCGAGGCCGCAGAGCACGAAGCCCAGCAGCACAAAGCCGCCGACGATGTAGTACCAGACGCTTTCCAGCGGGACAAGCGTGCCGCCGAACATCTGCGAAAGGTTGGACGGATTCTCGGCATACCAGCGGCAGAGTGCATAGTACGCGCCGCAGACGATGCCGGACGCAATGCCAGCCGAAATCAGGCCGGAGGTGACGCCCTCGACAAAGAAAGGAAAGCGGATGAAGCCGTTGGTCGCGCCGACGAGCTTCATAATGCCGATCTCCTTGCGGCGGTTAAAGACGGTGATTTTGATCGTGTTGTTGATGACGACGATGGAGACGATGGCCAGCACCGCGACCAGGCCGTAGCAGGCGTAGTTGATGACCTTCTGCAGGGACGTGAAGGTATCCGCCATAGCCAGCGGGGCTTTGACACTGTAAACGCCGT
>OIGV01000113.1_pt1 | contig 28241 bp, 19 predicted proteins | sample 1582351 | NCBI WGS metagenome assembly OIGV01 (sample SAMN02675049, study PRJEB24791) | human gut metagenome, SKBSTL061 | isolation source: stool | host: Homo sapiens | place: USA
CTCCTTGGCGGGGGTCTCGTCCAGATACTCCTCATAGCTGGCGATCTGGTCGTAGCGGATCAGCTCCGGCATCTTGCCCCGGCCGCCGGTGCGGTCGTCGATGTACAGCATTCCAAGCTCATCGCAGAACACCAGCCCCATTTGCGTCGGGGTGGAGGGGTATGCGTTGACCCGGAACTCGGTCTTGTCGAACACCTCGTCGAACACCCGCTTCATCCGGGCCATGTACTCCATGTGCTCCTTTGCTTCGTCCAGCGTCAGCTCACTGAGCCGGATATATTTGGAGCACTTGTTGCCACAGTCATCGCAGAGGAACTGTCCGTCCCGGAGCTTGGAGCGGTGCAGGGTGCCGCACTCCTTGCCGCAGACGGCACAGTTCTGTTTTGCGAACAGGTTGGAAAAGAATCCCATCATGGTATGCTCCTTTCATTGCTCTGTATTGTCAGGTCCGGTCGCTGTCGTCAAAGGGGTCGCCGCACTCCGGGCAGAACTTGGGCGGATGGGCCGGGTCATCCGGGGTCCAACCACACTGGCTGCACTTGGCGGGGGGCCGGTGCGGGCTTGGGGCTGCCGCAGTTGCTGCAGAACTTACCGGTGTTGGAGGTGCCGCAGCTGCATACCCAGCTGCCGGCTGCGGGAGCCGGGGCAGGCTTGGGGCTGCCGCAGTTTGCGCAGAATTTGCCGGTGTTGCCGGTCTGGCCGCAGCTGCACGTCCACCCGGCGGGGGCAGGTGCCGGGGCCGGGGCGGGCTGTGCGGCGGCCTGCTGCGCGCCCATTTGGTACAGGTTCTGGGCGTTCATACCGCCGGCTGCACCGGCCATATTCATGCCCATAAAGGCCATGGCAGGGCCAGCGCCTTGATTGCCGGCGGCGATCTGCAGACCCTTACGGATCTGGAGCAGGCGCTGCACAGTCCCGGCGGCGGTGTGCAGCTGAGCGATGAGGCCGCCCGCATCTACGCATTCCCGGACGGGACGGTGTACCATTTTGCGGTGCGCCCTGTTCAGGACAAATACGGCATACCGTACACCGAGGTGATGGCCACCGATGTCAGCCGTCTGGCTGCATTGCACGCTGCGCTGCAGCAGGAAAACGAGCGCCTTGCCGATGCGAACCGCCGCGCAAAACGCTTATATGACAATATGCCCGACATTGTGCGGGAGGAAGAAATCCTGAAAATGAAGATGCGGGTGCATGACGACATCGGCCATACCCTGCTTGCCGCACGGCGCGCACTGCGGCATGAGCATGACCTTGCCCGGATCAAGAGCGAGACCGCGGAGTGGGAAAGCTCCATCTCCCTGCTGTGCCGCGCCCGGCAGGAGGATGCTGCCGAGGACCCCCTGACCTGTATGCAAAGGCGGGCGGCTGTTCTGGGCGCAGCCGTACAGCTGCGCGGTGCGTACCCTGCGGCACGCGCCACCCGCGAGCTCTACGCACTGATCCTGCGGGAATGTACCTCCAACGCTGTGCGGCATGCGGGCGCCACGGAATTATACGCTGATTCCGAACATCGGTCACAGGCATGGCACCTTTGCATCACGAACAACGGCGCACCGCCCAAGGCGGAGATAAAGGAAGGCGGCGGGCTTTCCTCGCTCCGCCGCCGTATTGAAAAAGCAGGGGGTACGGTAACCGTACACTCCCTGCCTGTGTTTGTTCTGGAAGTCACCCTGCCCGATAAGGAGAGCATTTATGATACGTGTTATGATCGTTGAGGACCAAAAGCTGGTCCGGAGCCTGCTTGAAAGCTATATTCAGAACGAGGACGGGTATCAACTGGCTGTGTCTATCCCCGGTGCTGCAGAGGCATCGATCCTGTGCGATACCGAGGACATCGACCTTGTGCTGATGGATGTGCAGACCGAACACCGCGAAAACGGCCTAGCCGCCGCCAAAAAGATACGAGAAGCGCACCCCACAATCAAGATCGTGGTAGCGACCTCGCTTATTGACACGCAAGTCCTGGCACGCGCAAAAGCCGTGGGCGCGGACAGCCTGTGGTATAAGGATGGCGATGAAGGGATCCTGATGGAGGTCGTGCGCCGCACGATGGCTGGGGAGCATATCTTCCCCGATGCACCGCCCAGCGTGGAGATTGGCACGGCCATGAGCACCGAGTTCACCAAAGGCGAGATGAAGGTCCTGCGCTGTCTTGTGCGTGGGCTGTCCTATAACGAGATTGCAAAAGAACTCGGCATCGAGCCATCCACCGTGAAGTTCCACGTCATCAATATGCTGCAAAAGACGAACTTAGAGAATAAGCTCCAGCTTGCCATTGCCGCCACCGAAGCCAAATTGGTGGTAGAGTTGGCAGACACTTGAACCGTTATTCCATAGCAAACAGCGCGTAAAAATGAAGCACCCGGGAGGGCTGAATCTCTCCCGGGTGTTTCAATTTAGAACCGCTCCACGCCATCACTTGTTACGCGCGCGTAGACGAGGGGCGGAAGCGTCGGCGGCTCATCGCGGATGACAAGGCCGCCGCGGTACATTTCCTCGGCTGCGGCAAACAGGCTCTCGTCGTCGGCATAGAACGTGCAGATGCTCTCCCCTGCCTTGACGTAGTCGCCCAGCTTTTTGTGCATCGTAATGCCCGCGGCAAAGTCGATGCTGTCCTCCTTCTTGATGCGGCCCGCGCCCAGCAGCACGCTGGCATTGCCGATCTTCTCGACGTCGTTTTTGTAAATATAGCCGTCGGCGGGGGCGGTCAGCTCATAGCTGTACTTTGCCTTTTGGAACTTGTCGGCGTCGCGCAGTACGCTGATGTCGCCGCCCTGCGCGGCAAACATCTGGCAGCACTTTTCAAACGCGGAGCCGTCGGCAATGACGCTCTCGGCCAGCTTACGGCAGGTAGGCATATCGCCCTTGCCCGCCAGCACCAGCATGTTGCCGGCCAACTGCAGGCAGACCTCGGTCAGGTCCGCGGGGCCCTTGCCCTGCAGAACGGCCATGCTCTCGGCGACCTCCAGCGCATTGCCGATGTTGTGGCCGAGAGGCTTGTCCATATCGGTGATGAGCGCCGCGACCTTGCGGCCATGCGCCGTGCCGATGGCGACCATCTGGCGGGCCAGCTCCAGCGCACCGTCCAGGTCCTTCATGAACGCGCCGTCGCCCATCGTGACATCGAGCAGGATTGCGTCCGAACCGGCGGCCAGCTTCTTGGACATGATGGAGGACGCGATCAGCGGGATGCAGCCAACGGTGGCGGTCACATCGCGCAGGGCGTACATCTTCTTGTCAGCGACGGCGATCTTGCCGCTTTGGCCGATGACCGAAATGCCGATCTCGTTGACCTGCCTGAAAAAATCTTCCTGCGTCAGGCTCGTGCGGGTGCCGGGGACAGCCTCCATCTTGTCAATCGTGCCGCCCGTGTGGCCGAGGCCGCGCCCGCTCATCTTGGCGATCTTGACACCGCAGGCCGCCACGATGGGCGCAATGACCAGCGTCGTCTTGTCACCGACGCCGCCGGTGGAGTGCTTGTCGGCCTTGATGCCCGCGATGGCAGACAGATCGACCATGTCGCCGGAATGGGCCATGACGTCGGTCAGCATGGCGGTCTCCTCGTCAGTCATGCCGCGCAGGTAGATGGCCATGAGAAGCGCCGACATCTGGTAGTCGGGCACATCGCCTGCCACATAGCCGTTGACGGCGAAGGACAGTTCTTCATGGTTCAGCGTACCGCCGTCGCGCTTCTTGGCGATAATATCGTACATTCGCATAGTTTTTCTCCTTGTAAAAGGCAGGCCGCCCGGCTGGGATACCGGGCGGCCTGCTGTGATTTGTGATTAACGGCTGCCCTTGTCGTAGGGAATGCCCTCGGCCTTCGGGGCCTGGGAGTTCTTGGAGGTGAAGATCAGCACGATCATCGTGACGATATACGGCAGCATCTGGTAGAAGTTCGAAATTTCCTTGACGCCCTCAAACTTCGGCAGGAAGGTCAGCGTGGCGTTCAGCGCAGCAATGACCTTGAACAGCGCAAAGAACAGCGACGCGCCGAGGATCGGCAGCGGTTTCCAGTTGCCGAAGATCATAACGGCCAGCGCCAGGAAGCCGTAGCCGCCGACGTCGGAGTTGAAGCCGGAGCCGGCTGCCAGCGTGTAGGCCAGGCCGCCGACGCCGCCCAGGAAGCCGGAGATCAACACACCGGCGTAGCGCATCTTGTAGACGTTGATGCCGACGGAGTCCGCCGCCTGGGGATGCTCACCGCAGGCGCGCAGCCGCAGACCGAAGCGGGTCTTGTACATGACGATGTAGGCCGCGATGAACAGGACGATGGCAACGGGGGTCGTCAGGTAGAAATACTTGAAAATCAAGTTGTTCCAGAAGCTGGGGCCGTCCACCGGGGCGAGGCCGAAGGTATCGCGGGTGATGCGCACCCAGTTGGGAATGAAGATCGTGGTCAGGCCCTGGCCCTGGATGGCCCAGGTCATGACGACGGCGAAGGCGGGCGCAAACTGGTTCAGCGCCGTGCCGCCGATGGTCTGGTCGGCCTTCAAGTTGATGGCCGCAAAGCCCAGCAGCAGCGAAAAAATCATGCCGGTGACGCCCGCCACCAAAATAGCAATGAACATCGACAGCTGCGGATGTGCGGGACCGAAGCCGCTCTGGTCCAGGCCCTGCAGCGTAAAGCAGGCGAACAGCGCGCCAATGATCATCATGCCCTCAAGTGCGATGTTGATGACGCCGGAATGCTCACTGAACATGCCGCCCATGGCGACGAGCAGCAGCGGCACTGCGAACAAAATGGTCATACTGATAATGTTGGCAGCGATCATCATTTTGCAGCACCTTCCTTTCCCTTATGGCCGGAGACCGCCTTGGTAATGATGCCGCGCATCAGCAGGGCAAAGGCCGCCAGATAGATGATGACGGCAATGACGATGTCAATAGTCTCGGACGAGTAGGCGGGCTGCATGGCGGCACCGCCGACCTGGATATAGCTGATAAAGAGCGACGCAAAAATCGTGCCGATGGGGTTGGAGCTGGCCAGCAGGGCGACAGGGATGCCGTTGAAGCCCATGCCGAGGATGGATTTTTCCAGCACGTATTGGCCCGTACCGGCCAGGTAGTAGATGCCGCCGCCGATGCCGGACAGCGCGCCGGAGATGACCATGGACAGCACGATGTTGCGCTTGGAGTTGATGCCCGCGTACTGGGCAGCGTCGCGGCTCAGGCCGCAGGCCTTCAGCTCATAGCCGAAGGTCGTCTTTTGCAGGATGACCCAGACGAGGATGGCAAAAATAATCGTGATGATGATGGAAATATTGATCCAGCTCGAGTTGCCGAACAGTGCCGCAAACGGCCCCCTGGGCAGGATTGCACCGGGGTTTGCAACGTTCAGCGCGGCGGTGCGGTCCGAGTTGGACGCGCCCCAGCCGGAGGCCAGCATATTGGGCATGTTGGCCAGCAGCAGATTGACGAGGTACATGCCGATCCAGTTGAACATGATGGCGGTGATGACCTCATTGACGTTGAAATACGCCTTGAACAGGCCCGGGAAAATGCCCCAGATCGCACCGCCGACAGCGCCCGCCAACAGGCAGACGTACCACGGCAGCTGGAATTGAATGGCGCACAGCAGCGAGAAGAAAGCGCCCATCGTGTACTGGCCGGACGCACCAATGTTGAACAGCCCCGTCTTGAACGCAAAGCCGACGGACAGGCCGCACATCATCAGGGGTGCCGCCTGGTACAGCACCTTGCCGAGCTTGTCCATGCTGGAAAAGCCAGTGGTCAGCATAGCTCTCATGCCGCCCACGGCGGCGCCGGGATTGAGCAGGACCAGCAGTACAAAGCCCAGCACCAGACCGACGACGATGGACAAAAGGCTGGCCAGGACCCCTACAACGGCGGGACGCTGCAGAAGCGGCTGTTTATTCTGTTTGCTCATGCTTTCGCCTCCCCTTGCTTTTTGGCACCGGCCATATACAGGCCCAGCTCCTCGACGGTGGTCTTTTTCGGGTCGAATTCGCCGACGATCTCCCCCTCGTAAATCACGAGGATGCGGTCAGACAGGTTCATGACCTCGTCCAGCTCAAGGCTGACGAGCAGGATCGCACGGCCCTTGTCGCGCTCGGCCACGATCTGTTTGTGGATATACTCGATCGCGCCGACGTCAAGACCGCGGGTGGGCTGCACGGCAACGAGCAGCTGCGGGTCCTTATCGACCTCGCGGGCGATGATAGCTTTCTGCTGGTTGCCGCCGGACATGCTGCGGGCAATCGTCGCAGGGCCCTGGCCGCTGCGGACATCGTATTGCTTTATCAGGCGCTCGGCGTACTGCAATACGGCGTTCTTTTTAATAAAGCCGTGGTTCTGGAACTCCGGCTGCCAGTAACGCTGCAAAACCATGTTGTCGGCCAGCGTGTAATCCAGCACCAGACCGTGCTTGTGGCGGTCCTCCGGGATGTGGCTCATACCGGCCTTGCTGCGCTCGCGAATGGGGGCATTCGTGATGTCCCTGCCCTCGAGTCTGATGGTGCCGGACGTGGGCTTTTCGAGGCCCGTAATACCGTAGATCAGCTCGCTCTGGCCGTTGCCGTCGATACCGGCAACGCAGACGATCTCGCCCGCGCGGACGTTGAAGCTGACGCCGCGGACGGCATTGTTCTTGTGGACCTTGCTCGGCACGACGAGGTTCTCGACCTCCAGGATCGGCTTGCCGACCTCGCAGGGCTTCTTATCGACGGCAAACTGCACGTCGCGGCCAACCATCATCTTGGACAGTTCCTCTTTCGTGGTGTCCTCGATGTCAACGGTGCCGATATACCTGCCTTTGCGCAGGACAGAGCAGCGGTCAGAGACCGCCATGATCTCGTTGAGCTTGTGGGTGATGAACAGGATGCTCTTGCCCTCGGCCTTGAAGCCGCGCATGATGTCCATGAGCTCGTCGATTTCCTGCGGAGTAAGAACCGCCGTAGGCTCGTCGAAAATCAAGATTTCATTGTCGCGGTAGAGCATTTTCAGGATCTCGACACGCTGCTGCATGCCGACGGAGATGTCGCTGACCAGCGCGTCCGGGTCGACCTTCAGACCGTACTTTTCGCTCAGGGCCATGACCTTCTTGCGGGCCTCGTCCTTCTGCAAAAAGCCGTGCTTTGTGTCCTCAACACCTAGGATGATGTTGTCGAGCACCGTGAAACACTCCACCAGCTTGAAATGCTGGTGCACCATGCCGATGCCCAGTGCATTGGCATCGTTCGGGTTGTTGATCTTGACCTCCTGTCCGTTTTTCCGTATCGTACCCTGCTCCGGCTGATACAGACCGAACAGCACACTCATCAAGGTAGATTTACCGGCGCCGTTTTCGCCCAGCAAGGCGTGGATCTCACCCTTGCGCAGCTGCAGGGTGATGTCGTCGTTGGCTTTGATGCCGGGGAACTCCTTGGTAATGTGCAGCATTTCGATGACATAATTATCTGCCAATCGTTGCACGCCCCTTTCAATGTGTACGGGCTTGTACACAAATTCTTATACTATATTATACAAAAAAATTGCGCCATGTACAATAGAATCCGCACAAAAAGTAGTCGAAATTTGGCAAAACAGAACAAAAACCACCCTGCGCGAGGTGCGCAGGGTGGTTAAAAATCATACTTTTAAAGCCTTATCAGCTCTGGTAGTCAACCGTGATGGTGGTGACCGCGGGCTTGACATCGGCGTCATAGCTGTCGTCGATGGCCAGGGTGCCGTCCACGATGGAGGCGTACAGGGAATCGTACTGCTCCTGGGTGAACTTGGTGAACTTGGAGGTGCTCATCGGCAGGCCGACGCAGTTCTCGGCAGCGCCGAGCTTGGTCTCCTTGCCGGAGTAGGTCTCGCTGAACTTCCAGCCGTTGTTCATGGCATCGGTCAGAGCCTCGTTCACAGACTCGGCCAGGCCCTTCGTAGCGGAGGTAATGACCGTGTCGAACTGGCCGGACTGGTCAACGTCAACGCCGATCATCTTGCCGCCGTTGGCCTGCGCAGCAGCGTCGCAGCTCTGGCAGACGGGACCGCCACAGGCAAAGACGACCTCGGTACCCTCGGAGTACCAGCCGTCCATCTTGTTCTTGACCTCATCGGTAGCTGCGAAGCCGCCAGAGTACCAGTACTTGATGTTGACATCCGCAGCGCCGATCTCCTTGGCAGCGGCGTCAGCGCCCTGCACGAAGCCGTAGCCGTAGCGGATAACCGCGGGGACAGCCATGCCGCCCAGGAAGCCCAGCTCCTTGTAGCCGTCATAGACAGCGGCATAACCGGCCAGGTAGCCGGCCTGCTCCTCTTTATAGGTGATCAGAGCGGTGTTGGCGGTGGGAGCCTTGTCGCCCAGGTCGCTGGCGGAAACATCCAGAGCCAGGAACTGCACGTCAGGGTACTTCTCCTGAGCCTCGGCGATGGCTTTGCCGAACAGGTAGCCAGCGACGACGATGGACTTAGCACCGTCGTTGACAGCATTGTCCATCTGCTCCAGACGGGCGGCGTCGGAGTCCTCGGTGGGACGGTAGTAGTTGGCGTTCAGGCTGTTTGCAGAGCAGAAATCCTGCACGCCCTGCCAGGTGTACTGGTTGAAGGACTGGTCATCGATGTTGCCGACGTCGGTAACAAAGGCGACATCGGTCTTGCTGCCGGAGGTGGAAGCGGCGGCCTCAGAGGTAGCCTCCGTCGTGGTGCTCGTGGCGGTGCTGGCGGAAGAACCGCCGCAGGCAGCCAGAGAGAGCGCCATGCTGGCAGCCATTACAAAAGCGAGAAACTTTTTCATGGTTTTGATCTCCTTAGGTTGTTTTCAGTTGCGCAGCAGGGCGGTTCCCTGCCGCTTTGCTTCCAGTATACCGCATTTGCGCTGTTAATTCAATGACAAAACGGCGTAAAAAACATTACAAAAGCATAACAAAGCGCAGCCTCCTGCTTCTCTCGGCGAGGGAGGTGCCCCGCAGGGGCGGAACCCTCTCACAGAGGGGGCCAAGTGGGGGGTTACGGCAGGCGGTTCACCGTGACGTTCGGGGTGTCCGGCAGCGTATCCAGATCCGAGTAGGCATCCACCTTCAGGACGCTGGTGCGCAGCTCCTCATACAGCGTGCGGTAGTCGTCCTGCGTGAAGCTGTCAAACCGCCAGGGCGTCCCGGCCACCAACGCAACTTCGCCGTTCGTGAAGCCGGTCTTCTCGGTCTGGCCGCCGGTCTGGCCATTCCAGGTGCCCGCCGCAAAGAAGGTGTACAGCTGACGCTGCACGGCAGCGTTGTAGCACTTGATGGCGCTGCCCAGCACGCGGTCCCCCAGCTCTGTGTTGTCATAATCCGTCGTGATCGCCTTGCCGCCGGTCTGGTTGACGGCGCCGGACACACCCTCGTACAGGTTGCCGCCGCTGACCATAATAAGCGACGTACCGTTATTATACCAGTCGATCATCCGCTGGGTAATGGCGTCGTTATTCTCATAGGTATCGGTGAACCAGGTCTGCAGGGTGACATACTCGCCCTGCAGCTCTGCAGCGGCCTCCGCGCCCTGCAGAAAGCCGGTGCAGTACCGCACAATGCCCGGTATCTCCTGCGCGCCGATGAAGCCGAGCGTGGTGTAGCCATCGGTCACAGCGGCGTACCCGGCCAGATACCCGGCTTGTTCCTCCTGAAAGAGGACGCAATGGACAAGGCTGGCCGTATTGTAAGCGCTATAGTCGTCGCTGTGGGGCTCGCTGTCAAACAGCAGGTAGTGGACGTCAGGGTAGTTTTCCTGCATGCGGTAGAGCGCCGCGCCCATGGTGTCGCCGCGGCAGACCACGAGCTTTGCGCCGCTCTCGGCGGCAGCGCGCAGGGCGGCCTCGGCCTCGTCTGCGGTGTTGCCCGCGGCAGTCTGGACGTCGGCGGTATAACCGTACGTGTTGGCGAACGTCTGTATGCCCTGCCACAGCATGGCATCCTCGCCGGATTCCGTGCCGCCGGGGCCGGTCACCAGCACGACGGACTCTCCGCTGGGCAGTGTGGCCGCCGGGTCATCGGGCTGGTAGACAAAGGTCGCGTCGTTCGTCGGAGCGGTTACAGTGTGCTGCTCCTGCGCAGTGCTGGCAGCCTCCGTATCCTTGCAGGCGGTCAGCCCTGCCAGCAGCGCCAGCGTCAGAAGCAGTGCTAAGAATTTCTTCATGTGGTAAGGGAACTCCTTTGGTTTTCTGAAAAAGCCTCCCCTTGAGGGGAGGTGGCCCCGCAGGGCCGGAGGGGTGGGCGGGAGACTCCGCGTAAATCGTGCGGCCCCCAGCCACCCCTCACCCGCTGCAGCGGGAGCTCCCCTCAAGGGGAGCCAAAGAAAGTAATTTTACTCCAGATTTGCCGGGCCGAAGCCGTAGGGCAGCAGGTCGCCGAGGGTCGTGACGATGTAATCGTCCTCACTCCTGGCCATGATGACGGTCAATTCGGGGCCGCCGAACTCATAGAGCGCCTGACGGCAGACTCCGCACGGGCCGGTGACGAGGGTGTTCGTCTCCCCCACCTTGCTGCCAACGATGGCGATGGCGTCAAACTCGCGCACACCCTCGCTGACGGCCTTGAACAGAGCCGTGCGCTCGGCGCAGTTCGTGGGGGTGTAGCTCGCGTTCTCAATATTGCAGCCCCGGAACACCTGTCCGTTTTTGCCGCGCAGCGCCGCGCCCACGTGGAAGCGGGAGTACGGTACATAGGCGAACTTCTGCGCGGCGAACGCCTCGCGGATGAGCGCCTGAATCTCAGCCTTTTCCATGCTCACTTCTCCAGAAATGCGTCAACGCCCAGCGCGACCTTCATCATGGCGGTGAAGCTGGTCTGGCGCTGCTCGGCAGTCGTGATTTCCGGCGAAACAAAGCTGTCGGAGATCGTCAACAGGCAGGCGGCACGCTTGCCCAGGACCCTGGCGTTGTGGAACAGCGCAAAGCTCTCCATCTCGACGGCCAGGCAGCCCTTTTCGTCGCGCAGTTTTTCCCAGTAGGTCGGCTTCTCGTCGCTGGGCTGGCGGTAGAACACGTCGGAGGAATGGATGTTGCCCTCGATCAGCGGAATACCGACAGCCTTGGCGCTGGCGCGCAGGGCATCGTTCAGCGCGGCGCTCGGCGTCTGGATGTCGTCGGTGTCGCCGCTCTGGGTCACGGCGTAGTTGCTCTCGGAGTAGGCACCCGTGGCCAGCACCACGTCAAACAGTTTTGCCTTGTCGGTGTAGGAGCCGGCGGAGCCGATGCGGATGATGTTCTCGACGCCGTACTGGGTGTACAGCTCGTAGGAATAAATGCCGATGGACGGCATGCCCATGCCGCTGCCCATCACGCTGATGGGGCGGCCCTGATAGGTGCCGGTGTAGCCGTACATGCCGCGGACGTCGGTGACAAGGCGCGGGTCTTCGAGGAAGGTCTCGGCAATGAATTTGGCGCGCAGCGGGTCGCCGGGCATCAGGACGGTCTTGGCGAAATCGCCGTTTTCAGCGCGGTTATGAGGGGTAGACATAAAAGCACTCTCCTTTATTTTGCAATATTGGTAGATACAGTATACCACACTTTCGCCGTTTGTGGTAAACTAAAAGCAAGAAATTTTGTGAAAGAGGCATTTTATCATGCAGATACCCCATCACTGTACCCTTTGCCCCCGGGCCTGCGGGGCGGACCGCGCCGCAGGGCAGCGCGGCTTTTGCGGGGCAGACAACACCCTGCGCGTGGCCCGCGCCGCCCTGCACCACTGGGAGGAGCCGTGCCTGAGCGGCGACCCAAACGCCGAAACCGGGAGCGGCACGGTGTTTTTCAGCGGCTGCACGCTGAAATGCTGCTATTGCCAGAATTACCCGATCAGTCAGGGCGAGGTCGGCAAGGCGATTTCTGTGGAGCGGCTGACCGAGATTTTTATGAATTTGCAGAACGACGGGGCGAAAAACATAAACCTCATCACGGCATCGCAGTATCTGCCGTGGGTCACTGCCGCGCTGGATGCCGCGCGGGCGCAGGGCTTTTCCCTGCCCGTCGTCTACAACACGGGCGGGTATGAGACGGTGGACGCCGTCAGGGCGCTGGCCGGGCATGTGGACATCTGGCTGGCGGATTACAAGTACGCGGACGGTGCGCTGGCAGCGGAACTTTCCGCCGCGCGGGACTACCCTGCCGTGGCGGACGCAGCGCTGCGGCAGATGCTTTTGCAGACCGGCGCACCGGTGTACGACGCGGACGGGTATTTGCAGAAGGGCGTCATTGTGCGGCATCTGGCCCTGCCCGGCCATGTGGCAGACAGCAAGGCCGTGCTGCGGCGGCTGGCAGCGCTGCGGGAGGAAACAGGCATAGAATTTATCCCCAGCTTAATGAGCCAGTTTACACCCTTTTATAAGGCGGCAGAGCACGGCCTCGGGCGGCGCATCACGACCTATGAGTATCGGCAGGTCATCGACGAGGCCGTGCGGCTGGGGCTGACCGACGGGTATATGCAGGAAAAGAGCAGTGCCCGGGAGGAGTATACACCGCCGTTTGATTTGGAGGGAGTGTAAGCTCACCCAAAAGCCTCCTCCGCTTGCGGGGGAGGTGGCCCGAAGGGCCGGAGGGAGGGTGGCCGCAGGCTGCCGCTCCCCCACCGCCTGCGGGCGGAGCCCCCTCGCAAGCGAAGGGGCCTTAGGAATTGTGAGGTTCTTCATGTTATTTTCCGTTTTCTATCTTTCCCTGTTTCTCTCCGTCGGTCTGCTGTCGGCCCGGCGGGCGGTGCCGGACGGGTCGGCGGCGGTGATCGTGCCGCTGGGCTGCGGGTTCGGCGTGTCGCTGCTGGCCGTGCTGCCTGCACTGTTTGCGGTGGTACTGGGCTTTACACTGACCGCCGTCGCGCTGGCGGCAGTGGTCGCGGCGGGCATCGGGGCAGCGCTTTTGTACCGCGGCACGCGGCTGCACGGCATGGCGAAGGACCCCGACAGCGGGGCCCTGTGGGCGTGCCTGCTGCCGGTAGTGCTCATCACGCTGTATCTGCTGCACACCCACGTTCTACATCTGGTGGACGGCGCGTACCACACGGGCCAGAGCTGCTACGGCGATATGCCGATGCACCTCGGGTTCATCAAATATATCGCGCAGAGCGGTGAATTTCTGCCCCGCTATCCCCTGCTGGGCGGCACGCACCGGTTCGGCTATCCGTTTTTGTGCGAGACGGTCTCCAGCGTTTTTGTGGTGCTGGGGGCCGACCTGCGCACGGCGTATCTGCTGCCGATGCTGCCCGCGTTTTTGTCGGTGTACGGCATGTTCTGGCAGCTGGCACGGCGCGTGACCGACAGCATCGGCAAGGCGTGTCTGGCGTTTTACCTGTTTTTTATGGGCAGCGGGCTTGGGTTCGTGTACTTTCTCGGCTCTGCCGACAGCTTTGCGGGCATTTTCACAGGGTTTTACACAACGCCGACGAATTTTGTGGAGAAAAACATCGAGTGGGTCAATCCGATTGTGGATCTGCTTATCCCCCAGCGGGCGACGCTATTCGGTTGGTGCGTGCTGCTGCCCGCCGTCTATCTTCTGTGGCGGTTCTGCTATGAGGGCGAGCGCCGCCTCTGGCCGTGGCTGGCCGCGCTGGTGCTGCCCCTGCCGCTGCTGCACACCCACAGTGCGCTGGCGCTCGTGCTGCTCTGCCTCGTCGGCGGCGTCTACACACTGGCGCAGGGCCCGCGGCGAAAGACGCTGCTGCCCTGGCTGGGGCTGGCGGCGGTCTGCGGCGCGGCATGGCTGTGCCAGATGCTGCCGACGGTGCTGGCGCAGAGCCTCGACGGCCAGCACATGCTGCGGCTGCACTTCAACTGGATCAACGGCCAGGACGACGGCACGCTGCGGGACAATTATTTCTGGTTCTACATCAAAAACATCGGCCTTGTGTATCTTTTGCTGATCCCTGCGTTTCTGCGCGCCAAGCCAAAGCAGCGGTGGCTGTACGGCGGCGGGCTGGCGATCCTGGCGCTGGCGGAGTTCGTCGTGTTCCAGCCGAACAATTACGACAACAACAAGCTGCTCTATGTCTGGCATATTCTGGGCTGTATTTTGGCTGCACAGCTGCTTGTGGATATTTTTGCAGAGGTGCGCACCCTGCCCTGGCGGGCGCTGGGCCTGGCGGCATGCTGCTTTGCGGGCATGTTCGGCAGTGTGCTGACCGTAGGCCGCGAGGCGCTCAGCGACTACCGGCAGTGGAGCGCGGACGATATGGCGCTGGCGGATTACATCGACGAAAACGCCGGGAGCGACGCGCTGTTTTTGACGAGTGACAGCCATTTAACACCGGTGTTTGCGCTGGCCGGGCGGCGGATACTCTGCGGGTCGGGCAGCTATGTCTACTACCACGGCATGGACTATTCTGCCGAGTACAACGCCATGCGGGCGCTGTATGAGACGCCGGACGAGGACACGCTGGCCGCGTGGGACATCGGGTACGCCGTGTTTGACAGCAGTGTGTACGCGAAATTTGCGGCGGATGAGAGCTGGTATGCGGCAAGGTATGACGTATGGTATGAAAATGCGGCGTGCCGCGTGTATAAGATAAAGTAGCATACTCCCGCCCTCCTTCACATAGGATTTGACAGGAAATTCTATGCGAGGAGGTCAGGCTATGAAGGGCGACCCTGAGGAGCGCGCCGCGGCGGTGGGACGGTATATTGTGGAAAGCGGTGCTACCGTGCGCGCGGCGGCTGCCGTATTCGGCGTGAGCAAATCCACGATCTGGAAGGACCAGCACCGCCTGCGCCGCCAGAACCCGGGCCTTTGGGCCGAGGTGCAGGCCGTCGTACAGAAGAACAAGGCCGAGCGTCATCTGCGCGGCGGCGAGGCCACACGGCGCAAATATTTGCATACAGCATCTTGCGCGGCGCACGGCGGCACAGTATAATAGAGTAAAAAATAAAGGACGGTGTACCTATGAAACGTCAGGATTACATCAGCTGGGATGAATACTTTATGGGCATTGCCCTGCTCTCGGCCATGCGGTCCAAAGACAACAACAGCCAGGTCGGTGCCTGCATCGTCAGCCCGGAAAACAAAATTCTGTCCCTGGGTTACAACGGCATGCCCATCGGCTGCAATGACGACGATATGCCCTGGGAGCGCGAAGGCAGCGACCTTGACACAAAATATATGTATGTCTGCCACTCGGAGCTGAACGCTATCCTGAACAGCCCGAACCATGATCTGCGCGGCTCCCGGATGTATGTGACGCTTTTCCCCTGCAATGAATGTGCCAAGGCCATCATCCAGAGCGGCATCAAAGAACTGATCTATCTATCGGACAAATACCACGACACCCATGCCAGCATCGCCAGCCGCCGCATGTTCAACATGACTGGCGTCAAATACCGCGCGTATCAGCCGACGGGGCGTGAGATCAAATTGGATGTATAAGGAGCTATGGACATGAAAACCATCATTATCGGCATCGCGGGCGGCACCGGCAGCGGCAAGACCACCCTGACCGAAAAGCTGCGGGATCATTTTGGTGCGAACGAGGTCAGCGTTCTCAACCACGACAGCTACTACAAGCGCCACGACGAGCTGCCCTACGAGGAGCGCTGCAAGCTCAACTACGACCACCCGGACAGCTTTGACACGCCGCTGATGGTCGCCCACCTGCGGGAGCTGCGCGCAGGTCACCCCGTACAGGTGCCGGTCTACGACTACACCATCCACAACCGCAGCGACAAGACCGTGACCGTGCAGCCCGCGCCGGTCATTATCGTGGAGGGGATCCTGATTTTTGACTCCCCCGAGCTGTGCGACTTAATGGACATGAAGGTCTTTGTGGACACCGACGCCGATGTGCGCATCCTGCGCCGCATCGTCCGCGACGTCAAGGAGCGCGGGCGCACGCTGGACAGCGTTGTCAACCAGTACCTGACCACTGTCAAACCGATGCACGAGCAGTTCGTCGAGCCGAGCAAGCGCAAGGCCGACCTGATCGTCCCTGAGGGCGGGCATAACCTGGTGGCGCTGGAGCTGCTGATCAAATGGGTGGATAATCACCTTCACGCAGTAGAGGCGGAATAAAAATAAATCCGGCGGACGCCTTTAAAAACGTCTGCCGGATTTTTTGTTATAGCGGGTTGGTTGTAGGGGCGGATGCTCGCATTCGCCCGCGGGCCGATGCAAGCCTCGACCCCTACAAAGCATTTTACACGTGATTTTACGCTTTCGTTTGGCTCGGATGCGGCACGGGCGGCATTTTCGTGAACAGAGCCTTCAGCGCCAGCGGCGTCGCAACGGACGAGACCACGATGAGCAGGATGACCGCCGTGAAATACACGGGGTCCACAACACCGACCTCCAGGCCCTTCTGGGCAACGATCAGCGCAACCTCGCCGCGGGTCATCATGCCGACGCCGACCTTGAGGGAATCGCCCCAGTTGAAGCGGCAGATTTTCGCGGCCAGACCGCAGCCGATGATCTTGGTCAGCAGCGCAACGATGACGAAGCAGATGCAGAACAGCAAAATCTCCGGCGTCAGGCCGCTGATGTCGGTCTTTAAGCCGATGGAGGCGAAGAACACCGGTGCAAAGATGACGTAGTTGCTGATGTCAACGCGGCGCTCCACATAGGGGGCGTCGTCCATCGCACAGAGCACGATGCCTGCAATGTACGCGCCGGTGATGTCGGCAATGCCGAAGTACTGCTCGGCAATGTAGGCCATGGCAAAGCAGAACGCCATGCTGACGATGGTGATGCGCTGGGTGTGGGGGTTGCGCTTGTCAAGCCATTTCATGGCAAAGTGGATGACGACGCCGACGCCGATGGCGACAAGGAAGAACAGCACCGTCTGGATGAGCACGCCGCCGATGCCGGTGCCCTCACCCGAGCTGGCGCCCAGCACGCAGGTCAGCACGATGATGCCGATGACGTCATCAATGACTGCCGCGCTGACGATGGTCGTACCAAGGAAGCTTTTCAGATGGCCCAGCTCCTGCAGCGTCGCCACCGTGATGGAGACACTCGTCGCCGTCATGATGGTGCCGATGAACAGCGCGCGGTAGAACTCCGGGCTGCCCACCGCCGCAAAGCCGTAGAATGCGCTATACAGCAGCGTACCGCCTACCAACGGCACAAAGACGCCGATGCAGGCGATCAGCGTCGCAATGGGGCCTGCGCGCATCAGCTCCTTCAGGTTCGTGCCAAGGCCGGTGGAGAACATCAGCAGCACCACACCGATTTCCGCAAAAATCGAGATGGCGTCGCTGGTCTGCACCAGGTTCAACAGGCACGGTCCGATGATCAGGCCGGCAATGATTTCGCCCACGACCTGCGGGGCCTTGCATTTGCGGGCGACCAGTGCAAAGAACTTTGCGCTCAAAATGATGATCGCCAAGTCACGGAACACGGAATACATGAAATATCCTCTCCTTACCTCTTGTTAGATGTTTTATCCCCTTATAGTTTTAGCACCTTGCGCCGCCGTTTGCAAGAGGAGAAAACGTGCAAAATATAAAATATGCAGTTTGCACGCATGTTTTGCATACATCTTACCCATCGCAGATTTTTTTGCAAAAAAATGCAAAACAAGGCTTGACATTTGAAGATTGTATTGCTATAATAGCTCATGCAGTCAGGCGCTGCGCAACTGAATATGTGGAAAGATGGCTGAGCTGGTCTAAGGCGCACGACTGGAAATCGTGTAGGGCCCCTAAAGCCCTCAAGGGTTCGAATCCCTTTCTTTCCGCCATAAGCCCATGACAAAAAGATGTCATGGGCTGTTTTTGTTGTATAGCGCAAAAATAACAAAATCGACGAGCCATTTTTGAAGCGCATTTTCCGCAGCCGCCGGTACGGTGCTTGAGCCGTTAGGCGGGAATTGTGCGGTATTGCCCTAATTATTATCTCAAAACACGAAATGTTCCCTCCCCTGCCTGAGGATATTTCTTGTATACTAATGAAAAAGGAGGATGCTTTGCATGAAAAATACCACTGCAATGGCCGATTATGAGCTGCGCCACATCGAAGCGCTGCGCAAAGATTTGGCGGGCTGTACCGTGCTGCTGAAAAAGGACGGCAGCTTCCCGCTGGAAAAGCCCTGCACCCTTGCCGCCTATGGCAGCGGCGTGCGCCGCACGATCCGGGGCGGCACCGGCTCCGGTGAGGTAAATTCACGCTACATCGTAACTATTGAGGAAGGGCTGCAGCAGGCAGGCTTTACCCTGACCGGGATGGAGTGGCACACCGGCTACGAGCAGGCGCGGGAAAAGGCCCACAAAGCCTTTTTGAAGCAGCTGAAAAAGGACGCCAAAGCCGCCAAGCAGAACTTTATCCTCTACGGCATGGGCAAGGTCATGCCTGAGCCTGAATACGACCTGCCGCTCAACGCTGAGGGCGATGCAGCAATTTACGTTGTTTCCCGCATTTCCGGTGAGGGCAACGACCGCACGCCGCTCAAGGGCGATATCCGCCTGACCGATTCCGAGGTGCGGGATATTCTGGCGCTGGACAAAAAGTTCACCCGCTTTATGCTGGTGCTGAATGTCGGCGGCGTGGTGGATCTCTCCCCCGTTATGAGCGTGCGCAACATTCTGCTGCTGTCCCAGCTCGGTGTCGAGACCGGCTGTGCGCTGGCGGATATTCTGCTGGGCAAGGCCAATCCCTCCGGCAAGCTGACGACCACCTGGGCCGCCTTTGAGGAATACCCCGAAATGCCCGACTTTGAGGACATGAACGAAACCCGCTACCGCGAGGGCATCTATGTGGGCTACCGCTATTTTGATACCTTCCGCAAAAAAGCTCTGTTCCCCTTTGGATACGGGCTTTCCTACACAGAGTTCCGCCTTGGGACTGCCGGGGTGGAGGCGAACGGTGCGCAGGTCACTGTGCGTACCACCGTGGAAAACACCGGCACTATGGCGGGGCGGCAGGTCGTGCAGGTCTACCTGAGCAAGCCTGCCGGTAAGCTCGATGTGCCCCGGCAGGAGCTTTGCGCCTTTGCCAAGACCCGCACACTTGCCCCGGGAGAAGCAGAAACTGTCACCTGCTCCTTTACCTTGCCGGAGATGGCAGCTTATGATGCCGAAACTGCCTCCTATATTCTCGAGGCCGGTGATCACCTTGTCCGTGTCGGTGTCAGCAGCGCCGAAACCGTCCCCGCCGCCGTCCTGCATCTGGGCAAGACGGTCACGACCCTGCAGGCAAAAAATGTGCTGGGCAGCACGGATTTCACCGACCTTACCGCCCCTGCCGCCGCGATGGAGCGCCCGGAGGGTGTGCCGGTCATCGAAATCGACCCGGCCTCGATTGTCTGTGAAACGATAGATTATGCCCGTACCGAGGAAATTTTGCCCGAGGTGGACGCCCTGACCAAGGAGGACGCCGCCCTGCTTCTGATTGGCAATTTTGATCCGAACGCAAAGGGCTTTGCTTCGATGATCGGCACCGCAGGCCGCCATGTCTGCGGTGCGGCGGGTGAGAGCTGCAGCACTGTCAAGGGCATTCCCTGGCTGGTCATGGCCGACGGCCCTGCCGGTCTGCGCCTTGCGAAGGAGTATTATGAGGACGGCAAGGGCAAGCACGCTGTCGGCAATGCCTTGATGCCGGATTCCATTATGGAAATGCTGTCCGGCCCGATGAAACTGGTGATGAGCCTGATGGGCGGCAACGGCAAGCCGAAGGCCGGCTGCGAGATCAAGACCCAATACTGCACGGCCATTCCCATCGGCACCGCGCTGGCGCAGAGCTTTGACACGGATTTTGTGCAGCGGTGCGGCGGCATCGTCGGCGAGGAGATGGAGCACTTCGGCGTGCATCTGTGGCTTGCCCCGGCGCTGAACATCCATCGTTCGATCCGCTGCGGGCGCAACTTTGAGTACTACTCTGAGGATCCGCTCGTCTCCGGCAAGATGGCCGCCGCCATGACGCGCGGTGTGCAGGCTCATAAGGGCTGCGGCACGACCATCAAGCATTATGCCGCCAACAATAAAGAGTACAACCGCACCCGCAACAACAGCATGGTTTCCGAGCGCGCCATGCGTGAAATTTACTTAAAGGGCTTCGGCATCTGCGTGCGGGAGTCCCAGCCCAAGGCCGTTATGACCTCCTACAATCTGCTGAACGGCACCCACACCGCCGAAAGCCGCGGGCTGATTATGGATATTCTGCGTGCCGAGTTCGGGTATGAGGGCATCGTCATGACCGACTGGGTCTCACCGATTGCCGGGGATGCGCGCTCTGCCCACCGGGATTCGCAGGCGCAGTATGTAGCTGCAGCAGGCGGCGACCTGTTCATGCCCGGCAACAAGGGTGATTATGACAACCTGCTGCAGGGCATCGCCAGCGGTGCAGTGACGCTGGAGCAGGTAAAAATCAATGCCTCCCGCGTGGTCAGAATGGCGCGGGCGCTGACACAAGAATAAAACATAAAAACCTCTGCCAGACTGTTTGCCTGGCAGAGGTTTTTTGGATAAGCATTTACTTTTCGCGGTACTCCATCGGGGTTTGGCCTGTGACCTCCTGAAAAATCCGGCTGAAATAGTTGCGTGTGCTGAAAGAAAGTGCAGTAGCAATGTCCTGCACGGTCTGGTCGGTGCTTTTCAGCAAAACCTTGGCGCGCTCGATCTTGGCAAATTTGATGTAATCTGTCACGCTCAAGCCCGTTTCCTCCTTGAATTTGTGGGTCAGATAATATTCCGTGTAGCCCACCAGCGCTGCAATATCTGCAGCGCGTATTTTTTTATCGAGGTTCATCTCAATGTAGTCCACGCACTTTTGCACCTGCTGGCTGAGGTTGGGGTTTGTGCGGCATTTATGCACGCGCCGGACAAAGTCGTCATACATCATCAGTGCCAGAGGATCGAGGTCGTCCATCGTTTTTGCATTTTCGGCAGATTGGATGTAGCTGTCCCCCAGCGCGTAGGCTTCCTCCGGCGAAAGCCCGCCCTCGATGGCGGCGCGGCACACCAGCGAGGTAAACACGATGATGCTGGTCTTGCTCTGGCGCAAAACGTCATCGCTGCGCACAGGTACGCCCGCACTGATGCCCATGCTGGCAGAAAGCGCCTGCTTGTAGTTCAAGTCTCCGGTGCGCACCATCTGCAGAAGTCCCTGCTCTGCCATCCAGACCTTGTGGCGATCATGGGCAGGCTGCTGCACGGCATTGCGTACCTGCGTCAAATCCTCGCTGTTAATGTCACTGATCGCAAGATGGTTACCGGTCAGACAATAATGCATCATCAGAGCGTAGCGGTGCAAGACTGTGCATTGCAGCACCGGTACGGTTTTCAACGCCTCGTACAGCTGCATGGTCCATGCCACGCTCGTCTCCAGACGGTTATAGTATTGCAGCCCCTGCTCGATCCCGCGCAGCGAAACATCCTGATAAAACACCGGCCCGATGACCCAGGCGCGTTTCAGCGCACTGCCGTCCTTTTCAAAGGCAGCTGCCCATGTCATGCCAATGGCCGTGCCCAGTGTGACCGGCTTTGTGTGCCGACTGCCGTAGTCCAGCATTTTTTTCTTGCAGCCGAATAGGTCAAATGCGCCGGAGAGGAACCCCGCTTCCGGGCAGTTGCTCTGCAGCAGGCTGCCATCGGCATTATAGCACCATGTATAAATGTTGCCGCCGCACTGGATCAGCTCAGAAAACAGCTCCATATTTTGAAAAACATCCATCGAATCACCCTCTTTTTATACCAGTATACCACAAAAAAGTGGCTGCCGTACAGACAACCACTGATATTCTTATGCGTTGGCGTATCCGCCCAGCACCGCAAGGCTGGGCTTCGGGGTGCGTTCCAGCGTTTCGCGGTTCACGGCGATCAGGCCAAAGTTCATGGCATAGCCCTTCTGCCACTCAAAGTTATCCATCAGGCTCCAGTGGAAGTACCCCTTGACCGGGATACCATCGGCGATGCAGTGCTGCACGCCCGCCAAGGCTGCCTCGATAAACGCCACGCGGCGGGTATCGTCTGCGGTGGCGATGCCGTTTTCGGTCACGATCAAGTCACCCTTAAAGTCGGCGGCCACCTTGCGGATGACGTTTTCCAACGCCTGCGGATAAAACTCGTAGTCCATCTGGGTCAGCTCGGCACCCTGCGGGGCGGGCAACTGCCCCTGCGCACCGTACAGCGTGCGTGTGTAGTTCTGCACGCCGAGGAAGTCATCCTCCTTAATATAAGGAAGATAGTGGGTGAACTCTTCCTCCCACGCGGCGGCGGCAAAGGCTTCACCGCCCGGCTGGGCCTGCAGGTCATGCAGCGAGAGGGTCAGACCGACCTTGACCTCGGGGCAGATTGCCTTGATGGCCTCCCGCGCGGCAGCGTGGGCGCGCATCACCAGCAAATCGCCTTCGGGTGTGCGCTCGCTGACGAAAATTTTCGGCTGCGGTGTGCCGAACACGGCGGCGTTTTCGGCGGCGGCGTACTTCATATTTTCCATCATCTTCTGGAAGTTCATACCCACCTGCACGCTGCCCTCGGCGGATTTGCCTGCACTGGCAGCAGCCTTGGCGGCCTGCTCTGCCATCAGGCGGAACCGCTTGGAGATCGCCGCCAGCTGCAGGCCCATGTTGGCCTCATTGATGGTGCAGATGTAGTGCAGCTCACTACCCAGTTGCTCCATCACATAGCTGACATAGCGCTTGAAGTATTCGACCGTGGATTCTGCCTCCCAGCCGCCCTTGGCAATCAGCCATTTGGGGCTGGTGAAGTGCAGCAGCGTCGCAACAGGTTCAACGCCGTGCGCCTTGCAGCAAGCAATGACCTTGCGGTAATGCTCGATTTCGGCAGGGTCGAACTTGCCCTCCTCCGGCTCGATGCGCGCCCATTCGATGGAAAAGCGGTAGGCGTTCAGCCCGGCATCCGCCAGCAGTCGAATATCTTCCTCATACCGATTATAATGGTCGCAGGCAATGCCGCTCGGCTCAGCAAAGCTGGTGTGAGGCAGCTGCTCTTGTGCCCAGTAGTCGGAATGAATGTTGTTGCCCTCGACCTGATGGGCGGCGGTGGCGGCGCCCACAAAAAAGCCTTTTTCAAATTTCTGCATAATTTTCTCCTTACCTGTGCTGTCTAAAGCAAATCCAGAAACTTTTGTACCTGTATCATAGCATAACAAGCGCAAATCGTGAGGGTATTATTTAGCAAATCGGGGCAATATTTCGTGTTACTTGAAATAATGCGCGAATTTTTGTTCCTTATCTGCTGATTTTTATCCCCTGCTGCCGTTTTGCTTCTGGTATAGTGGTGTCAGTGAGAAAAACCACTGCGGAATTTTTAGGAGGAAAACAAAATGTTCAAAAAGAAACCCACTGCTTCAGAAGTTGACGGCGTACAATACCGCCGCGCCAAAACATGGCAAATCATCTGCTACGCCTGCAACGCGCTGGTCGGTATGAGCGTCTACTCGCTCATCGGTATGGCCAGCTATTCGGCCAGCATCGGCTACGGCATTACCACCGCAGCGGTTGGCATCATCCTGACCTGCACCCGTATTCTGGACGGCATCACCGACCCGCTGCTCGCCTTTGTGTATGACCGTGTCAACACCAAGTTCGGCAAGCTGCGCATTTTGCTGATTGCCGGCTATCTGATCGAAGCGCTCGCCCTGTACGGAATGTTCACCGGCTTCTCCTCCAAGGGGATGGGGCTGGTCGCGTTCACGCTGCTGTACGTGGTCTACGTCATCGGCTACACTGTCACCAATATGACTGCGCAGACCATCCCCGCCATTATGACCAATGACCCCCGCCAGCGCCCCACCCTCGGCGTCTGGACGACCGCATTCAACTATCTGGTGCCGATGGTTATGTCCATGGTGCTCAACGTTGTCCTGCTGCCCAAGTGCGGCGGCACCTATAATCAGGCATTTCTGACCGCTGCCTGCAATATCACCCTGATTGTGGCCGCCATCGGCACCCTGCTGGTATGCCTCGGCGTTTCCGCCTTCGACAAACCCGAAAACTTTGTCGGCACCAAGAAAGCCGAACCGCTGAAGATGGCCGATATTGTTGAGGTTCTCAAGCACAACAAGCCCCTGCAGTGCTACATTGCGTCCAACGCATCCGACAAGCTGGCTCAGCAGGTCGGCAGCCAGGCCATCATCAACACAATTCTCGGCGGCATTATCATCGGCAATATAGCTCTTGGCACGATTCTGACGGTTATCAGCATGGTGCCGTCCATCTTCTTCGCCGCATTCGGTGCCAAATATGTCGGCAAGCACGGCAGCAAAAAGGGCATTGTCAATTTTACCTGCATCAGCATGGTCATCACCGCTGTTATGGTCGTGTTCTTCATTGTCATTGACCCCAAACAGATCGGTGTCATGGGCAGCCCCGCCATGATTATTTATGTCATTCTGTCTCTGCTGCAGAACGGCTCCAATATGTGCATCACCACCTCCAACACCTCGTACATGGCCGATGCCATTGACTTTGAGCTCGACCGCAGCGGCCGTTATATTCCCGCGGTTGTCTCCGGCACCTACAGCCTGGTCGATAAACTCATCACCTCTTTTGCCGCCGTGATTGCTACCGGTGCTGTTGCGCTGCTGGGCTACACCGCCACGATGCCCCAGCCCACCGACCCTTGCACCCCCGCTATCTTCTGGATGGCTATGGTTCTCAAGTTTGGTCTGCCTATCATCGGCTGGATCATTACGCTGATTGCCATGCGCAGCTGCCCGCTGACCAAGGAGGAGATGGTCAACGTCCAGAAGCGCATTGCCGAGAAGAAGGCTGCCGCACAGTCTGAATTCTATAAAGAACAGCTTCAGTAAGCCCATCCCACAACAGCCGAAAGGGTTTGCAGCCCTTTCGGCTGTTTGAGGTTAAATCCACACATAAGGAGTCATGTTATGAGCAAGACAATTCTTTTGAACCAGAACTGGATTTTTTCCAAAGAAGGACACGACGAACCCGTCACCCTGCCCCACACCTGGAACGCCATCGACGGGCAGGACGGCGGCAACGACTACTACCGCGGCACCTGCAGCTACACCACCGTGCTGCCTGACATCTCCCTGCCGGAAAACGGACGTGCCGTTTTGCAGTTTGATGCCGTTGCCATGACCGCCGAGGTCTACCTGAACGAGCAAAAGCTCGCTGAGCATAAGGGCGGCTATTCTGCATTTTGCGTGGACATTACCGATGCGCTGCGCAACGGCAGCAACCTGCTGCGCGTGAATGTGGACAACAGCGACAATGACACCGTCTACCCGCAAAAAGCCGATTTCACCTTCTACGGCGGCATTTACCGCGATGTAACGCTGCATGTTGTGCCCGCTGCTCATTTTGCCCTTGCTGAAAACGGCGCGGTGCCCGTCAAGGTCACGCCGATTGTCACGGACCTCGACGCCCGCCGCTGTGAAGTGACGGTGGAGGCCGCTGTGGTGGGTGCCGAAAGTGTCACCTTCACACTGGATGGCCAGCAGACGAGCGTTGCCGTCAAGGACGGCACCGCCAGAGCCGTGTTCACGCTGGAGCATGCCCGCCTGTGGGACGGTCTTGATGACCCGTATCTCTACACCGTGACTGCGCGGCTGGTCAATGGCGAGACCGAGACCGCCCGCTTCGGCTGCCGCAAGTTTGAAATTGACCCGCAGAAGGGCTTTATCCTGAACGGGCGCCCCTATCCCCTGCGCGGTGTTTCCCGCCATCAGGACCGCAAGGGCGCGGGTGTGGCCATCACCAAAGAGATGATGGAGGAGGATATGGCGCTGATCCTTGAGATGGGTGCCAACACCATCCGCCTTGCCCACTACCAGCATGCACAGGCGTTCTATGACCTGTGTGATGAAAAGGGACTTGTCATCTGGGCGGAAATCCCCTACATCACGATGCATATGCACAACGGGCGCGCCAACACGCTGACCCAGATGGAAGAACTCATCGTGCAGAACTACAACCACCCCTGCATTGCTGTTTGGGGACTGTCCAACGAAATTACCGCCGCGTCGGCTGTCAATGAGGAGCTGTTGGAAAACCACCGCGCCTTGAACGAACTGGCGCACCGCCTTGACCCGACCCGCCCGACCACGATGGCGAATGTCTTTATGCTGGAAATCACCAGCCCGATTCTGGAAATTCCCGATGTGAACAGCTACAACCTGTATTTTGGCTGGTATCTGGGCGAGCTTGACCAGAACGATGACTTTTTTGATACCTACCACGCCAAATACCCGGACCGCTGCATCGGTTTTTCGGAGTACGGCGCGGACGCCAACCCCGCCTACCAGAGCGCCCACCCCGAAAAGGGCGACTATACCGAAACCTACCAGTGCGTCTATCACGAGCACATGGCAAAAATGATTGCTGACCGCCCGTGGCTGTGGGCGACCCATGTCTGGAATATGTTCGACTTTGCCGCCGACGGGCGCGACGAGGGCGGCAAAAACGGCGAGAACCAGAAGGGCCTTGTCACCTTTGACCGCAAAATCAAAAAGGACGCCTTCTACCTGTACAAGGCCTACTGGAGCAAGCAGCCCTTTGTACATACCTGCGGCAGCCGCTATGTGGACCGCACGGAGGATGTGACCGAGGTCAGAGTATACTCCAACCTGCCGGAGGTTTCGCTGTACAAGGACGGACACCTGGTTGAAACGAAAAAAGGCGACAAAGTGTTTGTTTTCAATGTGCCCATCACCGGCAAGCACAGCATCGAGGCCCGCGCGGGGGCGTATTCCAGCGTAATTCTGGTCAACAAGGCTGCCGAGCCGAACCCCGCTTACGCTATGTCCAACCGTCAGGTCGTGAACAACTGGTTTGACGGTGAGCTGGACGAAACCTGCTGGAGCGTCAAAGACAATATGGCCGCAGCCATGGCAGATGCCAAGGTGGGGCCTGTCTTGAAGGCCATCACCGACAAGGCGGCTGCCGCCCGCGGTGATGTAGCCGCCGCCGTAAAAGATAATCCGGCGCTGGTTGCCATGATGGAGCGCGCCATGCAGCGCATGACTGTGGAGAGCATGCTCAAGCAGGCCGGTGCAGATGCCGAGAGCATACGCCAGCTGAACCGTGTTTTGCAGGGTATCAAAAAGGATGTGTGATTTTATGGGAACCTACTGCAACCCCTTGGATCTGGGCTACCGCTACCAGCACATGAAGGAGGGTGAGCGCATCGCCGGTTTCCGCGAGGGCGCTGACCCTACACTGGTGTACTTCAAGGGCAAATACTACCTGTTTGTTTCGATGTCGGCAGGGTTCTGGTACTCGGACGATCTGCTGCATTGGGATTTCCACGCCGACCCCGATCTGCTCATTTACGACTACGCCCCCGATGTGCGCCAGGTCGGCGCGTATCTCTATTTCTCTGCCAGCCGCAAGGGGCGCGACTGCCCGATTTTACGCACGGCGGACCCGCTGACCGAGCCGTTTACCGAGGTCAGCGCTCCGTTCGCCTTTTGGGACCCGGATATGTTCTGGGACGATGATGGCCGCGTCTATTTCTACTGGGGCTGCTCCAACATGTCCCCCATCTGGGGCGTGGAGCTTGACCCCGAAACCATGACACCCATCGGCGAGAAAAAAGAACTGATCTTTGGTCGCGAAGAAGAACTGGGCTATGAGCGCCCCGGTAACAACGGGATTGTGGATAAAGAGAGCAGCGTGCTTTACAAGTCCATGAAGGCGTTCTATAACGAGGCAACTGGCCATCTGGAGCTGCCGCCCCAGATGGCGCAGATGCCGGGGCTGAGCGCCGAAGTGCTGACCGCGATGTTTAAGGCTATTGACAAGCCCTATATCGAGGGCGCGTTTATGACAAAGCACAACGGTACGTATTATCTGCAATACGCCTGCCCCGGCACCCAGTACAATACCTACGCCGACGGCGTGTACACATCCAAGTCCCCGCTGGGACCGTTCAGGCTGCAGGCGTCCAACCCGTTTTCCGCCAAGCCGGGCGGGTTTATGGCGGGTGCCGGACACGGCAGCACCATCGCCGACAAGTACGGCAACTACTGGCACGCATCCACGATGCGCATTTCGGTCAACCACGACTTTGAGCGCCGCGTGGGGCTGTTCCCTGCCGGATTTGATGCCGACGGCGTGCTCTACTGCAACCAGAATTTTGCCGACTATCCGCATGAAATCCCGGCAGGCAAATTTGACGCCGCCAGCCAGCAGCCCAAGTGGATGCTGCTCAGCTACCGCAAGACCGTGACGGCGTCCTCCACCGCCGAGGGCAGCGACCCGGTGAATGCCGTGGACGAGGACTGCCGCCGCTGGTGGAGCGCGGGCAGCGACCAGCCCGGCGAATGGCTCTGCGTTGATTTGGGCAGGGACTGCGATGTGCGGGCGGTTCAGGTCAATATGGCGGACGAAGCGCTGGCGGTGGACTTCCCTGCTGACAGCTACGGC